>Ga0180215_1000077_pt1 | contig 149264 bp, 145 predicted proteins | sample eDN3rd37CBELigBY_FD_128871 | JGI IMG/M metagenome (GOLD analysis project Ga0180215, IMG submission 128871) | Enriched backyard soil microbial communities from Emeryville, California, USA - eDNA 3rd pass 37_C BE-Lig BY (version 2) (version 2) | ecosystem: Environmental > Terrestrial > Soil >... | reverse complement strand
TAACCCGAAGGTCGCAGGTTCAAATCCTGTCCCCGCAATATGGTCCGGTAGTTCAGCTGGTTAGAATGCCTGCCTGTCACGCAGGAGGTCGCGGGTTCGAGTCCCGTCCGGACCGCCATTTTTTAAAAAGATGAGGCTCAGTAGCTCAGTTGGTAGAGCAAAGGACTGAAAATCCTTGTGTCGGCGGTTCGATTCCGTCCTGAGCCACCATTTGCCGGTGTAGCTCAACTGGTAGAGCAACTGACTTGTAATCAGTAGGTTGGGGGTTCAAGTCCTCTTGCCGGCACCACGTTTCATCTATATAATATGGAGGGGTAGCGAAGTGGCTAAACGCGGCGGACTGTAAATCCGCTCCTTCGGGTTCGGCAGTTCGAATCTGCCCCCCTCCACCATTCTTTATAGGGGTATAGTTTAAAGGTAGAACTAAGGTCTCCAAAACCTTCAGTGTGGGTTCGATTCCTACTACCCCTGCCAATTATGGCGGCTGTGGCGAAGTGGTTAACGCATCGGATTGTGGTTCCGACATTCGTGGGTTCGATTCCCATCAGCCGCCCCATAAAGCGTTTATGGGCTATAGCCAAGCGGTAAGGCAGCGGATTTTGATTCCGTCATGCGAAGGTTCGAATCCTTCTAGCCCAGCCATTTTTGCGGAAGTAGTTCAGTGGTAGAATACAACCTTGCCAAGGTTGGGGTCGCGGGTTCGAATCCCGTCTTCCGCTCCAAGAAGAGTTCGGCGGCATAGCCAAGTGGTAAGGCAGAGGTCTGCAAAACCTTTATCACCGGTTCAAATCCGGTTGCCGCCTCCAATAATGCCGGTGTGGCGGAATTGGCAGACGCGCACGACTCAAAATCGTGTTCCTTCGGGAGTGCCGGTTCGACCCCGGCCACCGGTATCATAAATAAGGCGCCAATCCTTATTTATCAAGATCTTCAACATTTCATGTTGAAGGTCTTTTTTTATCTTCAGCACGACTGAAATTAGCTAAAATCGTATGCTTCGAATCTTATGCTTGGGGGAGACAATATGGCAAGAAAAGGGCAATTTTCAGATGATGACTTGAAGATTATCAATGTAAAAATTACAGATATAAATAGTAATTTCTGAGGTGAAAAAAGGTCTTAAAATACATTGATGCATGGGTTTAGTTGCCTCTTTAGCTATCTTTGGAACATCCACAGTTGTGTGAGATATAAAAAATAAAGGGGAAAATCGCATGAAGAAAAATTTAATTTTAGCAGCAGGTTTTATTTCGATTGGTTTGCTTAGTACTTGTATGCAAGAAGAAAAATCAGAAGTGGCTGAAGTACAGGAAACAAACGAAGCAAATAAGTCGGTAAAAGTTTCTGAATCAGTAGAATCTGAGCAGTCCGATTACTCAGATGGTTTCCAAGATTCTGTTTCGCGTGAGAAAGCAATCACACCAGAAATCAAAGAAATGGTTAAAGATAATTTCGAGTACTTTGACAAGATTGTAAACAACAATTACTTCTACGAATCTCGAAATGCAGATCCAAATGATCCAATGTTAGACTTAGGTAAAGAAGATGCTTGGCTAACTGAAGAAGTCAAATTAGAAGTGGAAAAAAGAGCTAATGAAATTGAAGCTTTGTTACCGACGAAGAATGCCAATCTTGATAGAGATTTGTATATGGCTTTAGGAGAAATAAGGACAGGGTTTGATTATGAAAATGGTGGAGATATCTACTTAACCTATAGAATCCTTTATGGCTTACATACTGGTATGAATGGATATGAGCATGTTGATAGAGATGAAAATGGTAGAAAAAGATTTGATCCAGAAGGCAATTGGACAGCAACTTTTACTGATGAAGAAATAGGTTATGAAGATCCATTTTGATTTTCTTGGAAACTAAATAACTGGTCAGTAATGGGAAAGTGTATGGGAATAAATCCCTGGTCCCCGGGAGTTTACTTTTTCTTGCTAGGCTTTTTTTATTATTTGAAGAATAACAACATAAGCATTCAATCAATTGCATATATCTGTGTACTTGTTCCCTAGTTATGTTAATGTAATGAGTATAGAGATTAATAGATAACTCAACTTTTGTTGGGGATTTGTTGTGGCTAAAATAAACATAATCGGAGAATTAACCATGAAACAAAAATTCAAAAAATTCACTATAATTGCTACTGGCTTAATAATTGTTGGAGGTCTTGTTTCCTACAAGATTTTAGAAAATGCACATGATTATGAATCAGCAAAGTCTGCTGAAATGTCTGGAAGTAAGTACGAACAACTTAAAGAAGAAAAGAAAAAGGCTGAAGAACAAACTGCTAGAATCGGTGGAGCAACTTCTAAAACTGGACTAACTGATGATTCAGGAGAATATGAAGTAATCTCTGTTATGCATAAAATGACACATCAGAAAGTTGCCTCTGAGGATAAGTGGGGAGCAGTTCAGATGACTTCTTCTAATATCGATGAAGTAATGGCTATAGTTGAAGCCAATGATTTTAAGAATGAAGACAGTCTCTTAAATATCTTGAAAAAATGGAAACGAGAAGACTTTGATGCTGTCGTTCAAGACCACAATTATTTTTGGGAATTACAAAATGGAACGATTGGTAAAGCCTACGGAAAACTGAGCGAGGAAGAAGAAGCTAAATTTATTGAAAATAACTTTAAATGAGTCTTGCATAGTCCGGCAAGGCTTATTTTTGCCTTTTTTATGTGAAAAATGGTGAATTATTTAGACCTCAAGAGAGCACTGATTAATTTGAGTAGTTTTTATGTCCGAAGATAGGCATTAGATGATGGTTAATAGGCTTCTTATCTTCTTTAACTTAAATGCACCGATAATTTGTCCAGAACATATGGATAAATTAGTTGCATTTTTGATGAGGAGGATGTTTTCAATGTATGAAAATTTCTATTACAATAATCAGCCTATGTATAGACAACAAATTACTTTACAACAAGCACAAGCAATTGCCCTTCAAAGAGTACCTGGGAGAGTTCTGCATGTAGACATGGATTTAGAAAATGGTGTTTTAGTTTATGAAGTCTTCATTATGACATCACAAGGCAGAATAGTTGAAGTAGAGATACTCGCAAAGACAGGAAAAATCTTAAAGATTGAACAAGAAAATGATGATGATTTTGATAATCCTCACAACCATGATTATAACAACCATAACAACTATAACCATGATTAAAACTATCTACTCCTAAACTAACAGAGGCTTCAATTGAAAAGGATAAAAATAAAAAGATCGATTCATTTGTATGAGGTGTTTCAGTAATCCTTATAATTTAATGTTGAAGGAACGTTAATATCTCGGTGTGGAGCCGATTAAATACTTAATAACTAAATTGAAAACTCGACTCAAAATCGTATTCCTTCGGGAGTACCAGTTCGACCCCGACCACCGGTTCAATAGGCTAAAAGTTATTACAACGAGTATTAGGTAATATCAACGTCAAAAGACGTCTCTACGGTTAATGTGGAGGCGTCTTTTGTGTTTCTTTTTAGTTTTGCTTAGGTAAAGAACATCAAAGATTTAAAAAAGGGTAGCTATCTATTCCTTCTAGATTTTATTTTCATAGAATAACATATCTATGTATGAAAGGAAAATGAAGGTTGTTGCGAACAGTAAAGGATATTTCGAAATCGAATTAAAGACACATAAGAAAAATGAGAAACTAAAGGTCACTATATAGATCTAGTAATGGGTTAAAAAATTTAATCGTGTACATTGTAATGGGCTTCATGTTTCCTTTAGAGAAACACAACAAAATTTTATAAAATTGGGGACATGTGAAGAAGACTGTATTATTCCTAATTGATGGTTAAAGTAGAGTGTAGAATTTCGTTCGTGAAGTTCTTATTTACTGAGGGATAGCTACTTGAAGATTGTACTTGAAAGCGTATTGAAGGAAAAAAAGTTCCCTGAAACACCTCGGCAGTACGAAAAGAACTGGAATAGAATCAAGGAATAATCCGAACCTTAACGAAAGGGGGATATTTCCATTAACGAAGATACCTTAATAATCGTAGCAAAAGCCATGGCAGCTGTTATAATAGAATGTCTTGGATAAGAGTAAATAAAGAGAGCGGTTCTTTATGCATCTGGCATAGAGACATTCTTTTTTAGGAGTGATCACATGTCTTTTACAAGTTTAAAAGAATTAATTGAACTTGCAAATCAAGAGAAAACAACCATTTCAGAATTAATGATAAAAACTGAGGTACATCAGACAGGTTATCCTAGGGAAATAATTATCAAAAAAATGTCGGAACAATTTACAGTGATGGAAGAAGCTGTACGCAGAGGGACACTGAGTCCCGTTATGTCACGTACTGGTTTAACAGGAGGGGATGGAAACCGCCTTTATCAATATGCTAAAGAGGGGAATTCCTTTATCAATCCTATCACATTAAATGCCGCAGCGAATGCGTTTGCGGTATCAGAAGTAAATGCGGCAATGGGACGGATTGTGGCGACGCCAACAGCTGGTTCAGCGGGAATTTTGCCAGCTGTACTTGTTCACGCCCTTGACAGTGGAAAGTTTACACGTGAGCAGATTGTACGGTCAATATTCACTGCCTCTGCCCTTGGCTTAGTAATTGCAAATAAAGCTTCAATATCAGGGGCTGCTGGCGGGTGCCAGGCTGAAGTTGGATCAGCAACCGCTATGGCAGCAGGTACCCTAGTTGAGCTTGCCGGCGGAACACCGATGCAGGTTGGAAATGCCATCGGAATTGCTTTGAAAAATTCACTAGGGTTGGTTTGTGATCCCGTTGCTGGACTGGTGGAAATTCCTTGTATCATTCGCAACGGTTTACATGCGATTACCGCTCAAGCTGCGGCAGATATGGCTTTAGCTGGGGTAGCCAGCGTCATTCCTGCAGATGAAGTCATTCATGTGATGCATGAAGTAGGACAGCAAATGCCCGAATCGTTGAGAGAAACTGGGATAGGCGGTCTTGCCGGAACTCCCACAGGGAAAAAATTAAAAAAACAGATTCTAAGCAAAAAAACTAGCGGCTGTGGGCCAGCAAAATATCAAAGTGCGTATGAGATTATCGGTCCCGTAATGGTTGGTCCTTCAAGTTCGCATACAGCTGGAGCTGTCCGAATCGGGAACATTGCCCGCCAGTTATTAAACGAAACTCCATTATATGTGAATTTCTCGCTGATGGGTTCTTTCGCTGAAACCTATCAAGGTCATGGAACAGACTTAGCTCTATTATCAGGTGTTCTTGGGTTATCTACAATGGATGAGGGCATTCCAAATGCCAAAAAAATTGCTGAAGAAAATAGTTTACAATACGAATTCACGAAACGAGTGCTTGGAAGCTATCATCCGAATACAGTTCTCGTAGAATTGACAGGGGCTTCACGTACTGTCAAGGTATTGGCCAGCTCTTTAGGCGGTGGTAAAGTAGAGGTTCAGGAATTCGATGACTATCCATTAAAATTTTCAGGAGAACGGCCAACACTTGTGATTCGCCATACCGACCGAACAGGATTTATTGCTGAATTATCGAGGTTTCTTTACCAAAATGGATTTAATATCGCCCGTATGGCAAATGAACGGTCAAAAATCAATGGTGCTGCCATAACAGTTTGTGAAATCGACAATAAAATCGAAGCGACTCTCTCGTCTTTATTAAAAAAAGAGATTCCGATTATTGACGAAATTGTATTGGTTCAAACTAATTAACTCCCTAGAAGATTATTAAGTAGTTTTCTAAAATGAAAAAACTTAAGGATTGATTAAGTGTTATCAACTAGGAAAAAAAACAGACTTCACACTAAATTGTGTGGAGTTTGTTTACTTTTTACCGATGTAATTTATTATATAATTAAGAGAAGTCGAGGAGGTATGGCAGATGTTATTTCAGTCAGAAGAAGAATTGGTTGAAAATATTGAGCAGATGTATGGACCAGTGTATGTCCAGTTAATGATGGGGATTCAAGATAAACGCATTAATCAAGTAAAGGCGAAGGCAGAAATTCGGGTGAAGCCTGTAAAAGCATTTGTTGAGGTGTTAGTAGAGGAGCTAGAGTCCGATTATATTTATGCGGAGCAAGGTGAGAGTATCTATTCTAGCTTTGGAATTGATGAGAGAATTGGAATTTATGAGGAAGTATTAACGACTATTCCATATACTGTTCTAATAGAAAATGAGAATTGGAGAAAAGAAATAAACACTTATGTCACTGAGGAACAATTAAAAGGGGCCTTGGAGAAATTATTAAATGATTATCAATTTACAGATCCCAGTGGGAAATACAGATTTAGAAAAATATGCAGCATTCAAGAGTTAGCTATAGTCAGTGAGTAGAAATAGAGAAACCACATCATACGTCTAATCATATAGATAAATTATTCGTTTAAAGAACAGGGGAAAGAGAAATGAAAATTGGTTTAGTACGACATTTTAAAGTCCAAAAGGATTTGCCAAAAGGCAAGATGGCGACACCAGCGGATTTAAAAAAGTGGTTTGATGAATATGATGTGGCAGATATTGAATATATGAAATGTGACTTAGGAAATATTGAATGGAAACAGTGCTATTCAAGTACGCTGCCGCGAGCTGTTAAGACGGCACAGCATATTTATCAAGGGGAGATTATACATCTTGATGACCTTTGTGAAATCCCAGCTCCTACTTTTAATGGGAAAATTAAATTGCCTTTTCTTTTCTGGGCAATTAGGGTTCGTTTTTTTGCTTACTTAAAAAAGGATACTCGTTCAGATATTCGAAAAACAAAAGAGAAGATTAAACGAGTGTTTGATGAGATAATAAAGAGTGGCGAGGAGGATGTTTTAATCGTCAGTCATGCAGCCATTATGATTTATATACGGAAGGAATTACTAAACCGAGGATTTAAGGGTCCGAAGTTTAAAGTGGCGAATAATGGACAATTGTATATATTTGAGAAGGAAAACGTGTAGTTTTTGACATAAGGAGAGCGTCGATCATTTATATGGAAATTTGTTCAATGTAACTGCCCTCGTCAATATCTGCCTCAATATGAAGGAATCGTTTTTCTTTTAATCGCTATTTTATAACGTCTTTCTATATTAATTTGTAGGGAGACGTTTTTTGTATTTGGGTTAGAATAAGGGAATAATTATATTTTATTATAAATACGATTATAATTTGGGTGTTTTTTGGATATTCTAAATAACGAGAATATCTTCATCTTTAAGAAATTATGAATTTGAGACATTTTTTATAAATTATTTCGTCGGTTCTACAATAAAATAATAAAAAGGAAATTAACGGTTTAGTTACGTTGGTAATACAATATAAAAGGTGAGTTGAGTAATGGAAGTTGGAAAGTAAATGTGAGAACGTTTACAGAGCTAGTTCGACCACACTCATTTTTAAAGCCTCATCATTTGAAAGGTGGACTGAAAATGTTAAAGTACAACGATTTAGGTACAGGAACGCCAGTTGTATTTATACATGGTTTAGGGAGCAAGAAGGAAGCTTGGATCCCGCAGCATGATTTAGCAAATCAGTATAGATTAGTCATTCCAGATATGAGAGGTCACGGAGAAACGGAAATTAATGAAAGCCTTACCATTGGGAACTTCGCATTAGATATTATTGATTTATTGGAGTATTTAGAGATTCCGTCAGCGTTTATATGTGGATTTTCCTTAGGTGGAATTGTTGCACAGGAACTATATAAGCAGCGTCCGGATTTAGTAAAAGGGCTTATTCTTTCGAATACAACCTCTTATGTTCCATCTATATTAGCTAGCAGTATTGTTAATGAATCATCTAAGCTTCTTCAAAAAGGTGAAGAGGATTTAATTGAACATATTGTGACAAGAGGGCTGTATGATGAAGTGTACAAAGAGGAGGCTAAGAAGGCTTTTCATATACGAGACACATATATTGAAGCAGCTAAAGCTCCAATTGGGGTTAATTACTTTTCAATGCTTCCTACTATACAAAAACCTGTATTACTAATTGGAAGCACGCATGATAAAGTGACACCGTCTGTAAATATTTATTTAATGAAAGCGTTTTTAAGGAAAGCGCATTCAGCGATTTTAAAAAATGCCGGGCACTTAAGTAATATCGAACAGAAGGAACTTTTTAATCAATACGTTACGGATTTTTTAAAATCATGTGCGTAATTCAATCAAGTGCTTAAAAAAACAAGAGACAAGTACAATATGACTTTGTCCCTTGTTTTATTTTTATTCAGATGAGCTCAGCGCTTTATGATGAGCGTTTTTCTAACCAATCTGCAACAGTTGGGTAAGTGATTTTGGAAGCTTTAGGTCCAAATGCTACAGATGCATGTCCAGTAGGAAGAAGCACATACTTTTTATCCTTGCTAGAGATAACATTCATCAATGCTTCTACTTGATGTGGTTGAGCAATATTATCCTTTTCAGCTGCTAAATTAAGAACATTTGCCTTGATATTTTTTAAATCAACTTTACGACCACGGATGACAAGTTCTCCTTTAATTAGCTTATTTTGTTGATAGAAGTCTCTAATCCATTGACGGTAAGCTTCACCTGGGAACGGAATACCATCGCCTACCCATTTTTGTATAAGCTTCCAGCTCTTGATAAACTGTTCATTGTCAGCACGATCTACTAGACTAATATAAGGTCCGTAGAAGTTTGCCATCGGTTTTAACATTTTGTTTCCGAAATCAATCATTTCTGGTGGAACATTTCCTAAAGTATCAACGACTTTATCGACATCAAAATATCGCTCATCAAGGAAAGAACCATATAAGCCCGTATCTTCAAAATCAAATGGGCTCGTCATAAATACGATGTTGCGAATTGGCAATTCAGGGTGAAGAGCAGCGAAGATAGATGTCAGTGTTCCGCCCATACAGTAACCCATAATTGAAACCTCTTTTGCATTGGATGCTTTCAATACTTTTCGAACAGCACGAGGAATATAATCTAGAACATAGTCATCCATTTTCATATTTTTGTCTTCGTATCCTGGTGTACCCCAATCAAGTAAATAAACATCAAAGCCGCGGTCAACTAAGTATTCAACAAAACTGCTTCCTTTTGTTAAATCTAGAATATATGGCTTATTGATTAATGCATAAACAAGCAGAATTGGAACAGCATGCTTTCGGGGCTGCTCAGATGTGTAGCGATATAGCTTTGCTTTATTTCTAGTCCAAATCACTTCTTTCGGTGATTGGCCTACTTCTGGTTCAGGTTCTCTTACCAATACGTTCGTTGCTTTCGTGAAGCGTTCATATTGGCTCTTAACCTCCTCAGGTACTAAGGCTAAATTAGCAAATTCTGTCCATTCTTTTAAACTAGTGTTACTCATTGTTCCACACCTTTCGTTGTAGTATGAAGAGCTTTATAGGATGTTCAAAGAATTACATATAAAGTCCGCCATTAATATTTAACTGCTGACCTGTAATATATCCACCGTCTTTACATAAGAAAACTACTCCACGTGCAATTTCTTCCGGTTGTCCAAAACGACGTGCTGGAATTTTAGCGACAATATTTTCACGAATATTCTCTGGAATTTCTTGAACCATCTCTGTGTCAATAAATCCTGGGCAGATAGAGTTTACTGTTACATTGCTTTTTGCAAGTTCTAAAGCAAGAGATTTTGTATACCCAATAATTCCAGCTTTTGCTGCAGCATAGTTTGTTTGTCCGAAGCCTCCAGCTTGTCCAATAATGGAAGAAATGTTAATGATTCTTCCTGCATCTGACTCTAAAAGATATGGAAGAGCAATAGAAGAAGTATTGTAAACGCTGTTTAAGTTAACATCAATAACAGTTCTCCAATCTTCCTCACTTAGCTTCTTGAATGTGCTATCTCTTGTAATTCCGGCGTTATTGATAAGAATATCTAATTTACCAAAGTGATTAATAGTTTCTTTTATTAAATTCTCTGACTCTTCTGAATTCGAAACATCTGCTTGAACCGCATAAGCTTCTCCGCCAATCTTTTTAATGCTTTCAATGACTTGCTCAGCTGATCCCGCACTGCGGTTATAGTTAATAACAACTTTAGCTCCATTTTTTGCCAATTCTAGTGCGATTGCTGCACCAATTCCGCGGCTGCCGCCTGTAACGATCGCTACTTTGTTAGTTAAATCTGTCATTTTGTTAGTCTCCTTTTAGTTACTATGTATATAAAGATAGTAAACCATCTTTATAGATTAATTAATTACCCTTGCTGTACCTTAGTTGTTTCTTTGCTGGCTACTTTATTAGTAGTAGTTTCTTTTGTTAATAAAGTAATAATTTCATTAAGTTTATTGTCTAGGGTTTTAATTTTATTCTTAACATCTGTCATTTCTCGCTTTAATTCTGCCTGGCTCACTAAAGTAGAGGCAGTTTCTTCAACTAAATCTTCTAAATCATCCACTTTTGAATCCACGTTGATGATTAGGGCTGAGATGTTTGACAGATCAGTGCGAGTTGGAATATTAACTTGCTCGAAATACTGTTCTGTTGTTTCATCTAACATCTTCTTATATAGAAGATTCATCTCAAGAACTTGCCCCATCACCTTAGAAGTTGATTCGTCTTTCAGATTTTCATCAATGATGTTACTGCTTTGATTAAAAAAGTCTTTCCACAATTCAAATGGGTTTAAGTTTTTTTGCTGATTCATATGCCCTCTCCCCGTCTATGAGTTTTGTTTGAAATATATTACAAGTCTATAATAACAATTAAACCAAAATAAGGAAAGGTAAAAATTTAAATATTTACCAAAACTAATTGACAATTGGAACACATAGGTGTAAATTACACATAGAGACTATTTAACATATTGAGTGGGTGATACAAGATGACAACAGATAAGCAAAATACTTCTATAGACTCAACATCCAAAGATATGATGAACAATATGCCCAAAAATTTGATGATACCTGTTCTGCTGTTAAGTCTTCGAGGTTGGAATTTACATGGTTACAAATTAATTCAAGAGTTAAGCCGATTTGGATTTACATCTGTAGATCAAGGAAATGTGTATCGAACATTAAGAAAGCTAGAAAAAGAGAACATGGTGAAATCTGAATGGGATATGTCAACAGGGGGACCAGCTAAGCGAATTTATTCATTAACAGAGGCTGGTGAGGCGTATTTGCAAACTTGCACTGATTCGCTTACGCAATACCAATCCATATTAAATCGCTTTTTTACTATCTATATGGATATGTTCCTCCCTACATCTTTATCACAACGCGATGATGATAAAGAGGAGAATTAATGTTTGTTGTATGTACTTATAAAGTGAACTTGCAGTATTCCTGCAATCACAATAAATTTCTACTTTTAGGAGGTTTTTATCATGGCAGTAAATAAAAAAGATCAAAATAATAAGGATTCTCGTAATTTAGGTGATTCTTTGCTAGACAGCTGGACAAATAGTTTGAATACAATTCATGCTTCGCAAAAAGAGGTGGAGAATGTGTCAATTCAAGCAATCGGATATCAAAGAGAGGTGTGGGAGAAATTGACGGAAGATTTTACAAGAATTGAACAAGAACAAAAGAAATTAGTTGAGGAACTTCGTATAGTAGGAAAGAAAAATATTCAAACGCTTTACGGTGAAGAAGCAGGGGAGACTTTTGATAAATGGAATGAGCACTTTGATGAAGTGAGCCTTCGTGTTCAGCAGCTAACAGTAGCTCCTTTGAAAGAAACTTTTAACCTTTTAAATCAATCTCAAGATCAATTACAAGATTCTATTAAAAAAGGAATCACTCAACAACAAAGTCTTCGTGAAAACTTCTTAAATCAATTGAAATCAGCTCAAAAAGGGTTTGTTGATTTAGTGGAATCTAATACAAAACTAGCGTTGAGTCTTTATAAAATTTAATTTAAGTAACGTGCCAATGGAATAATCAAAAAAGTAGAGTGGGAGGATTTAGTGTCCTCCCACTTTATAAAGATTAAGAAAAGAGGTGCAAGGCTGTGAAGTTAGCGGGAAAAGTGGCCATCATTACAGGTGGTGCGAGAGGGATCGGAAAAGTAACAGCCAAAAAATTTCTTGAAGAAGGTGCTAAAGTAGTAATCTGTGATTATGACCAGGCTGCTGGTCAAGCTACATTAGCGGACCTTGGAAGTAATGACGTAAGCTTCTTTCAAGTCGATGTAACGAATACTGCACAAGTAGAAGCGATGGTTCAATCAACAATTGATACATATGGCAGAATAGATATTTTGATTAATAACGCAGGGATTACAAATGATGGATTTCTTGTAAAGATGAGTGAAGAGGCTTGGGAAAAGGTACTTGCTGTTAATTTGTCAGGTGTCTTTAAATGTACGAAGGCTGTTGCTCCATTTATGTTGGATCAAAAATCAGGGGTTATTTTAAATGCCTCTTCTGTAGTTGGAATATATGGAAATATTGGTCAAAGTAATTATGTGGCCACAAAAGCAGGTGTTATTGGGATGACTAAAGGTTGGGCAAAAGAGTTTGGTCCAAAAGGGATTCGTGTGAATGCTATAGCACCAGGCTTCATTGCAACGGATATGGTCTCGACCGTACCGCAAAAAGTCATTGATACCATGAAAGAAAAGACGCCGCTTAAAAAGCTAGGTACACCAGAAGATATTGCAGAAGCTTATTTATTTTTAGCTTCGGATGCTGCTGGTTATATTAATGGAACCATTTTAAGTGTGGATGGCGGATTAGTCGTTTAGTAGTTACAAATATAACCGTTACATGGATACGGATATGAAAAGAGCTGCTTAAAACAGCAGCTTTTTTCATATCCGTATTTTTATTAGGTTTTGTTATAGGAGCCCAATGGTTTTATCAACAATATGGTTTAACCCAACCTTTTATTAAGTTGTTTTAACTGATTGACTGGATTATTCACTAAAAAGTTGAGTAGTTTTTTTGCTGCGAATGGGATATAACAGTCCTTTTTTGTGATAACTCCCAATTCCCACATGAGAGTTGGGTTGACTAAAGAGACCATTTTAATAGTATGTTGGTTTATTTTTGAATAAACCGATTTTGGAAGAATCGTAATACCTAAACCTTCTTTAACAAGCTCGGCAATCAAATCCCATTGAGAGCTTTGGTATGTAATTTGAGGACTAAACCCAGCATTTAGACACTCTTGGATTATTCGATCATGTAACGCAAATTGTTCGTTGAAAATAATAAACTGTTCATCCTGTAATTCATGTAAGCTTACAAAATCCCTATCGGCTAGTCGATGGTGTTGAGAGACATAAATTACAAACTCATCTTTCGTAAATGGATGGACAATAAACTTTTCTGTATTAGTTGGAAGAACGCTGATGCCTAAGTCAATTTTTTCTTCATCTATTAAACTTTCTACACGTTTTGGTCCTAACTCAACTAATTTTAATGAAATTTTAGGGTGAAGCTTTCTAAATGGAATAGCTATGGAAGGGAAAAATAGTGTTCCGATTAAAGGTGGTATTCCAATTTTAATTTCACCTGATGGCATATGCATTAAGTCATCTAAACGTCCAGAAAGGTCATCTAATGTGGAAATAAGCTTTAAAGCCGCATCATATACAATTTCTCCCGCGTCTGTAAGCTTTAATTGTCGCGTTGTACGATCAAATAGTGTCACTTGTAGTTCTTCTTCTAAGTTTTTAATGATTTTGCTTAATGATGGTTGTGATAAATGAACATGAGAAGAAGCTTTAGTGAAACTTTGATGTTCAGCGACAGCTATTAAGCATTTTAATTGTTGAATCTCCATAAAAAAATCCCTTCTATTCATCTTTTTAATAACTATTATTCTTTTTTTATATTTTACTTATAATAACTAAAATAGTAAAGTTATTCCAGTAATATAATTCTAGTATTTCCAAATAATTAAAATATATTTTACTAATAATTTCTTGGATGGTGAATGAGGATTTATCACCTTTTATTTTGCAGCTTCATCTTATTTTTATATACAAAATTATAGTAAATAAACAAAGGGGGAGAATAAGTTGAAGATGATGATTTCATTTTCAAACAGATTGATGCAAAGGTATATGCCTGATCCATTTTTGCTTGTTATTGTGCTTACCTTTTTTGTCATCGGTCTTGCTGTTTTTTTGACAGATAGCACACCTGCTCAAATTGTAGGTTACTGGGGAGATGGCTTTTGGAATTTATTAGAATTCTCTATGCAAATGGTTTTAATTGTTGTAACAGGACATGTTATGGCGAGCAGTCCATTTTTTAAGAAATTATTAGGAAACTTAGCCAATATCCCAAAGTCACCGGGACAAGCTATTATTCTCGTTACTCTTGTAGCTCTAATTGCATGCTGGATTAACTGGGGATTTGGTTTAATCATTGGAGCGTTGTTTGCAAAAGAGATTGCTAAAAAGGTCGATGGTGTCGATTATCGATTGTTAATTGCAAGTGCCTATAGTGGATTTATTATTTGGAGCGGGGGATTATCTTCATCTGTTGCATTAACGATTGCTACACCTGGTCACTTTACGGAGAATCTTATAGGGGTTGTTCCGACAAGTGAAACTCTTTTTTCGCCATTTAATTTAATTGTTGTAATCGGGCTGCTTATTTTAGTTCCAATTATAAACCGATTTATGATGCCTTCAAAAGAACAAGCTTTTTTAATTAATCGCAAGCTATTAGAAGATGTAGATAGTGTACAGGCAAGTGCAGTAGAACAAGCTGAACTGACACCTGCTGAGCGTTTAGAAAACAGTAAGATATTATCTTTGCTTATTGGTTTATTAGGCCTTTCTTTTTTAGCCTATTATATCGTGAAAAATGGATTTGTTATTAATCTTAATATCGTGAACTTTATCTTTCTTTTTATTGGGATAATATTGCACAAGACACCGAGGTTATTTTTAGAAGCCATCTCAAGTTCGGTTAAAAGTGCAAGTGGAATTATTATTCAGTTTCCGTTCTACGCAGGGTTAATGGGTATTGTGACCGCTTCAGGACTAGCTGGGATTTTATCTAATGCGTTTATATCTATTTCAAATGAGAATACATTCCATATGTTCACGTTATGGAGTGCCGGTTTGGTAAACTTCTTTGTTCCTTCAGGTGGAGGACAGTGGGCTGTACAAGCTCCTGTTATGTTAGAGGCTGCAAAAGATTTAGGAGTTTCTTTACCAAAAACAGCGATGGCTGTTGCATGGGGAGACGCTTGGACGAATATGATTCAACCATTCTATGCATTGCCAGCATTAGCCATTGCCGGTTTGAAAGCAAAGGATATTATGGGGTATGGTTTAGTAATCATGTGTATAACAGGGATTTTTATTTCTGCCGTCTTTTATTTTTTATGATGGAAATGTTGGATAATGATGTTAATGTAAAGGGTTATATCATATAGCCCTTATAGTAAATGAATGATTGAGTTATCAAGGACTTCAACGATTATGTTGAGGTCTTTTTTGGAGATTATGCAGGAGGATTTCTGCATCGCTTTCATGAAGCTCGCCTATCTTTTTTTCAATAGTTATTTATTTTCACATTCGTGTGGTTTATTATTAAAATAGTGAGATTATTGTGAAAGAAATGAGGTTGCAGCTATGGTGAAGGCAGTATTTTTTGATTTAGATGATACATTATTGTGGGATCAAAAGAGTGTTAAAGAAGCGTTTGTAGCAACATGTCTTGTGGCAAAAGAGAAATATGGAGTAGATGTTGAAGAGTTTGAAGAAGCGGTTCGAAAGGAAGCAAGAGAGCTGTATGCTTCATATGAGACGTATGAATTTACACAAATGATCGGTATTAATCCTTTTGAAGGGCTATGGGGAAATTTCTTAGATGATACAGATGATTTCCGTAGAATGGCAGAGATTGTACCGACTTATCGTAAAGAAGCATGGACACGCGGGTTAAAGGCTTTAGGGATTGACGATGAGGCATTTGGAGCGGAACTCGCAGAGCGTTTTCCAGCAGAGCGCCGCAAAAAACCTTTTATTTATGATGAAACATTTACAGTGTTAGATGAGCTAAAAGGTAAATATAAATTATTATTATTAACAAATGGTTCTCCAGATTTACAAAATACAAAGTTGACGATTACGCCTGAATTAGTGCCTTATTTCGATGAAATTATCATTTCTGGGGCATTTGGCAGAGGAAAGCCCGATCAAACGATTTTTGAACATGCTTTAGAGCGAATTGGTCTAAATAAAGACGAAGTTATTATGGTCGGAGATAATTTAATGACAGATATTCTTGGGGCTTCAAGAACAGGAATTAAATCAGTTTGGATTAATCGTCATAATAAAGAACGCAATGAAGTTGTACCAGATTATGAAATTACTCATTTGGAAGAACTTTATCCGATTCTTGAAGAACTAAAGAATAAATAAAAGGAAAGGACTTCGGTATGATTGCCGAAGTCTTTTTTTAGCTGCGCTGAGAATTCACTAAAATCCGTTTTTATGTGCCATTTGTGTGACATTGTGACGAAGTAAGGATGTGGAAGATAATCTGCTTTACAAAAATTTATGTGAATTTTACTTTATTTTTAATAAACTTATTGCATTCTCGTAAACTTCAATATATAATTACTTATGTTGATTCGACAAAGTTCAACACAAACCTTCAAAATGCGGGTGTAGTTTAGTGGTAAAACCTCAGCCTTCCAAGCTGATGATGAGGGTTCGATTCCCTTCACCCGCTCCATTACATACGTTGATAACGCAGAGTTTCGTTACACAGAGAGAACGAAGCTTTGCGTTTTTTAAATTTTATAGATGTAAAAAACTGCTATATTTATAGTGGGGAAAGCGTATCGCCTTATCATTGATTTGGGAGATACGCTTTTTTATTTAATTAGTTGAAATCGAGTAATGCCCTTTTCCTCCATGAATTTGCAGAAACATATCTAGTAAAGATTTTGTTTGCTTATCGGTTTCTTCTATTGAAGTAGAAGGAGTGAAATAAATAATTTGTAAGGCTTGTTTTGTTTCTTCCGTTACTTTTGTACGCTCAGAATCTACAAATGGACTGCCGAAAGGCCCTTCTTGATCAACGGATGTAATCATATGTTCCATAGAGTTCATTCGACCGTTAAGCCCCATATATGTATCGCCATGTTCACCAATTTTAATCGTTATATCTCCTTTAAGCTTGGCACGGTCATAGATGCCAATAGGTACTTCGAATAAAAGGGAGAAGAAGTTATTTAAATCGATGGCTGAATGCACAGGTGATAAATAATTTTGTTTTTGGATGCGGCGGTACAGTGCTTCTGCAGATGGGCGATATCTTGACGGGTTTGTTCCTGTTAATTTAAATACATTTCTCCATTCCTGAATTTTGTTGAAATCCGTCCATTCTTTTTCTTGAAGATCAAAGTATAAAGATTCTTGAAATAGTTGTAATCTTCCTTTTAACATTTGAGGGGATGGTCCGACTTCGATATCGTTGTATGTAATGATTCCGACTTTAAAGTGTGGAATTCTTTCTTTAAGATTGTCAGCAATGGTTGTTTCCAAGTGTTTCACCTCCAAAAATGATTGAAAATAGTTTAACATAGATGGAAATGGTTGAACATAATACAGACTTTTACGTACGAAGGTGAATAGAGATGTATATGAAAGAATTGAAGAAAGAGTTAATTGCTTATAGTCAAGAAATTGGTATCGATAAAATCGGTTTTACGACGGCTTCGACGTTTGATTCGTTAAGGAATCGTTTATTAGAGCAGCAAACACTAGATTATCAGTCTGGATTTGAGGAGCCAAATATTGAAAAGCGAGTAAGGCCAGAGTTAATTATAGAACATCCGCAATCGATTATTTCCATTGCGTTAGCCTATCCTTCTAAAATGAAGGACGCTCCATTAAGTACAAAAGGAGAACGACGTGGTATTTTTTGTCGCGCTTCTTGGGGGACGGATTACCATGTTGTGTTGAGAGAGAAGTTACAATTACTTGAATCGTTTATTAAAGAGAAAGTACCGAATGCATTGACGAAAACAATGGTTGATACAGGGGAATTGTCCGATCGAGCAGTAGCTGAGCGTGCTGGCATTGGATGGAGTGGGAAAAATACGATGATCATTACTCCAGAGTTTGGATCGTATGTATATTTAGGTGATTTGATTACGAATGTACCGTTTGAACCCGATCAACCGATGGAAGATCAATGTGGGACGTGTAATAAATGTGTAGATGTTTGTCCAACGGGAGCACTTGTACAAGGCGGCCAGTTAAATGCAAAGCGTTGTATCGCTTTTTTAACTCAAACAAAAGGCTTCTTGCCAGACGAATTTCGTTCTAAAATTGGGAATCGTTTGTATGGATGTGATACATGTCAGACCGTTTGTCCAAAAAATAAAGGCATTGATTTTCATATTCATGCAGAAATGGAGCCGGACCCAGACATTGCAAAACCGTTGTTAAAGCCTTTATTGACGATTTCGAATAAGGAATTTAAAGAGAAGTACGGTCATGTATCTGGATCATGGCGTGGAAAAAAGCCGATTCAACGAAATGTAATTTTGGCGTTGGCACATTTTAAAGATGAAACGGCTTTGCCTGAATTAATTCAGGTAATGGAAGAAGATCCTCGCCCTGTCATTCGCGGTACAGCTGCTTGGGCAATCGGAAAGATTGGTGGAGGAGAAGCAGAAGGCATTTTACAACGTGCATTAGATAAAGAGAAAGATGAAGACGTGTTAGCGGAAATAAAGAAGGGATTAATGCTAGCGGCATATTGATAAAGTGAAATTTCGATTAGTGGGAGCTTACTGTTCGTTAAGCGTTGGATTAAGTAGAGGAAATCACTCGTATTATTCAGAGTGATTTTTTTTATACAATTAGATTGTAGACACCGTTAGTAAATCAGAAACCTTGATGTAGTTTTTGTATTTTTAATCAAGCCCTCTTTCATACATATTGAGTAGGAGTGATAAAGGAGGGCTTAAGCTTGAGGGAACAATTAAAGGAATTATTACAGACACGCATCGAACAGTATATATCGAGTGATGAGAGACGGGCGGAACAAATGGATGAGAAGCCGTTACGAAAGAATCAATTGTTAGAAAAGCGAGAGGCCGATATTGTTCGAGTTCATGCAGCAGGTAAAGTCCATTCTTTGTTTTATGACCGAAAAGATACAGTACTGGCCTATCAAGTTCATTTGCAATGTTTAATTAAACAAGGAGATACTTTTTTTATTGAAGAAGAGATAGAAGAACGTGAGGCGAGGTTTCAAAATGGTCTCATTGTGAATGATTATGAGGTAGAGCTACTTTCAGAAGATACTTTTTTGCCTGAACAAAGAGTAGAGGATACGCAAAGAATTACGTATACGTACGATCGAAGAAAAGCGGTTCAATATGCAGAGAGATGGTGGAATGAGTTTAATCCCGCTTATAATAAATTTGCGGATAATTGTACAAATTATATATCACAATGCTTACATGCGGGAAATATTCCAATGTGGGGAAGTCCAAACCGAAATAAAGGTTGGTGGATGAGCGGAAAAAGCTGGAGTTATAGTTGGACGACTGCGCATGGTTTCTATATGCTTTTGGCAAGCGGTAGAGGTATTCGAACGCAAGCAGTGACGTATGCACAAGAGTTAAATCTTGGGGACATTATATGCATTGACTTTGAAGGAGATGGCCGTTTTGATCACTCGCTCATTGTAACAGCAAAAGATATATACGGTATGCCGCTTGTGAATGCTCATACGGTAAACAGCCGCAGGCGTTATTGGACGTATGAGGATTCTACTCGTTATACTCCCAATATTGTATATAAGTTTTTTAGAATTTTAGATGGAAGGTGAAACGTTTTTTCGTCGGTTTGATTAATGTTATAATGAAGGGAGACATTCATACTAGAGGTGAACATGAATTGGCCATACATGTAGTTTTATATCAACCTGAAATCCCGGCGAATACAGGAAACATTGCAAGAAGCTGTGCGGCAACAAATACAACGTTACATTTAATTCGTCCACTTGGATTTTCAACAGATGACAAATCTTTAAAGCGTGCGGGTCTTGATTATTGGGAGCATGTAAAGATTCATTATTATGATTCTATGGATGAATTCTTTGAGAAAAATGCTGGTGGGGATTTTTACTATTTATCTAAATTTGGTGAAAAGCCTCATACGACATTTGATTATAGTGATCAAGATAAAGAAATCTTCTTTATTTTCGGTAGAGAAACAACGGGGCTTCCGAAAGATTTAATTCAGGAGAATATGGATCGTTGTTTACGCGTTCCGATGACGGATAAGGTGCGTTCGTTAAATTTATCAAATACGGCAGCTATTTTAATATATGAAGCATTAAGACAGCAAAATTATCGTGATTTAGATATTATAAGAGAAGGCTGACATCATTCATTTTTCGCTCGTAGGTGTGAAATCGGGGTTCACACACGTTTTAACTATGTTGACGGCGGGCGCTTTCTCTATAAATATTTAGAGAAAGCGCTAAGATGAGAGCTAGAAGTCAATAGCGTCAAGCGCTTTTGATATGTGTTTAGATAGCTCTAGGATGTCAGTGGTTCGCTAAGTATTTCTAAAGGAAGAAAGCGCCTTCAGAAGTACCCGCTTTATGTTTGTCGCCAATTATGGCGTCTTACAGTTTTTTATACATAATGTACAGGGGGATTAAAGATGAATCAGATTATCGAAAAAATACTAGATCACCGTTCTATTCGTTCATTTGAGGACAAGCCGGTAACAGAGGAACAAATTCGTACAATCGTAGAGTGTGCTCAAGCAGCATCCACTTCAAGCTATATTCAAGCATATTCTATTATTGGGGTATCGAATCCGGAGAAGAAAGCACAGCTGGCTGAACTTGCTGGGCCGCAAACCTATGTAGAGAAAAGTGCGCACGTGTTTGTTTTTTGTGTTGATTTACACCGTCATGATATTGTTGCCGAGATGGAAGGACGAGATTTATCCGAGTCGATTGAAAGTACAGAGCAGTTTATGGTCGGTTGCATAGATGCTGCTCTTGCTGCACAAAATGCTGCAATCGCTGCGGAATCGATGGATCTTGGTATATGTTATATTGGTGGTATTCGTAATAATTTACATGCAGTTAGTGAAATTTTAAATATTCCACATCGTGTGCTTCCGTTATTTGCGCTTATTATCGGTCATCCGAAAAATCGCTCTGAGAAGAAGCCGCGTTTACCGCTTGCTAACGTGTATCATGAAAATGGCTACCAAGCGGACCAACAAGTATTCATTGAACAGTTACAAGCATATAATGAAACAATCTCCAGTTATTATGATAGAAGAACAAAAGGAAAGCGTAAAGATACATGGACAGAGCAAATGGCTAATACGTTAGGGAAGAAAAGCCGTATGTATATGAAAGAGTACGTGGAAGGAAAAGGATTGAAAAAGCGTTAAAGAAAGTAAAAAAAGCTGAGTTGCTAAAGATAAGCAACTCAGCTTTTTTTATTAAACACTCGGTTTGTCGTTATAACCTGCAGTAAAGATAGCGGATAAAAATGTCACAATTACAGCAAGAATGATAATTGTACCTGCGCCCATTATCGCAGTCCTCCTTTAAACTGAATTGTCCAAATTTATACATGTAGTATACCTCAGTTACCAAAAAATGTGAATTATTTATTGCCATTGCTTGTATAATTTGTTAGAGAATATTTACTGATTTTATCGTAATTCAATCGTAGTTTAAACAACCTCTTTTGAAACTATGCACATGTTTGTCAAAGTTGGCGCATAGATTTAAGTATTCTCTATAAAGGGATAGGGGGAGGCTCCAGTAATGGACATTTTAAGAAAAATTGAAAAGTTTAGAGAAGATGAACAGAAGCTGAAGTGGGAAGGGACTTTTGCAGAATACTTAGAGATCCTTAAAGAAAAGCCTTGGGTTGCACAGTCTGCACATTCGCGTGTATATAACATGATTAAAGATGCTGGGATAGAAGAAGTCAATGGTGTGAAACGATATAACTTCTTTAGTGGTCAATTATTTGGTTTAGAAGATTCATTGGAGCGCTTGATTGAAGAATATTTTCATCCAGCGGCAAAGCGACTAGATGTTCGTAAGCGGATTTTGTTGTTGATGGGTCCTGTTTCAGGTGGGAAATCGACGCTTGTTTCTTTATTAAAGAGAGGGCTGGAGTCATATTCCTTAAAGGAGCAAGGTGCTATTTATGCGATTAAAGGCTGCCCAATGCATGAGGATCCTCTACATTTGATTCCACAATACTTACGTGATGATTTCTATGAAGAGTATGGTATTCGAATTGAAGGAAACTTATCTCCATTGAACTTAATGAGGCTGGAGAAAGAGTATGGAAATCGTATTGAAGATGTTATGGTTGAACGAATTTTTCTTTCGGAAGACCGTCGAGTAGGGATTGGTACATTTAGTCCGTCTGATCCTAAATCACAAGACATTGCTGATTTAACAGGAAGTATTGACTTTTCCACAATTGCAGAGTTTGGTTCAGAATCTGACCCGCGCGCCTATCGTTTTGACGGGGAGTTAAATAAAGCAAATCGTGGAATGATGGAGTTCCAGGAAATGTTGAAATGTGATGAGAAATTCCTATGGCACCTATTGTCTCTTACACAGGAAGGAAATTTTAAAGCAGGCCGCTTTGCGTTAATTTCAGCGGATGAATTAATTGTTGCCCATACGAATGAAACAGAGTATAAGTCATTTATTTCTAATAAGAAAAACGAGGCCCTTCATTCACGGATTATTGTGATGCCGATTCCGTATAACTTAAAAGTGTCGGAAGAAGAAAAAATTTATGAAAAAATGATTCGTGAGAGCGATGTTGCCAATGTTCATATTGCACCGCATACGTTAAAGATTGCAGCGATGTTTAGTATTTTAACACGTCTGAAGGATCCTAAAAAAGGCGATATTGATTTAGTGAAGAAAATGCGTCTATATGATGGGGAAAATGTAGAAGGGTTTAATTCAGCGGATATTCGTGAATTGAAAAAAGAACATCAAGATGAGGGAATGAGCGGAATCGATCCGCGTTATGTTATTAACCGCATTTCTTCGACGATTATAAGAAAGGAAAATCCATCGATTAATGCACTGGATGTATTGATGTCCTTAAAAGATGGACTTGATCAGCATCCTTCGATTACGAACGAGCTTAGGGAGCGTTATTTAAACTTTATTTCACTTGCGCGTAAGGAATATGATGCAATTGCCAAAAATGAAGTTCAAAAGGCTTTTGTTTATTCATATGAAGAGTCTGCCAAAATTCTTATGGATAATTATCTCGACAATGTTGAGGCCTACTGCAATAAAACAAGATTGCGCGATCCATTAACAGGAGAAGAGATTAATCCAGATGAAAAGCTGATGCGTTCTATTGAAGAACAAATTGGCATTTCAGAAAATGCGAAAAAAGCGTTCCGGGAAGAAATTTTAATTCGTATTTCGGCTTATGCTCGTAAAGGAAAACGATTTGATTATAGCTCGCATGACCGTCTTCGTGAAGCGATTCAGAAAAAGTTGTTCGCTGACTTAAAAGATGTTGTGAAGATTACAACGTCAACAAAAACACCGGATGAACGCCAATTGAAGAAAGTAAATGAAGTGATTGCTAGATTAATTGAAGAGCATGGCTATAACTCAACTTCTGCTAATGAGTTATTGAGATATGTAGGCAGCTTGTTAAATCGCTAACAGAAGATGTTCCCCTGCCGAATTGAGGTGGGGGACTATTTCTTATTTAAACGTATGTTAAATAAGCGTGCCTGCTTAGGAGTAAAACAGTTTCCTTACCTATGGAGTTGGAATCCAATAAGGGAGGGCCGGCATGAGTATACTAGATGAGTTAAACAAATTAGCGGAGAAACTAAATAATAGTGGAGAGCGCACTTTTGGCAATCGTGCACGTGTGTATCAGTTTGATTTAGAAGAAAGTGGTTCATTTCAATTGTTGATTAAAGACGGTAAAGTGAAAGTGCTAGAGGGGACGCCTTATCATCCTGAAATAACTCTACAACTATCAGATGAGAATCTATTCAAATTGCTAAACGACGATTCAAGTACCACAGAAGCCCTTAAGGCTGGCCGTTTAAAAGTAGATGGTAAGGTGGACTTCACCTAAAGTTGCAAAATATTAATAAACTAAACGTCACTCGGCTGTAGGGTCGAGTGATTTCTTGCTTAAAGGGCTTATATGTTTATTCATTCACGTTTAGTTAATATTTGAGCATAGGCAATCGTCTAATATTGAAAAATAGTGTAAATTTATTGATTTTATTGCATAGGATAGAGTAATACTTTTCTTTTATTACGGTGAAAGAGCAAGAGAAATCATGGGCAAAAATGAAAGATTGTATTCATATCACACTAACCTATCTTATGAGGGAATGCAAAAAAAGGTGCATAATGTTTTTGAGGGGGAAGAAGATGAAGGAAGAAAATAACCATCAATTTGCAATTTCTAAGGAAGATTGGTCCCTCCATCGAAAAGGCTATGATGATCAGCAGCGTCATCAAGAAAAGGTGCAGGAGGCAATCAAGAACAATTTACCGGATTTAATTTCTGAAGAAAGCATTATTATGTCTAATGGTCGCGATGTTGTAAAGATTCCAATCCGTTCTCTCGATGAATATAAGATCCGCTATAATTATGATAAAAATAAGCATGTAGGTCAAGGTGGCGGGGACAGCAAAGTAGGGGATGTCGTTGCACGTGATGGCTCTCCATCTGAAAGCGGCCCCGGAAAAGGAAAAGGAGCAGGAGATCAAGCCGGTGAAGATTATTACGAAGCTGAAGTATCTATGATGGAATTAGAAGAGGCTTTATTTAAACAACTAGAGCTGCCAAACCTTCAGAAAAAAGAACAGGCAGAACATACATTGGAGCATATTGAATTTAATGATATTCGTAAAACAGGCTTAATGGGGAACATTGATAAGAAGAAAACGATGATTTCTGCTTTTAAACGCAATGCGTTAAGCGGTAAACCAGGTTTTCATCCGATTTATAAAGAAGATTTTAAATTTAAAACGTGGAATGAGATTCAAAAACCAGACTCTAAAGCTGTTGTGTTAGCGATGATGGATACGTCAGGCTCCATGGGACTTTGGGAGAAGTATATGGCACGTAGTTTCTTCTTTTGGATGACCCGTTTCTTGCGGACAAAGTATGAAACAGTGGAAATTGAATTTATTGCGCATCATACGGAAGCGAAAGTAGTATCACAAGATGATTTCTTTACAAAAGGTGAAAGTGGAGGAACCATTTGCTCCTCGGTTTATCGTAAAGCTTTGGAACTCATAGAAGATAAGTATGACCCAGCTAAATATAATATTTATCCGTTTCATTTTTCCGATGGAGATAATTTGACTTCAGATAATGTTCGTTGCGTGAAGCTTGTTGAAGAGTTAATGAAGGTTTCGAATATGTTCGGATACGGGGAAGTAAATCAGTATAATCGCCATTCTACCTTAATGACTGCCTATAAAAATATTAATAATGAGAAGTTTTACTATTATATTTTAAAGCAAAAATCGGATGTTTTTCATGCAATGAAGAACTTTTTTAAGAAACAGGACAATAAAGAATATGTGTAAATGAGCATGTACACAAGTATGGATAGAAAAAAGGTCCGAATTTCTCCGGATCTTTTTTTGTTTATTCCACAATTAACGGGCAGCGAGATGCACAATATGTATATAGTAAAAGATATTTATCGTTATGGACGAGTCATGATAAAATAAAGTGTGATTGTACATAAAAATGTTTTGAAGGTATTTGGAATTTGGCATAGGGGGATATAAAATTGACGGAAGAATTTGTGTCAGAGATTAAGGTTCCACCGCTTGATGAAGCAATGGGGGAACAGGTAACGAAATATTTAGATACTTTAACAAAACCGCCGGGAAGTTTAGGAAGGTTAGAAGAATTAGTGATTGAGCTTGGAAAAATGACAGGGGAAGCTTTTCCACAAGTAACAAAACCGGGTGTGATTGTATTTGCCGCAGATCACGGGATTACTGCAGAAGGTGTGTCGGCATTTCCAAAAGAAGTAACCGAGCAAATGGTGCGAAATTTTCTAAATGGCGGAGCGGCGATTAATGTATTTAGCCGAGCGATTGGTGCTGAGTTTGCGATTGTGGATATCGGGATTGACTCAGATATAGAAGCAGAAGGCTTAACATCAAAAAAAGTACGCCGTGGTACAGGCAACTTTTATAGAGAAGAAGCGATGACGCGTGAAGAAGCAGTTCAAGCTCTGAAAGTTGGTTATGAAGAAGGCGAAAAAATGCTGGCCAAAGGAGTGAAGTGCTTCATTCTTGGTGAGATGGGAATCGGTAATACAACGCCAAGCAGTGCGATTACAGCTGTTTTAAGCGGACAAGATATGGAGAAGCTTGTTGGCTTTGGGACAGGGCTTGTAAGTGAGAGTGTTTTACATAAGCAAAAAGTCATTACAGAAGCGATTCATAATAGACAACCGAATGCAGAAGATCCAATTGATCTTTTATCAAAAATTGGCGGTTTAGAAATTGCAGGAATGGCTGGAGCGATGCTTGCGGCAGCTAGTCATCGTGTACCAATTCTTGTTGATGGATTTATTGCTACTGTTTCTGCTTTAATAGCTAATATGATTGCAGAAGGTGCTTCTAATTATATGTTTGTTGGTCATCAATCAGTTGAGCCAGGGCACAAAGCGGCAGCTGAATTGCTAGGCAAGAAACCGCTTGTAGATTTAGGTATGCGATTAGGTGAAGGAACAGGAGCCGCTGTTGCTTTTCCGATTTTGCAAGCAGCGACGCTTGCCCTTAAAGAAATGGCAACTTTTGCAGATGCAGGCGTGTCTTCAAATTAATGATAAAAACGTATCTGAATGGTTACAATCAGTAACTAGTTCAGGTACGTTTTTTATTTTAGCTAGATTAGATAGGTAAGAAAAAATGAAAAAAATCTATTTAGAGGTGCCTTTTCGATGACGTGATACAAAGGGGTTATTAGTAACCCAAAAACGCCAAGGATATTCCTTCGCTTCCCCTGTATTGTCAATTCCGATACGGGCTCCAGAAGAAACCTCATCTGGAATTTTCCCTTGGACAATAACTAGGGGAGGGGCTGAAAAAGAATGTCCGTAATCTTCCATCGTGATGCCTAATGCTTTCGTTAGTTTGCCCGGTCCACTCGTTAAGTTTTTTAGATTGTCTGTACCACGTCTTTTTTGCATTAAGTCAATTCCCATATAAGGTTCGACGGCTCGAATTAAGATTGCTTCTGGTTTTTCAAGTGGGCCGCTGACAACATTCACCAATGTATGGGTATGCATCTTGTATGTATAAATCAATCCTGCTTCTCCAAACATCACCTCTGTTCGTTTTGTCCGTCGATTGTTATAGCTATGTGCGGCACGGTCTTCTGGTCCCATATAGGCTTCTGTTTCAACGATAAAGCCGGAAGCTGTTCCTTCTGCTGTTTCTTTCACGAGAAGACAGCCAAGTAATGATTGAGCAAGCTGTAGGGTTGGTTGTTGAAAAAAGTCAGCAGGTAGACCTTGAGTATAATTCATAGTATCCTCCTATTTGGATGTCTCAACTGTATTTTAACAAAAAGGGAATCAGTTCTAAAATTCAGCTTTGTTTGGATATAATGAAGGTTGAGATAAGGAAAGAATGGACGTGAATATAATGGACAAGAAGATTGGGTTTATTGGCTGTGGAAAAATGGGAAGTGCCATGCTAGAAGGGATGTTAAAAGCAGAGGTTATACAGCTGGCTGATATAAAAGTAAGTGCCTCAACAGCTTCTACTCTTAAAAAAGTTGAACAAAGATATAGGATAAAAGGAAGTTTGAATAATCAAGAGGTGGCCGGGTTCGCTGATTACCTTTTTTTAGCGATTCAACCGGCTCTTCATCAGGAAATATTGAAGGAAATAAAGCCTGTTCTAAAAGAAGACGTTGTCATAATTACAATGGCAGCTGGGGTAACTATTGAACAAATTGAAAAAGAGATAGGCAGGAAAGTGAAAGTTGTTCGGACAATGCCGAATACACCTTCGTTAGTTGGAGAAGGGATGACGGCAATGAGTGTAAATGAGGAAATGACGAAAAAAGAATTAGTAGAAGTAGAACGCTTATTTAATAGTTTTGGTAAAACAGAGTTAATTCAAGAATCATTAATGGATGCTGTACCTGCAATTAGCGGTTCTTCGCCAGCCTATGTCTATATGTTTATTGAAGCGTTAGCGGACGGGGGAGTTCGTGATGGGATTCCACGACAACAAGCGTATCGCATGGCAGCACAAGCAGTACTAGGCGCGGCTAAAATGGTATTAGAAACGGAGAAACATCCTGGTATGTTAAAGGATGATGTATGCACGCCAGGCGGCTCAACTATTCAAGCGGTCGCTTCGTTAGAAGGCAATCGATTTAGAGCTTCAGTTTTAGAAGCGATGAAGGTATGCACAAGCAAGACAAAAGGTTTAAAGGATCGTTGATTTTTCCTGTTTAACGGCTTCTTACTGATACACAATGTATGTTGAAGATAATTAATCAAATAAAACAACAGAAACCCCCACTGAGATAGATTGCAGTGGGGATTCCTTGCTTATTAAGCACTTATTAAGCACTAATATTTTTCGGGTTTAATGCATCTTGAACAGGGATATACGTATAACCGAGATCATGTGCGACGGCAGCAAAGGTGATTTCGCCATTCGCTACGTTTACTCCTTGTGCAAGTGCGTCATTTTCAAGAATGGCCTTTATGACACCTTTATTAGCAATTTGCAGGGCGTAAGGGATTGTGACATTCGCTAATGCAGTTGTGGAAGTTTGCGGAACTGCACCAGGCATATTCGCCACTGCATAATGGACAACACCATGTTTGACATACGTTGGATAATCATGTGTTGTAACATGGTCAACCGTTTCAAAAATGCCTCCTTGGTCAACCGCTACATCGATAATGACAGAACCTGGTGACATTGATTGAACCATCTCTTCTGTGACAAGCTTTGGTGCTTTTGCTCCTGGAATTAACACGGCGCCAATAACTAAGTCAGCTTCTTTTACCGCTTCGCTAATATTATAAGGATTAGAGATTAAAGTAGTCAGTTGGTTTCCGAATATATCATCCAGTTGGCGAAGACGCTCTGGGCTTAAATCAAGAATCGTGACGTCAGCTCCTAAGCCGATAGCGATTTTCGCTGCATTTGTTCCAACGACCCCCCCGCCGATAATCGTGACTTTTCCACGTTTGACACCGGGCACTCCTCCGAGAAGAATTCCTTTTCCGCCTTTTGGCTTTTCCAGGAATTGAGCACCGATTTGTGCAGCCATTCGTCCTGCTACTTCACTCATTGGCGTTAATAGAGGAAGGGTACGATTAACAGATACTGTTTCATAGGCAATGGCAATGACGCCGCTGTTCTTTAATGCTTGCGTTAACGCTGGATCAGCCGCTAGATGCAGGTACGTAAATAGAATTAAATCTTTGCGGAAATATTTATATTCTTCTGCAATTGGTTCTTTTACCTTTAAAACCATATCGGAGCTTGCCCAAACACTAGACGCATCGTCAACAAGTACAGCTCCTGCTTGTTGGTAAGCTTCATTTGTAAAACTACTACTTAGTCCAGCATTTTGTTCAATGAATACTTCATGACCGGCACTGACTAATGCGATGACACCGGCTGGAGTGATAGCTACACGATTTTCATTATTTTTGATTTCTTTTGGAATACCTATACGCATATTTTTCAGTCCCCCTATTGTTCTGAATATTCTTAATATATATAGTATAATCTGGAAATGGGGAGAAGTTGTTTGTGGAAAAAAGAGAATAGAAGAAAGAGCATTTGTGGAATTTCACAAATGCTCTTTCTTCATGGTTTGGCGATACTGGATAAGCTTTAGGTCTAAAAAAATCGACATCTTTTGGAGAGGATCTTTTAATCTTACATTCCCAATTTCAGTTATGCGTTTTAAACGATAAGTAAGGGTATTGACATGTATATGAAGCTGTTTGGCTGCCTCATTAGGATTTCCATCTGTTTCTAAATAGACGGTGAGAGTATGTAATAAGGATGTTTGATTTTTTTGATCATATTCCTGTAATTTGCGAATAGATGGGTGAGGGAGATGCTTATGATCACTGCTTAGTTTTTCGAGTAATTGAAAAATTCCTAAGTCTTCGTAATGAAGAACCGAAGCTAATTCTAGGGGGAAAATACGTTTTAATTGTAACGTATACAGCGCATCCTTATAACTGAGCATAACGTTTTCCATCTGTTGATAGCAACGACCCGATGCACCGAGAATATGTTCTACACCGAAGCGTTTTTTCATTTCTAAAATGAAAAATGGGATAAACTCATAAATAGATGAAAAAAGCGAAGAGTCATTAACTCGCTCTGTACCTGTTAAAATAATAAGTTTGTTTTGATCTACCGTAAATAGAAATGTTTTTATTGTTTGAGAAGTTGTTAGCATATAGGAAATGTAGCGTTCTCCTTCTCTTGTAATATCCTGTGGGAACTCAAAGACGATAATAGCGAACTCTAATGGAGTAGGAAGCGAAAGTTTCTTGAAGTTAGCGGTAATTTCTGCTTCATCTTGGTAATGTCCAGTGATTAAACGCCATAAAAATTCTTGTTGACTAGCTTCAGTTCTTCTTTTCTTTAATTGTAGTTGCTGAAGCTGGTTTTTCGCTTCTTTTGCAGCAAATTGCAGGAAGTTCAAATCCTCTTCACTGAATGGTTTCTTAACCTCTAATGCCCAGATAAATCCCAGGATATCGTTATTTTTTCGAATAGAGACGGCTGCACGATTGCCAAGTCCGACCTCGTGAATTGCTGCGATTTTTATTGGTGTATCGTTCTTTAAAAGGGCGGGAATAATGCCATCCTTCCATAAGTTATTAATGACCTTTTCAGGGACGCGTCGACCGATAATGGTAGAAATTCGTGCTTGGTCAGTTGTGTCTTCGTGAGTACTGTAGGCAAGTAAACGATGATTGTTATCTTCTATTGTAATAGGGCAGCCTAAAACGGAACTAATTCGGTCAGCAAATTCCATTAAATCTCCATATAAATCTTTAAAAATATGTCTATTATCCATACGTTTTTGCCCCTCGCGTTCTAGAATATGAAGTTAAATTTAGTCGATTTTACCATATTTATGCCTATAAAAAAATCCTTTCTAAAAAGACTTAGAAAGGATTTTTACTTAAAATAAGAAATTAATGATGAGATATATCAGTCCTGATATAGTAGCGGAAATTGGTAATGTAATAAACCATGTGATAATCATTCTTTGTGCAGTGCCCCATTTAACCCCTTTTACACGGTGAGCGGAACCTACCCCAAGAATAGAAGATGAAATAACATGGGTTGTACTTACTGGTACTCCCATAGCTGTTGCTCCGAAAATAACACTTGCTCCAGTTAAATCAGCAGCAACTCCGTTAACAGGACGGAGTTTCATAATTTTACCGCCAACCGTTTTAATGATTTTCCAACCACCAACAGATGTACCAAGCCCCATAGCTAGCGCACAGGACACTTGAACCCAAAGTTGAATATCTGTTGTTGTAGTGTATCCATTAGTAATAAGGGCCATTGTAATAATCCCCATCGCTTTTTGAGCATCATTCGTACCATGTGTATACGATTGTAAAGCGGCTGTTGCGATTTGCAGAATACGGAAATTTTTATTCGTTTTTGCTAAATTGTTGTTTTTAAAGACCACTTTAAAAATGCTATATATAATAAAACCGACAGCGAAAGCAAGTAATGGTGAAAGAATTAAGGCTTGAACAATTTTGAGAAATCCTTCCCATTTAATTGAACCGAAGCCCGCTGCTGCGATAGCTGCACCTGCAATAGAACCGATTAAGGCATGTGAAGAACTACTTGGAATGCCGTAATACCAAGTAATTAAATTCCAGGCAATTGCCGCAATTAGGGCGGCGAGAATAACATATGAACCATTAGGTAGAGTAAATGGATCCACAATATCCTTCGTAATCGTTTTTGCTACACCAGTGAATGTCATTGCACCGACAAAGTTCATTCCAGCTGCTAAAATAATTGCATGACGCGGTTTTAACGCTTTTGTTGAAACGGCAGTAGCAATTGAGTTTGCTGTATCGTGAAATCCATTAATAAAGTCAAATGCCAAAGCAAAGAAGACAATAAGTATAGTTAAAATTAATAAAGTATCCATGTTTTAGGAAGACCCCTTACGCATTTTTCATGATGATTGTTTCTAATGTGTTGGCAACGGCTTGGCAATCATCCGCGATGTCTTCAAGACTTTCATAAATTTCTTTATATTGAATAATGCGAATCGGATCTTTTTCATTTGTAAATAAACTTTTAATCGATTGACGTTGAACACCGTCACAAACTGATTCCAAATCTTTAATTTTGATCGCATTTTCACGAATCGCTGCTAGCTTTTTCGTTGAAAGCTTATCGACAGCTACTTCAATTTCAGCACCACATTGTTTAATTGCATCAACAAACTTTATCATGTATTCGTCTGCATTTATAATCGAGTACATTTCGAATAGCGCAGCACAATGTTCAAGACCATCTAATACATCGTCCATTCTCATTGTTAATTCAAGAATATCTTCTCGTTCAATTGGTGTAATAAAGGCGTTATTTAACTCTTTAATAACAGTGTGAACCATAGAGTCCCCTTTATGTTCATACTCTTTCATTTTTTCTGAGAATACCTTTAAATCACTAATTTTCGTTAGTTTATAATCTGCGAAATAGTCTGCTCCTTCTTTAATATTCTGTGCAATATCTAGCAGCATTACCGCAAACTTATCTTTTTTCGATTTAAAAGCCATGTTTAAAAGCCCCCTAAAATTAGTCAAACATACAGGCAAGATGCTATGTATAAATAGTATTTGCTAAATCATTGTAGCGAATACATCATCTAATATGAAGAGATTTTTAAAAACCTTTACAAAATCTTAATAAAACTTTACAAAAAATAAAAAGTGAATAAATATTATTTGTAAAAAACAACAAAAATGGAGATAAGTCATTAATACCAAGTTAGATAGTTGGGATATAAAGGACCTTTTATGATATACTTGGAAAATAAAAGGAGGAGGTATTCGAATGATTTCTAATATAAAAGAAACAATCACCTTACATAATGGAGTAAAAATTCCGCAGCTCGGTTTTGGAGTATTTAAAGTAGAGAATGGAAGTCAGACGGTACAATCTGTGAAAAAAGCTTTAGAGGTAGGATATCGTTCTATTGATACAGCTGCGATTTATCAAAATGAAGAAGGAGTAGGACAAGCGATTCGGGAGAGCGGCATTCCACGTGAAGACATTTTTGTAACGTCTAAAGTATGGAATACCGATCAAGGATATGAATCGACATTAGCCGCTTTTGACGCTAGTCTAAAACGATTAGGGCTAGACTACTTAGATTTATACTTAATTCATTGGCCGGGTAAAGATAAATATGTAGACACATGGAGAGCGTTAGAGACGCTATATAAAGAGGGAAAAGTAAGAGCGATTGGTGTGAGTAATTTTCATATTCATCATTTAGAGAACTTGTTGAAGTCTAGTGAAGTGAAACCGGTTATTAATCAAATTGAGCTTCATCCACGTTTAACTCAAGTGGAAATTCGTGAGTTTTGCCAAAAGCATGATATTCAAGTAGAAGCTTGGTCTCCTTTAGGACGCGGAGTTTTATTAGATAATCCAACGATTGGTGGGATTGCAAAGAAACATGGCAAAACTTCAGCTCAAGTTATTATTAGATGGCATCTTCAGCATGGAATTGTCGTGATTCCAAAATCTGTAACACCTGCAAGAATCGAAGAAAATGCTCAAGTATTTGATTTTGAGTTAAGTGTTGAAGAGATGAAGGAAATCGATGGATTACATGCGAATGAACGGGTTGGAAGCAATCCGGATGAACTGCTTTTTTAACGGATGATATGAGTGAACATTTTGGCTCCCTTCAGCATTATTGAAGGGAGCCGAATGTGTTTATAATCGCCTTCTTTAAAAGAGGTTTTTTAGCTGAAAAACTATTTTTAAAATAATAATCTCATAAATAGATTGATTATATATTAATTTATCTGCTTTTTTAGTATTTAAGTAAAAAAATTAGTTGTTTTTGATTAAACAAGGATCACGGAAAGCGTTAATGATATGATATAAGAATTATTTATCCATATTTAACAAAGTTCACTTACTTTATATTGAATGGCATCTAAATTTTAGCGAATATTCACCTTTTATTAATTAAGAATGTTCGTTTATACAGGGGGGGGGAGGTAGATTTTAGGAGATTAAATTTCAGAAAATTTGTTAAATTTAGAAAAAATATATTGAATCAATATAATAATATACTTTATACTTGGTTTTATAAATAAAAAATAAAAAATGAATAGGCTAAGGGAGGGATTTCTTTGGAAGAATTAGTAACGAAAATTAGTGAGGTTTTATGGAGCCCGCCACTCATTATCTTCTGTGTGTTAGTGGGATTGTATTTTAGTGTACGTTCTGGTTTTCTACAAATTCGCCATGTAAAAGATATGGTACGGTTATTAGTTGTAGGGAAAAGTTCTGATGCCGGTGTTTCATCTTTCCAAGCATTGGCGCTAGCACTATCTGGCCGTATTGGGGTAGGGAATATCTCAGGTACAGCAACAGCGATTGCGTTCGGTGGACCGGGGGCTGTGTTTTGGATGTGGCTGATTACATTCTTAGGTGCAGCGACAGCGTTTGTTGAGTCGACTCTAGCTCAAATCTATAAAGAGAAGCAAGATGGAGAGTATCGTGGTGGCCCTGCGTATTATATTGAAAAAGGATTAGGTTTGAAATGGTTTGCTATAATTATGGCAATTGCGATTACAATTGCGATGGCGGTTTTAATGCCTGGGGTGCAATCTAATTCGATTGCTGTAGCTATTGACAATGCCTTTCATATCAATAAACTTTGGGTAGGTATTGTCATTATTGTTATATTAGCTCTTATTATTTTTGGTGGAGTAAAAAGGATTGTTAATGTTGCACAATATGTTGTTCCGTTTATGGCTGGTGCTTACGTTCTTGTAGCCATTATTGTTGTTATTATGAATTTCTCTCAAATTCCAGCTGTTTTTGGTCTTATTTTTAGCAGTGCCTTTGGAGCAGATTCGTTGTTTGGTGGTATTATTGGTTCTGCCATTGCTTGGGGAGTAAAACGCGGTATTTATGCTAATGAAGCTGGGCAAGGTACAGGTGCTCACCCAGCGGCGGCAGCTGAAGTATCTCATCCGGCTAAACAAGGTTTAGTACAAGCTTTCTCAATTTATCTAGATGTATTCTTAATCTGTACAGCAACTGCCTTTATGATTTTATTTACAGGCATGTACAATACGATTGATGAAAAATCTGGAGAATATATTGTTCAGAATATTGAAGGTGTAGAAGAAGGACCTGGTTATACACAAGCAGCTATTGAAACAATTATGCCAGGCTTTGGATCTGGGTTTGTAGCCGTCGCTTTACTATTCTTTGCTTTTACAACAATTATGGCTTATTACTATATTGCGGAAACCAATGTAGCTTATTTATTAAAAGGAAAAAGTAGCAAGATAGCTTCAGTAGTATTAAAAATTGTTTTCTTAGCAGCTGTTTTCTATGGAACTGTAAAAGAAGCTGCCCTAGCATGGACATTAGGGGATATTGGACTTGGAATTATGGTATGGTTGAACTTAATTGCCTGTGTTCTATTGGCTAAACCGGCGTTTATTGCATTAAGAGACTATGAGAAACAGAAGAAGCAAGGATTGGATCCTACTTTTAACTCGACGGAACTTGGTATTAAGAACGCTGATTTCTGGGCGGATGGTTATAAACATCCAGAAAAGAAAAAGGATCACGTATCATAATGGAAGAAGAGCATCCGCTTCATTGGCGGATGCTCTTCCTTTTATCTTTATATATGTGGAAAAATAGCTGGTTTGTCTAAAAAAGGAGCTATGCATACGATTTTTTCTTCTGTAATAGGGTGGATCAATTCAATTTTTCTTGCATGTAAAGCTTGGCGGGGGAATGTTCGTTTTCCGCCGTATAATGTATCACCTGCTAAAGGGTGATGAATATGACTGAAATGGACGCGAATTTGATGTGTTCTTCCGCTTTCTAATGTACAGCTAACGAGTGTTCTATTTTGATCTGGGTAACGCTGTAACACTTGATAGTTTGTTCGGGCAGTTTGACCTGTAGGTGAAACTCTGCGTCTTGTAGCGTGATGGCGATCACGGCCGATTTTCTCCTGAATGGTTCCTTGGTTTAACTTCATAATTCCTTCTACTAAAGCATAATACGTTCGTTTGATTTTCCGTTCCTCCAGCATTTTATCCAACATGGATCCGGAGAGACGATTTTTGGCAAAAAGAACTGCTCCTGTTGTGTCTTTATCTAGACGATGGATATGCTTGATCATACAGTTTTGGCCTGTTTGTTGCAGATAATAAGCAACACCGTTAATCAATGTTTTATGATCATGTTCTTGAGAAGGATGAGTATCCATTTGCGCGGGTTTATTAGCAATTAAAATATGATCATCTTCATATAAAATAGAGATATGTAAATTTGTAGGGGGAACCTTTTCTGTTGCATTATCTGTAAAAAGAGGGATGCTCAATTCGTCTCCTTTTACAAGCTTCGTTGACCAAGGCATTTGTTCATTGTTTATCGTTACTTCTTTACTCATTCTCCACTCATGTATAAGTTTTTTGGGGGCTTGCCAGTATTGTTTAAAGAGATCTTCGATTGTAAGTTTACTCCATTTTTCCGGGACCTCTATAAGTAAGTGGTTGGCTTTTTTACTAGTATGAATCAATTTTCTTCCTACTTTCAAAATATAATATGGATAGCTTGGTGAATGCAGGTACAACGATAACAATATAAGGATTTTTGTTCTATCGTTAGACCTATTGTTCTTTTAATTGTGGGGATAATTCCCACAGTTTTTTTACAGTTATTATGTTATTCTAGAGAAAGCATTGTTACACAGATTATCTATACATATGGCTATAGGTCTAATGTGTTAAAGAAGGTGGTGTTTTTATGAAGATTGTACTTTCTTCAACGGTAGAACAGGAACAAGAAATTGCTAACCTTGTCTCGTATTTCTATAATTCTGTGTTTCCTAAATTTTTTACAGAAGAAGAGATTCGACACTTTCAAGAGATTGGTGTACTACAAGTGAATAAGAGTGATTTTCCGTATAGCGGTACGCTAAGAGCTGCTTTTCAAGTTATCACATGTTTGCAAGTAATGATTGTTATTCTTGAGAAAAAAGAACAGGATGCTTCTTCGGTTAATTCTGAGTTAGTTAAACAATTTGAGCAAAATATTACACTTTTGAATGAATACGGGATTTTCTTTCCTTTTTATTATAAACATTTTAATCGTATTCAAAAGGAAAGTTCTGAAAATACAAATATGATGTACACTCAGCCAGATAACGAATTTTTAATTTAAATGTTAAAGAAAGAGCTAGTTTATATGAATGGGCAAGGTTTGTCCTTCTTTCATATAAGCTGGCTCTTTCTGTATTAGATTAGGGCTCATTTGTGTGAAAACGTGTTATTAACTATAATCGTTAACAAACCCTGGATTTTAATTGACTTCATTTTTTTCAAACCACTTTCGAAAGGTGGCTTCCTCGTTAGAGCCTACTATACGTTCCACTTCAACTCCGTTTTTAAAATACACGATTGTTGGCAGTATATCTATATGATAGTCGTCTTGACTTTCTTTAAATTCTAATAGATTAAATTGAACTAAATCAATTCCCATTTTCTCGGCTAGTGGAGCGACAATCGGTGTTGTGTGTTGAGACCGAGAATCTTTAGGGCTATAGAAATAGACGGTCTTGTTTTTTTTGTTGCGAAGATCTGCTGCTAATTCATCTGGTAAAATTAAATTTTGATAATTAGGATCTGTTAATTGCTTAATAGTCGCAGGATGAAGTTCTTTTTTACCATACGGATTGCCATTGAATTGTTCTTCTTGTTTTGTATTTGTAATTAAGATAACGGCGGTAAAGGCAAACAGAGCCGTTGAAAGAATCAGCATTTTTTTCATGAAGCTTTGGCCTCCTTAGATTTGTTCCAAATGATATAAAGATAGAGGATGAAAAATGCCGTTAGAACTAGAAATGGAAGTTACTATATAGCTCAGTATAAAAGACCCTCTTTTATGTTTTTGTTTTATTCTTTTCTGTTGAAATTATAGTATGTTTAAAGTGCTTGTGTAAAATATATGTACTTTTATGAACTAAGATTTGTCTCTATAATGAAAGTGAAATCAAAAAACGAAAAAATTATAATAATATAATAAAGCCTTTAAAGGGTATTCACTTCATTTACTGGAAATATTATGATAATTTTAGGTGTAAGAGAATTAATACTAAAGGCATAAGAGAGGGGCTTGTTGGTAGATGACATGGAAATCAACATTTGAAAAGTGGGTAAGTGCTTCAAATCTGGATAAGGAATTACGAAATGCATTAGAAGCAATCAAACACGATGAAGCAAAATTAGAGGAAGCTTTTTATAAAAACTTAGAGTTTGGTACAGGCGGTATGCGAGGAGAAATTGGTGTTGGAACAAATCGAATGAATGTGTATACCGTCCGCAAAGCAACAAAAGGTTTAGCTGACTATATTCAATCGTTTGGAGAGGAGGCAAAGAAGCGCGGTGTTGTGATTGCATATGATTCACGTCATAAATCGCCGGAGTTTGCGTTTGAAGCAGCTAAAACGTTAGCAACAGAAGGGATTAAAGCGTATGTATTCGATGAATTGCGCCCAACGCCGCAACTTTCATTTGCTGTTCGTGAGCTGAAGGCTTTTGCGGGTATTGTTATTACTGCAAGTCATAATCCTCCTGAATATAATGGATATAAAGTGTATGGACCAGACGGGGCGCAGCTGCCGCCAACGGCTGCTGATCGAGTTATTCACTATGTAGATGCGATTGCAAATGAGCTTGCTATTGAAGTGAAAGAAGTTGAAGAACTTAAACAGCAAGGGCTTATTGAAACCATTGGAGAAGAGCTTGACCGAGCGTACAATCAGCAGCTATTAACAGTGCCAGAAAATCCGCAGCTTGCCCAGGAAGTAGATGTGAAGCTTGTATTCACTCCGCTTCACGGTACAGCCAATAAATCGGTTCGTCGTGCATTACATGATTTAGGCTATCAAAATGTTCATATTGTTAAAGAACAAGAGCTGCCTGATGCGAATTTCTCAACGGTGAAATCTCCGAACCCTGAAGAACATGCAGCGTTTGAAAAAGCAATTGAAGTAGGGAATGAAGTGGATGCGGACTTATTAATTGCAACGGACCCGGATGCTGACCGTCTTGGAATTGCAGTGAAAAATGAAAACGGGGAATATGTAGTTTTAACGGGGAACCAAACAGGAGCGTTATTTTTGGATTACTTACTCACACAAAAGCAAGCAAAAGAGGCAATTCCTAAAAATGGAGTTGTATTGAAAACAATTGTTACATCAGAAATTGGTCGAGCAATTGCGGCTACATACGGTTTGAATACGGTTGACGTGTTAACAGGGTTTAAATTTATTGCTGAGAAGATTCATGAATATGAGGAAAATGGTTCTAATACTTTCTTATTTGGATATGAAGAAAGTTATGGCTATTTAATTAAAGATTTTGCGCGTGATAAAGATGCCATTCAAGCGGCTGTATTGGCTGTTGAAGTGTGTGCTTATTACAAAAAGCAAGGAATGACACTTTATGAAGGGTTAATACATATTTTTAAGAAATATGGATTTTATTTAGAAGGATTGCGCTCGCTTACGTTGAAAGGCATTGAAGGAGGAAGGAAAATCCAGGGGATTCTCGAACATTTCCGTAAAAATCCTCCGACTGAGATTGCTGGACAAAAGGTGTCTATTCAAGAGGATTATAAGAGTGGAAAAAGAGTATCAATGGAAACAAAAACGGAAGAAACGATTGAACTTCCGAATTCCAATGTACTAAAGTATATTTTGGAAGACGGTACATGGGTTTGTCTGCGCCCATCCGGCACGGAACCGAAAATTAAATTTTACTTCGGCATTCAAGGAAAGTCGATGGAAGAAGCTAAAGAAAAGCTTTCGAAGGTTACCACTATTTTCATGAAAAATATTGAAGAACTTATTTAAATAGCAGGCTTTGTTAATAGAGCCTATTGTTCAAGAAAAGACGAAGGGTGATACATTCTTCGTCTTTTTTCTATTATCTGAATATTTTTACTTATTTTTAGTAAGCATATTATTTTGAGATATAAACTTGTTTGTTTATACTTTATGAAGTAAGAGAATTGTAATGGGTGAGGAAATATGATTCTTCATCTCAGTAAAATTTATATGAATGGTTGCATAAAATTTGTTCATGCAATGGCTAAGTTGGAGGGGTTTGGATATGAAATTAGTTATCATTAATGGATCACCACGTAAACAAGGACGTACAGGTATTGCATCTCGTTTTATCTCAAGAACATACGGAGCAGAGCTTATTGATTTAAGCACATCTTCATTACCATTATATAAAGGTGAAGCGGAGCAATATCAATTAGAAGAGGTTGTACAACTACAACAAGCAATCAAAGAAGCAGATGGCGTGATTTTAGCCACTCCTGAATATCATAATTCTATGAGCGGTGCTTTGAAAAATGCATTAGACTTTTTAAGTGCTGAACAGTTTACAAATAAACCGGTTGCTTTACTAGCAGTAGCGGGTGGCGGAAAAGGCGGAATTAATGCACTTAATTCCATGAGAACTGTTGGACGCGGCGTGTATGCGAATGTTATTCCAAAACAATTGGCATTAGACCCAGATCAGTTCGACTATGAACATGATGGACTAAATGAGGCAGCTGCAAAATCTGTTGCTGAATTAATTGACGAGCTTAACCTATATGCCAAAGCGTTTCAGGCTGTAACAAAATAACAGGATTTATTTAACTATAATCAGTTCATAAAAAGAAGGGGCAGACACATACATGTGTTTGCCCCTTCTTATTTCGCTATAAGGGTTACCAGCCATAGTAAAGTCCCTATTGTATAAAATGCCCTGTTTTGTAAACACTATTGATGAATTTTAGATAGGAAGTTCATGCAAATAGTGGGACATCGTTTTTTCTGATGCATGATCCAGGTAGCGCAATAAGGCGTACAATTTTGCTTCAATAATTTGATAATCGTGTTCGAAATGATAAGCGTGTAAAAAATGTTCAATTTTCTTTGACAAGAACTGATCCTCGGTCCGGACCATCAAAATGAGCAGTTGATCCCAGTCTGAGCGATGGATATAAAATAAAGCTGTATCGTAACTAGAAGTTGTCATTAAAAGTTCCTCCTTAATAAGGAGCTATTCGTATGTTGTTCATTCCGGATAAAAATTTTTCAGACAAAATGTGGTGATACGGTAAAGATAGGCTTGTTTGTATTTACCTGAATAAAAAGATACGGTGAGGATATGAGAAGAATCATCTTAATATGTTTGGTTAGCTTGTTTGCTTTCCCGTTTCATACAATGGCAAAAGTCGTGAAGGAAGAAAAAAATGTATATAGCTTCGAAATGATGGAAGCGGATTTAACGAGGCTGCAGCAAACGCTTCCTATTGAGGTGCATTCAATTGGAAAGTCCGAAAAAGGAAGAGATATTTGGGCAGTAAAGCTTGGGAAAGGGAAGAAATCTATTTTGCTGGTAGGTGCTCATCATGGTCGAGAATGGCTAACGACACATCTATTAGTGAAAATGCTTGAACAATATGGGATGGCTTATGAAAAAGGGAAACAATTTGGAGGGTATTCAACAAAATTATTAGATGAAATAAGCATTTGGTTCATACCGATGATAAATCCCGATGGTGTATCGATTCAACAAGGTAATTTATCCTGTTTTTCTCATTATGAAAAAATAGTAACGTGGCAGCGAAATAATTACAGTATCGATTGGTCGAGATGGAAAGCTAATGCAAAGGGAATCGATTTAAATCGCCAATATCCAGCTGGATGGGATGAAGTGAAGACAGATATCTCTAAGCCATTTTATCAATTTTATAAAGGGAAAAAACCATTTGAAGCAGTCGAAGTTCAGGTTCTAGCGAAATTCACCAAGCATATAGAACCACTTATCGCAGTCAGTTATCATACATCGGGGCGTGAAATCTTTTGGCATTACCATAATAAACAGGAGCATATGGCAAGAGATTATGAATTGGCAAAAAAAACGGCGGAATTGACCGGATATAAGCTTTCAAAGCCTGAGAAGCATGCTGTTGGAAGCGGTTTTACTGATTGGTTTATAACCGAATTTGAACGGCCAGCTATGACCGTTGAGCTAAGTTATTTAGTGGAGGAAACGAATCCGCCGTTATCGGTTTTTCCGGAAGAATGGAAACGCAATCGATTGGTAGGAATGATGCTCGTTAAGGAAGCGGTCAGTGGAATAAAATAGTGAACACTTCCCATACTATCCGTAAGTAAACTAAAGGGAGGAAGTACAGTGCTAAAAAAATGGTCGTTTATTGTGTTAATGTTTATGATGCTGACTCAGGCAGGTTTTATATCTGTTCAACAAGGTAACGATTATGAGAAATATGGAAGGATTGCTATAGCGGTCGTGCAAGCGGATTATCCGAGTGATGAGGTAACGGATTATCAATATGAAGGACGAAAAGTTCTGGAAAATGGAACGGTAGAAGATCGTTTTCTATTTTTAGTGAAGGAGCAGGGGAAAGAAATTAAGATACGGGTCAAAATTAAGCATAGTTTATCGAGTGATAAGCTATTGAATTTAACAGTTGAAGAGGTGCGATAGATATCTTATGTAAGGATTCTCGTCATTTTCCTACTATTTGGTCATACATTATGGTAAGGCGAAAAGACGAGGAGGATCTGCATGAATCAGACGGAGCAAAAAGCTCTAGAATATGCGATTAGTGAAATAACGGAGATTGCTAAAGGGTTTGGACTTGATTTTTACCCGATGCGTTATGAAATTTGTCCATCGGAAATTATTTATACGTTTGGGGCATATGGGATGCCTACTCGATTTTCTCATTGGAGCTTCGGAAAACAATTTCATAAAATGAAGCTTCAGTATGATTTTGGGTTAAGTAAAATTTATGAACTCGTGATTAATTCAAACCCATGCTATGCCTTTTTATTAGACTCGAATTCACTCATTCAAAACAAATTAATTGTGGCACACGTACTTGCTCATTGTGATTTTTTTAAAAATAATATTCGTTTTCAAAATACAAAGCGCGATATGGTAGAAAGCATGGCCGCGACTGCTGACCGTATTCGTGAATATGAAATTCTTCATGGCAAAAAAGAGGTTGAGACGTTTCTTGATGCGGTACTGGCTATTGAAGAGCATATTGATCCATCGCTCATGAGACCTAAACTTTCTTGGTCAATCGATGATGAGGACGAAGAAGAGGAAGAAATTAAGCCGTCTCCAACTCCGTATGATGAGCTATGGTCATTGGATGGGGCTAATAGGCCGAAAAAATTACCTGTGAAAAGGCGTAAGAAAATCCCGCCAAAGCCAGAAAAAGATGTCATGTTATTTATTGAACACTACAGTCGTGAATTGACGGATTGGCAGCGCGATATTATGACGATGATTCGTGAAGAAATGCTTTATTTCTGGCCGCAATTAGAAACGAAAATTATGAATGAAGGCTGGGCTTCTTACTGGCATCAAAGAATTATTCGTGAGATGGATTTAAGTTCAGGAGAAGCAATTGAATTTGCTAAACTCAATGCGGGCGTCGTTCAACCTTCTCGAACAAGTATTAATCCCTATTATCTCGGCTTAAAGGTGCTTGAAGATATTGAAGAAAGATACAATAATCCGACAGATGAGATGAAAAGGAGAGGCGTGAGGCCCGGGTCTGGAAGAGAAAAGCTGTTTGAAGTACGTGAAATTGAATCGGATATTTCGTTTATCCGAAATTACTTGACAAAAGATCTTGTCATGCGGGAAGATATGTACTTATTTCAGAAACAAGGGAAAGACTATAAAATTGTGGATAAAGCGTGGGAGCAAGTACGCGATCAGCTTGTCAGCATGCGTGTAAATGGAGGGTTCCCATATATTACGGTAAACGATGGTGACTATATGCGAAATGGCGAGCTGTATTTAAAGCATTGGTACGAAGGAATTGAGCTCGATCTGAAGTATTTGGAGAAAGTGTTGCCATACATTTATCAGCTTTGGGGACGTCCAGTTCACATGGAATCAATTATGGAAAACAAAACGATGTTGTTTTCATATGATGGAAAGGGACTTCATCGAAAATATTTATAAGTGTAATGTTAAAAGGCTGTCTCGTAGTGGGAAAATCCACTTATGAGATGGCTTTTATGTGTTGGGATGGATTCTTTTTTATGATATTTAAGTAAAAAATACAAAAACACCGAAATAAGATTGGTGTTTTTTGTAATCAATACCGTTTAATTATGATTATTTTGTGTTCACTTTAAATTAAAACCCTCAACAGTTACCCTTAGCTTATACTGTTTTCTTTTGGTATACTCATGTTTTTTTGTAGTTGTTTTTTTATGCAACCACTCATAAATAATCGGGATGATAATAAAGCTGTTAATGGTTGATGTAACCATGCCGCCAATTACCACAATACCGAGTGTTTGAGAAATAACCGTATCCGTATTATGAGAAAATGCAAGTGGTAATAACGTAAGGATTGTTGCAGCTGCCGTCATTAAAATCGGTCTGATTCTTGAAAGACTACCACTTAAAACAGCTTCTTTAATAGGCATTCCTTCTTTTCGATTTCTTTCAATTTTATCAACTAAAACAATACCGTTTGTTACAACAATACCAGTAAGCATCAGAATACCAATTAATGCTGCTAAATTCCATTCTCCGTGGGATAGAACGAGTGCAATGACTACACCACTTAAAGCAAGAGGAATGCTTAAAAGTACAGATAATGGTGCTTTCCATCCTTTGAAAATAGAAGAAGTGATTAGTAATAGGCTTCTGTATTTAGTGCTGTGTGGGGCACAGTGATAGTTTTTCTTTTAATATTTAAGAATAGCGGATAAATATATAGAAAATGCTATATAAATGGGGAGATTGTTCGATGTCAGGGGGGACTAACTTGTTCAATCAGATAGGAAAAGCTGTACCTAATTTATTTACAATTGGAAATTTGTTGTGCGGTGTTCTTTCAATTACCTATAATATGAGTGGCTTTTTGGAAGTAGCCTCCGTTTTTATTTTCTTTTCGGCTGTTTTGGATCTTCTGGATGGAAGGATTGCGAGAAAATTAAAATTGAACAGTGAATTTGGCGTGGAATTGGATTCCTTGGCTGATATTGTTAGTTTTGGAGTTGCTCCTGCACTTTTATTTCATTCTATAGCAGCACCATCGATTTTAACGTCTTTGGCATTTATCCTTTTCCCAACGATGGGAGCATTAAGATTAGCCAAGTTTAGTGTTAAACCAACCATTGGGTATTTTAAAGGATTACCTATTCCAGCTGCTGGATTACCATTGGCTGGTATGGGATTCTTTTTATATAGCAATGCGTGGATTACCTTAATACTCGCTCTCTTAATGGTAAGTCCAATAAGGGTAAAAAAACTTTAATTTTATTATCCTTTGTAAAAAAGCTAGGAACCTTTTTAGAAAGGGTACAGCTTTTTTATTTTATCCATAAACCTTTTTATTCCCTTAATACAAGATCAAGAATTCATTAACATAGAAAATGAATTCATTTATCGTGCTAAATTGTAATTAAATCTAAAGTTGAAGGATTAATTTTTCTCACTTTAGTTTTAATCGGTATGGTGACTTTGATGCTGGGAATGGCTCAAGACTATTTATATAATGAATTTGCTCAGTTTAATGAAATGGCTGAAGAAGCAATCCAAGCAATTCATTCAGAAGCAACTAGAATTCAAAAAATAACCGAACCTTTTCTAGACCTAGCTAACTTGGAGAAAGAAAATGTATTAGAAATAAATGAAGTTGATTTGGTATCGACATGCGAAAGCATTTTAAAACAACTTAAACATAAAAAGTAAAGAAGGATTAGGGACGAATGTAGCATTGCTTTTACCAATTAGCAATGGAAATGAGGGTTCTGTCTAAAGTAATAATTGTATGTTGGCTAATAAGAAGAGCTATAACGCCAAGCCCTAAAAGTGAAACCAAACTTATTATAAATGCAATAATAGGTGTTTTTTAATTCATAACCATACTAATGTTAAGAGGCCGTCTTGTAGTGGGAAAATCCACTTAGGGGATGGCTTTTATGTTGTTGTTTTCTTTATCAAAAAAATAGGTGAGAACGTCCCCTGCCTTGGCACAGCGTAGTGGAAGGAGATGGGGAAGTTCAATCTAAAGTAACAACATGATAAAAATAAGTACAGGTCCACATTATTTTCGATACTCAGTTAATGCTTTTATAACTTCGGATTGTCTTTGTTTCGCTCGGTCATTATTTGAATTTAAAGCATAAGCGCTAGGTGCCTGCGGTAGGCCTGCTAAGAGAGTTGCTTCATCGTAGCTTAGTTCAGCAGGTGTTTTACCAAAATAATTCTCGCTAGCTTCTTTAATGCCATAATTACCGGCTCCATAATAAATGATATTGACATAGAGTTCTAAAATATCGTCTTTGTTATAGAGTCTTTCAAGGTCGAAGGCAACAAATAGTTCTGCAACTTTTCGGATAAAGGTTCGGTCATTGCTGAAATAAAGATTTTTAGCAGCTTGTTGGGTTAATGTGCTGCCGCCTTGTGCGACCTCCTTCGCTGTTAAATCGACGAAAGTTGCCCTGGTGAGTGAAATAAAATCGAAGGCTCCATGTTTGTAAAAGCGATGATCCTCGATGGCGACAACAGCATCCGTGAAATCAGGAGTGATTTCCTCTAAAGGCACGAAATTTTCACCTGCCCTAATAGAGGCAACCTTCTCGTTAAGCGAAATCTCTGTAACGGCTTCTTTATATTTTAAATAGCCAAGCAACCCAATAATTGAACCGACAAGGAGGGCAATGATTAATCCTAATTTTATTAGTTTTTTTATCAATCTAATCATGAACTTACCTCTTGTATTTCGACTTATAGTTTTAGTATATGGAATAGAGGAAAAAGTATAAGGAAACATCAAAAAGAAAGAGCCTATGCAGGCTCTTAATTGTTTAGGTCATATAGTCCAGGTGCATGTTCATTTGGCATATCAGGCAGCTCTGGTACTGGATATCCTTTTGGCGGTTCTGTTACCTTAAGCTCTCCACCATTCCTGCTAGGTGTTGTACCAGTGAAAATTTCACCTATTAAAGTATCGTCAAGTCTAAAATTGAATTGAGCATTATGGAAGCCCATGTCGACATATTTACGACACTCAGGGTATTTATTTAAATCATAATTAGGGATTGGAAAAAGTTTTCCCAATCTACGCCTAATGTTTCAAGAGCTTTTGCGAATGCATTTTGATGAGCATTATCTCTCACTATTAAAAAAGCAATGGTTTCTCGAAGAGCCTTATTGTTACTCATTTCATAAATTCTAGATTTTTGGAGTACGCCAGTCGATTCTAAGACAACATTATTAAGTAAATTAGCTGCTAAGTTACCATGGTCATAAACCCAAGATCCATTCCATGGGTTGCCTCCAGCGTCAACGGGTAGGGATGCTTTAGCTCCTATGATGTAATGATGGGGATTTGCGCCATTTTGTATTACACCATTTAAAGGGGCGCTATCCGCAGCCTGATTACCAGGCATATCTCCACCAGACTCATTTAAGAGTTGGTTAATTGTTGATTGAACAAGTTCTACATGGCTGAGTTCTTCTAAGAATACACCTCTAATAAGGTCGCGATATTTCTTTGCTTTTCCTCTAAAGTTTGCACTTTGAAAGGAGAACTGCATCATTGTGCGCATCTCGCCAAATTGTCCTCCGAGTGCTTCTTGAAGAACTTTAGCTGCATGTGGATCGGGTTTATCTGGGACAATCATATTAATTAAATCTTCTTTGTAAAAATACATGTTATTATCCTCCTTTGTTAAAGGTACTTATATAGATTATCCAGCCTAACTTTATATATGCTATAGGAACTAAACTTACGGGTTGAACAAGGACAATAACAAAATAGACTTGTGACTGCCGCAAGTCTATTTTTAAAAAGTATGTATCCATTGTCCATCTTTCAAAGATATAACTATCCTCTATTTCATTGCTTTCGTTATTTAGATAAACTAAAAATTTTCACGAATGTCTTATCACTAAAAAAATCAAAGTAGACTTAGAGTAACTGGTGCGTTAATCCTATTTGGATTAACACTTATTTTTGTAAAACTAATTGTACTGAACGAAGCAGGATAGTTTCATACAATTAGCGAATAAATGTAAAGAAATGCTATTTTAATATGAAGGGGAAATACATATGGATCATAAATTTGTGCTTTTATCAGTTCAAAACCATGTAGGCGTAATTACTCTGAATCGTCCAGAAGTTGGTAATGCTTTGAATCTAGCGATGGCTAAAGAGTTGATGGAAGTAGCTATCCATTGTTCAGAAAGTAATGAAATTAGAGCAGTTGTCATCACTGGAGCTGGAAATAAATTTTCAGTAGGCGGCGACTTGAAAAGTTTTGCTAACGAAGGGAGTCAAATTGGTTCCCATTTAAAAAGCGTTACTGCCTATTTACATCAAGCTATTTCCTACTTTGCTAGAATGAATAAGCCATTTATTGGAGCGATCAATGGAGTAGCTGCGGGTGCAGGGATGAGTCTTGCTTGTGCATGTGATATTGCATATACTTCAGAGAAATCAAAGTTTGTGATGGCGTATAACAAAATCGGATTAACTCCTGATGGTTCAGGAAGTTATTTCCTACCGAAAATTGTTGGAGTAAGACGCGCGTTAGAGTTGATGTATACAAATCGTATGTTGGATGCTAAAGAAGCGTACGAGTGGGGGATCGTTAACCAAGTTGTCCCTGAAGAAGAATTAATGAGTGTTGTTTATGAACTAGCAGAGAAGCTTGCGAGCGGGCCAATGGAAGCATATGGTGCAACTAAGAAATTGTTTTATCAGTCTTTGCAGGAAACTCTAGAATCTCAAATGAGTTTAGAAACACAATCATTGGCAGAAAGAGCAACTAGCGAAGAGGGAAGAGAAGGGATTTCTGCATTTTTGGAAAAACGAGAGGCTGACTATTTGAAGTTTAATAAAGAATAATATGGATGGAATAAGCAATTGCTTATTCGTACAAAACCAGGAGGCTGACCCACAATTTGTGGGTCAGCCTCCTTTCGTTCAACAGCTAGCACTTCAAAGTGTATTGGGGTGTGCAGGCTCATTTAACCATGATTTCAAATATTCAATGAATTTTTTCGTAGCTGGAGCAAGGTTTTTAAAAGATGTAGCAGCAATGCCGATAGTACGGTAATTCTCTTGTTCAAAGTTAAGAATACGAATGTTCTTTGGAATACGATACAAAGCCATTTCAGGAAGAATAGCGATTCCTATACCATGTTGAACCATAGAAAATATGGCTTGATCATCTGCCAGCTCAAATTTTATATTAGGTGTTATGTTATTTTCTTCTAAGAGGCGTCTTAAATCATTATCGCTCCCTTTCTTTGACATGATTAATGGCTCTTCTTTAATCATTTCAAAACTAAGCTCCTTTTGGTGAACAAGAGGGTGTTCATCATAGAGGAGGCAAAGCATTCTATCTTTTTTTAAAGGAATCACTTCAAAGCGATGCAAAGTTGGTAAAGACACAAAACCAAAATCAACGATACCATTTGATATCCAATACTCAATATCATCATAATTTCCTTCTAACAATTTAATTTCTATAGAAGGGTAATATTCATGAAAATCTTTCAAAATTTCCGGCAGCCACTGAGCTGATACACTTGAAAATGTTCCAATACGTACCTTACCGGTTGTTAGACCATTGATATTAGCTATTTCTTGAAGCATTTCCTCGTTCCATTTTAAAATTTCCCGTATGTATTTTAAGACATGCTCCCCGTTGTTTGTCAAATTAATACCTGATCGTCCTCTATTAAGAAGTGAAAATCCCCATTCCGATTCAAGACTGGCAATAGCATGACTGACCGCGGATTGGGTTAAACCAAGAGTTTCTCCTGCCTTTGTAAGACTCCCTAATTCTACCACTGTACTAAAAATTTCAAACTTAGCAAGCGACAAATTCCTCACTCCACTTACATGAATTTTTTTCATCGAATTACTTAAAAACATTCATTTTTCTTATTTAAATTTTACTTTTATACTAATTAATAATCAATACATAAGAATTAGGTCAGGTGGTAAAAAATGAATGGCATTAAAATGTTCGGTGCAACAAAGGGCGTGGGTGAAAGTGCTCAATTGAAGGCAGATTTCACCATGTTGATAGTCACGATGTTTTGGGGTTCATCCTATTTATTTATGAAGATGGGACTGGAATCTATTCAAGGGTTTAACTTGGTCGCATTACGGTTTGGAATAGCCTTTATTTTAGCTGGAATCATATTCTATAAACGCTTTATGCGTGTGGATTTTCGTACTATAAAATATGGCTTTTTATTAGGGACCATCTTGTTCTCAGCGATTTCAGTTGTGACCATAGGGGTAAAATCCACGTCTGCTTCAAATGCAGGCTTTTTATTCAGTCTTACAGTGGTCTTTGTTCCCTTGTTATTAGCCGGTTTGTTTAGAGAAAAGCTTGAGAAAAGAATTGTTTTTGGCGTAGGCTTTTCTATAATAGGTATCGCTCTTTTAACTTTAAATAATGGATTAACAATTAGCTCTGGAGATTTCCTCATCATTTTAGGTGCATTATTGTATGCCGTTTACATCATTGTTACAGATAAGGTAACGAAAAATTTAGATTCTATTATGCTTGGAGTCTTACAACTTGGCTTTACGGGGGCGTGGGGGCTGCTATTTTCGTCTATTTTTGAAACTCCGCATCTTCCTGCCTCAACGGAATCATGGGTTTCTATTTTGATATTAGGCATAATTTGCAGTGCATTTGGATTTATTGGTCAAACCGTAGCTCAAAAATATACGACACCAACGCACACAGGTCTTATATTTTCATTAGAACCCGTTTTTGCAGCATTATTTGCTTTTATTTTCGCAGGCGAAGTATTGGCAGAAAGAGGGTACCTAGGAGCAAGTCTGGTCTTAGTAGGTATCTTAATTTCCAAGATAGATTTTAATAAAACCCTAATGAGAAAAAAATACAGCAAAACAGCTGAAGGTTCTGAAGCTTAGCTGTAGAATAGGGTGTGTATTGAGACATTGAGCCATTAAGTTCTCTTAGTGGTTTTTTGTTGTATGGTGATAAATAAGGTAGGTATTCGTGATGACAAATATGTTGCATAAAGGAAACTTTTGGGGATTTATGAATAGAATATAAAAAGGAGTTGGTTCAGATGATTTGTTCAAACCGTATCCAACATAAAATTATAGGCTATTCACTTTTGTTTAAAAAGCTCGGAATTTTTAATGAGGCGGAATATAAATATATTGTTGAGACATATCAAGTGAAGGAGCACTAAAAAAACGGCTTGCGGATGAGCCGTTTTTTTGTGCTAATAAAACTAGGCAGATGAATGAGAAAGAAGGAGATACAGTGAACATATCACAAGGAAAGGTCCAGAAATATTTTAAGTTCAGGACCTTTTTTGAGATAATAAAAGAAAAGAAAGCGGGTGATGAAAAAAATGGAGGAGTATCAAATTCCGAATTTAAAAATCGATGAATTAGATAAAAAAATTCTTTCTATCTTACATGAAGATGGACGGATTTCTTATACGGATTTAGGAAAAAAAGTAGGGGTATCCCGTGTCGCTGTACAAACACGAATTAATAATTTGCTGGAAAAGGGTGTGATTGAAAAGTTCACGACTGTTATTAATCCAACAAAGGTTGGAATTCATGTTTCGGCATTTTTTAATGTAGAAGTCGAACCAAAGTTTCTAGAGTCTGTTGCTGAGCTGCTTGAACAAGATCCCGCTGTAACAAGCTTATATCATATGACAGGTCCTAGTAAATTACATATGCATGGCATTTTTAGTGATAATCAAGAAATGGAACGCTTTTTAACGGAAAAGTTATACGCTGTAGAGGGTGTTGTCAGTGTAGATTGTCAAATTTTAATTAAGCGTTATAAAAGTAGAATGGGCATGAAGTTATAAATGAATGACAGAGGACAGCCTTCTAAGCTAAAAATCGTAAAAATAATCCACCTGTTTAAGGTGGATTATGACGTCCATGGGATAATAATTCCGCCGTATATAAAGGCAAGAAGAATGACAAATGCCGGATGGATTTTGAACTTTCCTAATGCTAGAAAGGCAAAAAGCGCAATAATGAGTGAGTGTAGGTATCCGATTGAATGAACAGCATCGGTTGCGATCGTTACAGTAATAAGAAGCATCATAACGGCAATAACAGGTTGGGCGAGAAGTGATACTCCTTTGAAGACAAGGGAGTGACGATAACGTCGAATGATTTTTAGTAATAAAATGAGTGCAACTGCTGAAGGGACAACTGTACCAATTAACGCCATAATAAGTCCCGGCCATCCATATACTTCATATCCAACAAAGGCGGCGATTTTCGTAGCGATAGGTCCCGGAAGAGCATTACCGAGTGCTAGCATATTTGAAAATTCCGTATTATTGAGCCAGCCATAACGGGTAACAATTTGATCGTACATAAGTGGAATCGATGCAGGACCGCCGCCATATCCAAGAATATTGGCAATGAAAAAGGCTAAAAAGATGGGAAACCAAATCATGAAGCAGATTCCCCCTTCTTATTATTAGACTGGCGTTTTGATGCGAAATTACTTTTGAACTTAAAGTGAACCGTTCCATAGGCAAGGAAAATCATAATGACAATGCCTGGGTGTAAAGAAACAACTTGAAGAAGGATAAAAGAAAGAGCAAAGAAGAAAATGCCAAGGACGATACCTAACCCTTTTACTGCTTTTTCACCGAACTCATACGCCATCTGTCCAAGCATTACGGCAACAACGGGCATCACGGCTGCAATCATGTTTGCTACAACGGCAGAGCTGCTCAATACGCTTATAAAAGCTGCTAAAAATACCATTGCAAAACAAGTTGGTAAAATATGTGCACATACGCTTACAAGTGCTCCCGTCCATCCTTTTGTTACATAGCCTAAGTAAGCGGCCATTTTGGTTGCGATTGGTCCAGGTAATGTATTGGCAATCGCCAGCGTTTCACCAAATTCATCATCATCCAGCCATTGATAACGGGTAACTGCTTCATAACGAATTAACGGAATAACAGAAGGACCGCCGCCGAATCCTAAAATTCCGCTGCGCATCATGCCCAGTGTTAACTCTTTATATCGATTTCCCATATGGGTTCCTCCTTACTGAATTTTCTAAACTATTTGTATTTATAATAACAAAAAATATTTCCAAAAGTATATAAATTTTTTTAAATAGTTACGAAATGAAATAAACATAGAAAAAATATATATAAAGAGAAATTAAAATGATAAATAAATGAACAAATCGTTATCGAAAAGAGTTATAATAAATTTACTGAATAGTTAATAAATTATAGGAGGAGAGAAGATGAAATCGATTGTTGGTACAAAAAGCATGGTTGTTAGTCCTCATTATTTAGCCTCCATGGCGGGGAATCAAATATTAGAAAAAGGAGGGAATGCTTTTGACGCTGCGATTGCAGTGAGTGCTTGCCTTGCCGTAGTCTATCCACATATGACAGGATTAGGTGGGGACTCTTTTTGGTTAACTTATAAGAAAACTGAAGGAAAAATCCGCGGTTATAATGGCAGCGGAAGATCTGGAATGGGCGTGACAAGAGAAGCTTATAAGAATGAGACGAGCATTCCGTTTCGCGGGGTTCGCAGTGCCATTACAGTTCCCGGAATGCTAGATAGCTGGGATGCTATTTTACAAGAGTATGGAAGAATGACATTAGCTGAAGTATTGCAGCCTGCAATCGAGTATGCAGAAAAGGGCTTCCCCATTACCAAAAATCAAGTTGTCTATACAGAGAAGAATCAAGAATGGATTGCGAAAACGCCAGTTACTGCGGATATTTATATACCAAATGGAGAGGTTCCACAAGCAGGTGAGCGATTTATTCAAAAGGATTTAGCTGCTACATTAGCGTTGCTCGCACAAAAAGGGCGAGATGCTTTTTATAAAGGTGAACTAGCAGAAGAGATTGTGTCCTTTTTAAAAGAACAAGGCGGCTTGCTTACAGTAGATGATTTTTCCGCACACCGTGGCAATTGGGTAGAGCCTATTTCAACAGATTATCGTGATTATACGATTTATCAAGTGCCGCCTAACTCCCAAGGGTTTGTTGGTTTGATGGCATTAAATATTCTTGAGAACTTTCAGTTACAGGAGATCGAACATGGATCAGCTGACTACTATCATTTGCTTGTAGAAGCTTTAAAATCAGGTTTCCGTGATCGAAACCAAGTATTAACAGACCCGGAGTTTTTTGATATCCCACTCGAAAAACTATTAAGTAAGCAATATGCGTCTGAACTAGCTGATGCGATTCAAAAAGATGCGAAGCCATTGACGAGCCCTCCTGTTGGAAGTGATACAGCTTATGCTGCAGTTGTTGACTGTGATGGAAATGCGGTATCGTTTATTCAAAGTTTATATTTTGAATTTGGCTCAGGTGTTGTTGCTGGGAATACGGGTATTCTTTTGCAAAACCGCGGTTCCTTCTTTTCGTTGGATCCACATCATGTAAATACGTTAGAGCCTGCTAAGCGTTCGTTTCATACGTTAATGCCGGCTATCGCTTGTCAGAATGGAGAGCCGCGTATTTTGTACGGAACGCAAGGCGGAGAAGGACAGCCGCAAACACAAACTGCAATTATTACTCGGATGATTGATTATGGCATGGACCCGCAACAGGCCATTAGTGAGCCGCGTTTTGTTTGGGGAAGAACGTGGGGAGAAGATAGTGAGGCTCTAAAAATCGAAAGTCGAGTAGCAGCTGATGCGATTCAAACGCTAGAGAACAAAGGACATCTCGTAGAAGTAGTTGAAGAATTTGATGGCGTTATGGGACATGCACAAGCGATTCGAATTGATGAGCATCATTTCCTTCAAGGTGGAGTCGATCCTAGGGGCGATGGCGCTGCGATTGGGTCTTAAAATATTGATATAAATCCCTCCGTCTAGTATGAGCGGAGGGATTTATATGAATACATTTCTTACCTGTTTAGCTTCCACGGTACACTTGATATCCCCAAGGTGAAACAAGTAAGGGGACATGATAGTGGGACGCGGGATTGGAGATTCCAAACCGGACTGGGACTTGTTCTAGAAAAGGAGGCTCTGGTAAAACTACTTCCTTATTTCTAAAATATTCACCAATATAAAAGAGGAGTTCATAGCTTCCTGCTGTGACCTCCTCACCTGAAAGCAGGGGAGCGTCGCAGCGCCCATCTTCATTCGTAACAGCTGTACGAATAAGCTTTCGTTCGTTTGATGCTGGTTCGAAATAATACAGTTCAATTTTTACGTTAGCAGCGGGTTGGCCGTGGGATAAATCGAGAATATGTGTTGTTAAACCTGTCATAAGCGCTCCTTATTAGTAAGATTATTGTTTGCTGCTTCTGCAGCTTCAGTTTTCATGGTCATTTTTTCAAGCAGCCGAAGTTTGGCTATTTGGTAAATTTGTAATAATGCTGTTTCAAATTCCACTTCTGTTGGATTGTTAATTCTTGTGTTCATTGCTTCATAAATTTGATGTTTATCTTTGCCGCGAACAGCAATAATGAATGGAAAGCCAAATTTAGATTGATAATGTTGATTTAATGTAAGAAAGTTTTCATATTCTGCAGGAGTTAGATCTTGTAATCCAGCTCCTTGCTGTTCATTGATAGAATTTTGACTCATTTGTACTTTGTCGCCAAGACTAGGGTGAGCCTGGATGAGTGTGAGTTTTTCTCTAGTGGAGGCGTTTTTAACAATGTTCACCATATGCTGATGCATCTCTTGGAAAGAAGAGAATGGTTTGGTTTCGTAGGCTTTTTCAGCAATCCAAGCTGAATGCTCAAATAAATCGCCGAACAGTTGGACGAATTCCTCCTGGCTTGCCTGATTGACGGTTTCAAGAGTTAACATATATGGTATCTCCTTTTAAGAAATTTTAGATGATAATTCGATTGATTAAGAGACAGGTTCTGCCTGCTTCTTTTTTGTTTTAGAGAGAAGTAAATTGGTTAAAATCGCTGCTGTGCGTTAAATCCTAGCGCTCGGCCAACGATTAATGGGACAAGAACAGCATCGGCATACATAGAGAGTATATGTTGAAGCCCGAGTGAAAGTGTTTTTGTTTTTCAGGTTGGATTACCGATATTAAAACTCCTTTCTGAATACAGGTTATATTCTTTAATGTGATATGTTATTGGTAGTTACATATTAATGAATATTTTGGAAAAATTCATTAGCCAATATAGACAATATTCATCTAATTATCTAGGCGTTTTGTCTAAGAACGGGATAAAAAGAGAGACTTTTAAGTTAGAAAAGTCTCGCTCATCTCCTACAGATTTAATAATGTTTTAATTCGCAGAGCAATTCGGATTTGAAGGGTTGTATCGGCATCTTTTAAACTTTTTCCTAATAAATCTTCGCATTTCTCTAACCGGTATATGACTGTATTTCGATGTACATATAGACGTTTAGCTGTCTCCGAGATTTGACAATGGGTTTCTAAATAAACAGACATCGTTTGCAGCAGAATATTCTCTTCCTCTTTATTCGCTGTAGTAAATCCTTGCAATGTGTAAGTACAGAAGTTTTTAAGATCTTCTTGAGGGATAGCTCGTAATAATTCGATAATGTCCTTCGTTCGGTAAAAGCTAATATATTGCGTTTTTCGTGAAAGGCTGCCTTCTTTTAGAGCACTCTTTGCTTCTATAAAAGCGTTTTTAATATGAAAGAAATTTTGACTAAAGTTACTAACTCCGAATGAAATCGTTGTTTCAAAGTGTGTGGAAATCTTCGTTTGAAGTTCGCGTAATAGTTCGGTAATGAAGTCCATCGTGTCACTTGAAACTTCTTCTCCTTCATATAACAGAATGCATAGCTTTCCTTTTGAGAAAAAATGAATGGAAATCGTTGAATCGAATAGCTCTTCTTCAATGAATTCAAAAATCGTATCTATTTTTTGTTGGAGTTTGCTATAACTAGTGTTTGTGTTTGTTTCATCTAACTTGCCGACTAAGCATATGTACGGTTTGTTCACTTGTATGGAAAATTCTTTCGCACGATTTGTAATTTCCTCCTGGGATGAGAAAGCATCTTCTAGAAAATGAGTAAAAAAATCATTGCGAACACTACGTTCATGTTGTTTGAGTGTATGTTCTTGCATAAGGGCAAAAGAAATGACATTGGCAGCTTGTTCGATTGTTAGTGTAGTAAGGTGATCGGACTCTTTAATTTCTCCTAGAATAGTTAAATAGCCAAAATTTTTACCGCTTGTATAGATAGGAAATACAGAATAAGTTTGCTTGTTAAAGAGAACAGAAAAAGAAAAGAATGTTGTCTTTGAAAGGGAAAAATTAAAACCTTCCGCTAGTAACTGTTTGATGATAGTAAGAGTCTTGGAGTTTGAGTTTGGCTGTGAAGTTGGTTTTAGGTATTGGTTAATTAATACGATAGGGAAGCCAATCATTTCTGATAAACGGTCTAATAATTTCGGAATCCCTTTTCCGTCCATGATTAAATTAGTGAATTGTTTATGTGTTTCCATGACATATGTTAATTCATTGGCTCTTTGATTAAGGATTGCATGGAGGGAGTGATTGACAATTTCGCCGAGTGATTGTTCCAATGGGAGCTCTATGATAGGGAAGGCTAATTGATTAGCTGTCTCGATGACTTTTTCGGGTACTTCTTGAACGAAGCGTTTTGTTTTAATGCCAAGTCCAGCACAGTTTTGTTCGGCCATAGCCTCAACAAGTTCGAGAAGGGCGTCCGGGTGGTCTTTTAAATGATACGCTGTGGTGATGAGTAGCTCATTTGGCTTGAGGTAAGGAATGATATCAGGTGCATCCATCATATTGACGGTAAAAACTTCGCGTTCCGTTCCAGTTGCTCCAGCGATGATATTTGTGTTTCTTAAAATGGGAATCTTCAATAAGTCAGCGATTTTCATAACGAACCTCCTTAGTGTGCTAAAAATAAAATTTCTTTTATATTATCATACAATTCCTTTGACATATCTTCTAAAATGAATTTTTTCGATTGTGGAAATTTACAAAAAAATATCTAGTGTAATAAAACCTTACATTTAGTGGTGATTTTTATTCTGGATTTTGCTAATATTTAGAAAATGAATTGAAGGGAAGTGAATACGGATGAATGAATCGATGGCGACAAAAAAGAAAAAAAGAATTACTCCAATGCCGAAACAGTGTACGTTTAGCCCGGAAGATTGGACCGTTTTATCTCAATATTGGTATCCGGTAGCGACGGTTGCAGAAGTAACGGAAAAGCCAATCGGTATTAAGTTATTAGATGTTCATCTTGTGTTATATCGGGCGAATGGAAAAATTATTGTCGCGCGTGATTTATGTCTTCATCGTGGTGTTCCACTTAGTATGGGCTGGGTTGAAGGAGATGAAATTGTTTGTCCTTATCATGGATTTCGTTATGGGCCTGAAGGAAATTGTACAGCTATTCCAGCTCATCCTGATGCGAAAATTTCTCCGCGTCTCTGTATCACCATTTACCCAACGGCAGAGCGTTATGGCTTAGTTTGGACTTCGCTAGCTGGAGAGGAAGAGAATATTCCGCCGCTTGAGGCGTGGGATGATGAAGAATATTTAAATATTTTACCGCCGTTTATTGATATTGCAGGATCGGCTGGTCGTCAAATGGAAGGATTTTTAGATGTGGCTCACTTTGCTTGGGTTCATTCGGAAAGCTTTGCTGATCGAAATAATGCATTTGTTCCAAGTTACAAAGTAGATAAAACAGATTATGGTTTGCATGTCGAGTATGTAAGTACGGTTAGCAATTATGGCAAGAGTCAACAACATTTAGAGCCGCCAGGTTTTAAATGGTTAAGAGTGTTTGATGTATATCCCCCTTTTGCTGCTCGTTTGACTGTTCATTTTCCGAATGATGGGAAGTTGTTTATTTTAAATTGTGCAAGTCCTGTTTCTGCCCGTCAAACGCGCATGTTTTCTCCAATGGCAAGAAATTTTGATAAAGATGCACCGATTGAAGATACGTACGAGTTTAATTTGCAAATTTTTAATGAAGATCGTGAAATGGTGGAAAACCAAAAGCCTGAAGAATTACCTTTAGACCTGCAAGCGGAGGCTCATATTGCAGCAGATAAAACATCGATTAATTATCGTCAAATTTTGAGACAAATGGGACTAGGGGAGAATTATACGAGTTAATCTGTATAAAGAGGGTGTCTGTAATCTGTAGGCACGCTCTTCTTTTTAACCTTAGCTATGTTAAACCGTATGGTTGATTAATAGCTTTATATAATATTGGTTAGATTGCATAAAAAGATAAAGTAATTCGCATAGATTTGCTAATGAAGCTTTCGATGCTAAAACGTAAAATAGTAGTCAACTATACAGAACAGTTGAAAGGAAGGATTGTGATGACGATACCGCTAGAAACTATTTCAGAGAAAAATAATGTTGTCTCAATGATTGAATGGCTGGCTTCCTTTGGAGCTACAGTAAATGGAGGCGTCACTCGTTTGCTATATTCGAAGGCATGGGTTCAAGCGCAGCAGGCATTAAAAGCAGAAATGAAATCGATTGGACTCGATGCTTATTTTGATAGCGTGGGAAATTTATTCGGTCGATTAGATGGAACTGAATCAGATGGTAAAGCAATCTTAACAGGCTCTCATATTGACACAGTTGTCGATGGTGGGAAATATGATGGGGCTTACGGGGTTATTGCCAGTTTACTAGCTGTAAAAAGGTTGAAAGCTAAGTATGGAAAACCGAAAAAAACAATTGAGGTCGTATCCTTATGTGAGGAAGAAGGAAGTCGTTTTCCGTTAACATTTTGGGGGTCAAGAAATATTCAAGGTGCATACAGTCTAGATCAAGTACGGGGTGTAAAGGATTCAGAAGGGGTCCTATTCCTTGACGCTATGAAGGAAGCGGGTTTTCCTCCGGAGAATTATCAATCGCCTAAGCGTCAGGATATTGAACGATTTATTGAAGTTCATATCGAGCAGGGGATTGTGTTAGAGCAGAATAAGAAATCATTAGGTATTGTAAGCCATATTGTTGGTCAACGTCGTTTTACAGTTAAGATTGTTGGTGAAAGTAACCATGCTGGAACAACACCGATGTATTTTAGGAAAGATGCTGTTAGCGTTGCTTCGGAGCTTATTACTTTTTTAACAAAGCGTGCACAAGAAATCAATCCGCATTTAGTAGCGACGGTTGGGAAGATAGCCGTTAAGCCGAATGTTCCGAATGTGATTGCTGGAGAAATCGAATTTAGTCTAGATATTCGTCATCATCAAGAAGCAGTGTTACAGCGATATTGTCAAGAACTCTTTGCATATATGGAAGAAAAAGTGGAGAAAGCGGGTATGACTATTACGATTTCGAAATGGATGGACGTGAAGCCTGTTGAATTGAATTGTGAAATGAATACAGTGATTCAACAATTGGCTGATGCAAATCAAATTTCCTATCAAAATATGATAAGCGGTGCTGGACATGATTCGCAAGTATTTGGAGGTTTTTGTCCAACGAACTTGATTTTTATTCCTAGTCATAATGGAATTAGCCATTCTCCAAAAGAGTTTACGAGCGTTGAAGATTTAGAAATAGGAATCGAGATTTTAAGTGAAATATTATATAAATTAGCATATTAAAGGGAGCTGACAATCATGAAATACTCTGAGCTGCATACCCCGCTACGAACGATTATGACGCCGGGGCCGGTTGAAGTGGATCCGCGAGTGTTACGAGCCATGAGTACACCTATATTAGGACAGTTTGATCCTGCTTTTACACACATCATGAATGAAGTTATGGAGATGCTTCGCCAACTTTTTCAAACGAATAATCGTTGGGCATTTCCGGTAGATGGGACATCAAGATCAGGAAATGAGGCGGTTCTTTGCAGCATTATTGAACCAGGAGATTGTGTATTAGTACCGATTTTCGGCCGGTTTGGTCATTTGTTTGTCGAGATTTGCGAACGCTATGGTGCTGACGTACACACGATGGAATGTTCTTGGGGAGAAGTGTTTGAACCGGAAGAGGTTATTGCGGAAATTAAAAAAGTTTCACCGAAGATTGTCGCGCTAGTTCATGGGGAAACGTCAACAGGGTGCATGCAGCCATTGAAGGAGATTGGTCAGGCGTGTCGAGAGCTGGATGTTCTTCTAGTCGTTGATGCGGTTGCTTCCATTGGCGGTACGGATATTAAAGTAGATGAATGGTGTATTGATGCCATTATCGGTGGCACTCAAAAATGTTTATCGGTACCCTCTGGTATGGCACCGATTACGTATAATGATCGAATTGAGAAAATTCTGTCAGAAAGAAAAAAAGTAGAGCGTGGGATTGCGACAGCGGAGGACTTGCGACAAGTTCGGAAGGGAATACCGATTAAAAGTAATTATTTTGATTTAAGTATGCTGCAAGATTATTGGGGACCGCGCCGCTTGAATCATCATACAGAAGCAACCTCAATGTTGTATGCGCTTCGAGAGGGATTACGTCTCGTTTTAGAGGAAGGGTTAGAAGAGAGATTTGAACGTCACGTCTTTCATGAGGCGGCATTAGTTGCCGGTCTAGAAGCAATGGGATTAACCTTGTTCGGAAATCGCAAACATAAGCTGACTTGTGTAACCTGTATTGAAATTCCTTCAGGCATAGACGGGGAATCCGTACGCAGTATGTTATTAAATCAATTTGGAATTGAAATTGCGTCTTCCTTTGGACCGCTTCAAGGAAAGATCTGGAGAATTGGAACGATGGGCTATAGCTGTCGAAAGGAAAATGTTTTGTTTGTGTTAGGTGCTTTAGAGGCGGTGTTATTGCGTCACGGTTTTGAAGTGAAGCGAGGAGAAGCATTACAAGCCGCTCTTGATGTTTACATGGCGGAAGTAAAAGAGCCTGTGAAGGAGGAGTAAGAGTATGGAGACATACGATCTAATTATCCGCGATGGCTTAGTTGTGTTACCGACGGAAGTTAAACGAACGAATATTGCGGTGAAAGATGGCGTGATTGTTGAGGTTGCCGAGCATCTTGTTGGAGATGCTGCAGTAGAATGGCGAGCGGATGGTCAATATGTTTTCCCAGGGATGATTGATGTTCATGTTCATTTCAGTGAGCCGGGACGTGCACATTGGGAAGGATTTGAAACTGGATCACAAATGATGGTAGCAGGAGGCTGTACAACGTATTTTGACATGCCGCTGAATGGGATCCCTTCAACGGTCCATAAAGAAGCATTGCTTGAGAAAGCCAATATAGCTGCTCAAAAATCATCTGTTGATTTTGGATTGTGGGGCGGACTTGTTCCAGGAAATATTGCGGATTTAAGAGAGCTTGAGAAGTCCGGAGTAGTAGGGTTTAAAGCCTTTCTTTCGGCGTCTGGTAATGAAGAGTTTGAACGAGTGGACGATCTAACCTTATTGAACGGGATGAAGACGATTGCTTCATTAGGAAAAGTATTGGCATTGCATGCTGAAAGTGAGGCCGTCACAAGCTGGTTACAGGCAGAAAAAGTGCGGGCGGGGCTAGTCAGTGCAAAGGACTATGCTGCTGCAAGACCGGTGCTTGCGGAAGTAGAGGCTGTAGAACGGGCATTAACGTATGCAGAATTAACGGGATGTCCGCTCCATTTTGTTCACATTAGCAGTGCGGCTGCTGTTGAAAAAATTGAACTGGCCAAAAAACGAGGGCTTAATGTTACAGTAGAAACTTGTCCGCATTATTTGCTATTTAATGATGCAGCAGTGGTAGAAAAAGGAACAGTTGCAAAATGTGCCCCACCGTTACGATCTCAATCTGAACAAGAAAAGCTTATCGAATTATTTAAAGCAGGCAAATTTGATATGATTTCTTCTGATCATTCACCTTGTCCGTATGAATTAAAGGATCCGGCTGTTCATAGTTTTTTTGAAGCTTGGGGAGGAATTAGCGGCGGCCAGTTTTCATTGCTGGCAGTCATTCAATTGGCAATCGAGTATGATATTCCTTTTTTCAAAATAGCTGAAATGATTGCCGCTGCTCCTGCTAAAAGATTTGGATTATCCGGTGTGAAGGGGAGTATAAAGGTCGGAATGGATGCTGATTTTGCCATTGTTTCCTTGAAGGAGCCGTTTAGGGTGACAGAGGATCGATTCTTTGCGAAGCATAAGCAAACGATTTATAACGGTCATACATTTCCTTGTACAGTCGTCGCCACAATGAATCGTGGGCGTGTTGTGTATCATAGAGGAAGCTTTAATAAATATGAAGGAAAATGGATGAAGAATAAGCGAAAAGAAGATCAGGCTACTATTTTTAAATAAAGTGAAACTTCCGTAACTGCTGGAAGTTTCACTTTCGAAGCCACACTAGTTCAGGTAACATGGCTGGTATTTTAAAAGACGGAGAATGTTCATATGTAGAATACTTTGTCATAAAGTCTTCGAACATTTTACAATCATTGATACTTATGTAAGCGAATTTATGAATGTTCCCGATGTTAATTATCACACACCTTAACCGTTGAACTTATAAGAAATCACTTTATAGCACCCATCGATTTTATGTCTATGTCTACGGAAACATCAATATTTGATTCCGCAAGGGCTTTACCCCAATGTTCCTCAACTTTTTTATATTGTTCATATTGATAGGCTCTCGCATAAAGTCCGAGTCCGATTGGATCAATTTTATTTTCTTGAATTTTCTTAATAAGAACCTTAAATCGAGAGTTCAATTCTTTTTCAATCATTTTTTCCAGTTCTTTTTCTTTTACCTTACCTACAGGAAATAATTGTTCTACAATAGTTACGGTCATATGAATCTTATAGTTGAAATGAAATTTATCCTGGTCGTATTTGGTCTTTACTTTAGATTTAACCCTATTAACATCTATACTTAACTCGTTCTTATTAAAGATTCCTCCCTCGTCATCCAACGATTTCATAGGAATAGTAAAGGTTACTTCTTGCTTCTGTTCATCCTTTAAGATAAGTAGGAGTGACGAATCTTGGATACTGAGACTGTCAACATACTTTCCATTCTCATTCAACAATGACACTCCAACGAATTTAAGATTTTTTTCTTTTTTTATTTCTGAAATCGAAGGAGTTAATCCCTTTTCGTACATTTGTCTATGAAGCACCTGAAGAGTGTTATTTACAGTTCTTGATCTCCCATTGTTTTTATCGATGGCTTCCTTCAAATGCAAAGCTAATTGTGGTTTATCTGCTGGTTTATAAAAAATAACGTCAGATACAGGACCATCGACTACAATAACTCTTGTATTTATGGAAAAGGTAGGATTCCGATATACCGTATCTAGGATAGAAAACCAGTCTTCATGTTCTAGTACTCGTTTTCCTAACAGTAATATTTGAATTTTCGCAGCAGTGACCTCTCCGGTTGCCAAAGCATCAAAATATTTCCTGGATGCCCGTATTGATTTGGCCTTTAATTGATATGTTTCAACACTTTTCTTAGCATCCTTATTAAACACTGGACTTGATTCAGAAATGATTAGATTATTTTCATCATCGAGATCAACACCAAGTATCAAGGAAATCGTTAAATCCTCTAGTGGGACATGTCTTCCGCAGCTTGAAAGTATCGCGATAAGAAAAACGAGAAGAATGGCAAGACACATGCGTTTCATTTGATTGCCCTCCTTTTAAAAAGTCCGTGCACCCAGACATATCCCCATAAACATAAAGGAAAAGCAAAGGCAAGGATTATTCCAGCTTTTTCAATTACTTGCTGAAGGTGGGTATTTTCATCGAAACTAGGAGGAAACAACACAACGACTGCAAATTCAATTAGCAAAAAACAGGCTAAATGTTTACTATAATCTTGTTTTCCAACCAATTGACTTGTACAAAATACTGTCATAAACATGAATGGCAGGACCGTTGTAGAAATCACAAATAAATAAAAAGAAAAAAACACAATTTCCAGTCTTTCGATAAATTTAAATTCAAGAACTTTTAACATCTCAATTGTAGGTTCATTATAGATGGTAATTTCATCAGGACTATAAAAGATAAAGGCTCCTATGGTTACCATCAGGAATGCGAGCAACGAAAGTGTATTAGCAATAACAACTCCCATAGAGGCCTTCTCCTTCTTTTGTAAAAAGGGATAGAGAAAAAATGCTATTTCAAAACCTAAAAAAGAAAAAATGGACGTTTTTACAGTGGTGAGAATTGGTAACCATCCTTCCTTAAGAACAGGAAATAAATGAAGCCAATGGGCATATTTTAAAGGAATTAAATAAATGATAATCGTCCATAATGTCATAAAAAAAACGAATTCAGAATACCTGCCTAATATATTGATGTTTTTCCGAGCAATTTGATAGCTAGGAATTGATAACAGCAAAATTAATACATATACCTCGGTACGGGGTAAAATCCATGCTTGGATAAAGAGAGCCTCTCTAATAAAAATAACATTAGCCAATAAAGCAAAATACAATGCAAATATGATGGTAGCTACCCTTCCAATCCATTTTCCAAAATAATGAGTTAAAAGATCAAGGATTGTTCCATTCGGATATTTCTTCATAATTTGGATGATGATCAAACTAGCCATTGTCGCAAGGAACCAAGAAATAATGATGACCATCCAGCCATCTGTCCCTGCTTGTTCAGCTAATTCACGTGGCAGGGTTAATACGCCAACCCCCATTTGTACTCCGTGAATCAATAAAATAAATTGCCTTACTGTAATTTTATTGTTTACGTTTATCCTCACTGTTTGTCACCCTTTGGACGATTGGAGTTTGCTTTTATCATCTGAATGGCTTTTGTACTTAAAGGGCGCTTATTGATTGCCCACTGCGGAAATCGCATAAATACATCCTTCCAATCTGGAAATCGTAAAGGTGCAATTGGACTACCATACGGAGTTCCTAAAGATTCAAGCGCAATGAAATGTCCCAGTAAAATCATTAAACCAACCGTAAGTCCCACAAATCCGAACAACGAAGCAAGTATCATCATTGGAAACCGGATGATTCGAATGGCTGAACCCATTTCATAATTAGGAATAATAAAGGAGGCCACCGCTGTCAAAGCTACAACAATCACCATGATATTACTTACAATTCCTGCATCTACAGCTGCTTGACCAATGACGATACCGCCAACAATCCCTACCGTTTGTCCAATTTTAGTTGGAAGTCGAATCCCAGCCTCCCTTAGCATTTCTAGAGTAAGCTCCATAATAAATGCCTCAATATAAGGAGGAAAGGGAATCCGTTCTCTTGATGCACCCAAGGACAATAGCAGCTTTAAAGGAATGACTTCAAAATGAAAGGAAATAATTGCGATATATGTAGCAGGTAGAAATATGGCCATAAAAAAACCGAAATATCTCATTAGACGAATAAAAGAAGCGACCATCCAGCGGGAGCTATAATCATCTGTGGTTTTGAAGAAGGAATCAAATGTTACAGGTCCGATTATTACATTCGGTGATCTGTCTACCACTGTTACGATTCTTCCTTGTAAAATCTCTGAGGATGCAAAATCAGGACGTTCTGTCAATAATAGTTGAGGAAAAGGAGAGTATGGATGGTCCTCAATGTATTCTGCAAGTACACCCGCGTTTATAATGCTATCGACATCTATTTTCTGGATTCGATTCTCAAGCTCCTTCAACACTTCTGGATTCACGACATCTGCTAGATACAAGATAAATAACTTCGATTTCCCTCTTTCACCGACAATCATTTCCTTTATTTTCAGTTCACGGTTGTGAATATGGTTACGAATTAGCGCAACATTATCATTTCCGGTCTCGGTAAATCCAACATGTGGTCCATTTAGGGAAGATTCTATTTCTGTATCTTCAATAGGCCTTTTAGGAAAATTAGAAGTATCATAAATAAAGGCTTCTGTACGTTTATCTACAAATAAGACGCATTCGCCATTTAAAATCGCACTCTCAATTTGTGGCCATGTATTTGTTTCTTTGATGTGACCAAGTGATACCTTTAAATCAGCCTCACTATTATCCTTGCTATCCTCAAATAAAAGTGGGTTCAGCACATGATTAAAAATTGTCTTACTATCGGTTATTCCATTCAAATAGATTAGCGCTGCTTGGCTTTGTGTTTGTTTTATTACTAAATACCTCACAATGAGATCAGGTGTATCACAAAAAATAGACTGGATTTCCGCAATATTGTCCATTAATTCGGAGCTTACTAGACCCTGATGGAGGCTATTATTAAGTTGTCGAGAAGAACTGGGTTTCTGATTGTATCTTCGAAAAAATAGCATTAAGGATTCCACCTAATATTTATGATGATTTAGTTTGTATCTTAGGGTGGAAAATCATGCATTTGTATTCTTTTTAAAAGCACATCATGTCATAGCCGTAATAAGGATAGTGTTGATTAACCGTGTTATATCGTATAGTTCCTTATGTTAAAATAGAGGTAACAAAAGGTTGACTCTTCTATTTGCGATATTATACGATATAACGAGTTAATAGGAATGTAAGGACGGTAAGCGGGGGGGGGGGCGTGCCTAGATATTCAAATAGGAGCTCCTTCTTTTATGTATGTGAAAGGACAAACAATATGGAAGACATCATTCTTAGTATGATTGAAGCGTTTAAATCATTATCTTATTTTGGCGTTATGCTCGCTTTATGTTTTGAATTTGTGCCGGCTGAGTTGGTGCTGCCTCTTGCAGGATACTGGGTGTATCAAGGCGATATGAACTTATATGTCGTTATTCTATTTGGAACCATTGGGGGAGTACTTGGTCCTTTGACGCTTTATGCGTTAGGAAGATATGGAGGACGCCCGCTTGTTAAGAAGTACGGAAAGTATTTTTTAATTAAGGAAGAACAAATCGATAAAGCGGATCGTTTTTTTCATAAGTATGGTGCAAGCATCGCCTTTTTGGGGCGCTTTGTTCCAGGGATTCGGACCGCGATTTCATTGCCATGCGGCATCATGAAGATGAGTGTATGGAAGTTTTCTGTATATACTTTTTTTGCTATGCTGCCCGTAACCGCAGTTTATGTCTATTTAGGGTATAAACTTGGACCGCGCTGGGAGCAGGCTGGTGAAATTTTCTCTCAATATGCAAACTATTTATTAATTCCGATTGTCTTGTTTGTTGTTTGGCTTATTGTGAAAGCGAGAAAAAATAAACGAAAAGGTGCCTGAAAAAGAGGCACCTTTTTGTTTTCTTAGAAGCAGCCGCCAAATCCCCAACTAGCACCAATAATAATTAACAAAATAAATAAAACAACTAGCAATGCAAAGCCAGAGCTGTGTCCACCACAGTGTCCACCACAGCCTCCATCAACATGACCACCCATTTGTGCATTCCTCCTTTGAAGCCTAGAATACATTCATACTATGCCAACTAGGCTAGATTGTTTATTGTATTGAGAAAAATGGGCGGACTTTTCATCCTTCTCATAAGATTTAACAGTTTGGATAAAATAAGTCTCAAATAAAGAACGGAGGCTTAGCTTATGAAAGAAAAGAATCTAACTTCACAGCAAAAGGAAGAGTCCTTAGATCAGCATAGTTTTGTTTGCAGTGATGAATTATTTGAAAAAGACTTGAGAGCCATTGTCGATGATACGGCTCGTGCTGAGGATGAAACTTCTATGTAAATGAGAAAAAGAGCTGTTTAAGCTCTTTTTTACTTTAAGGCCCTGTTAATGTTTGGCTCATTTTCGTTCTGCCCCCATGAAATGCTCTTAATTATATAATCAATGATGTTAGTTAACAAAGTCTATTTTAGAGGAGGGACAGTCAACATGTTCTTGACACATTTCTAAAGTATGCTAGAACTATGTCTGTCAGGAGCTGTTACCTTCAATGGCGCTTGTTTTGTCAATTGATTATAATCTAGGGGGAGGGGGCATCTGATGAGTATGAAAAAGATATTAGTTGTGGAAGATGAAATCGCCATTTCTATGGTGTTAAAAGCATATTTACAGCGTGCAGGGTTTGAAGTAATTCAAGTATATGATGGGCTTAAAGCAATGTCTGTATTTACGGATGTTCAGCCGGATCTTGTGTTATTAGATGTCATGTTGCCGGGGAAAGAAGGGTGGGACATCCTTAGTGAAATTCGTGAGGAAAGTGCATGTCCAGTAATTATGTTAACAGCCTTAACGGATGTAGATTATCGATTATCTGGCTTTCAGTCGGGGGCGGATGATTATATTGCTAAACCGTTTGTAGCGGATGAAGTTGTTGCAAGGGTGCAAGCAGTGTTGCGTCGATCACCCCGTTTTGTTACGGAGGAAAGTGAAGAGCATATTCGTAAGTTTGGAAGATTACGTGTAGACTTTCAAGCTTATACTGTAGAGCTAGACAATCAGGAAGTCAATTTAACCCCACGCGATTTGTCGTTGTTTCTTTTCTTTGCGAAGCATCCTAATCAAATTTTTACAAGGGAGCAGTTGATTGAACACGTTTGGGGAATGGATTATGTCGGAAGTGACCGAGCGGTTGACTTGGCGATTAAACGTTTAAGGAAGGCACTTGAAGAGTGGCCTGAGTCAGAAGGAGAAATTAAAACGTTGCGTGGATTGGGGTATCAGTTAAGTGTCTATCAAAGTTAAAAAAAGGACGACATTATTACGGTATTGGACGACTAGATATATTATTACTTTGATGACAGGCGTGCTTATTTTATCCGTTTTTTCTTTATGGTGGATGGAAAAAACAGCACTGGAATATCGTTTAAGCCTGCTTAAGTATTTAGCAGATGAAACATCCGATCGTGCGATTAAGGATAATGGACAAATTGTTGTTGGGCCAATGTTGGCTGAAATTATTGAAGAACGGGAAAAAATCCTTCATTTGGATCAACAGCCTATTATTTATATTGTAGATGTGGACGGTACTATTATTTATACGATGCCGCAATTATACATTGAGCCTGAGGACAAGCAGCTTCCGGCTGTCATTATGGATAGTAAGGATAGCATCCAAAGAGTTGAAGTAAAGGATGACAGTCAATTATATGTTATTAAGTCTCCAATTAATTTTGACTATGAGACAAAAGGCTGGGTCGTAATCGCTCAAGAAGAAGGAGCGTTGAAGGAAGTAAACCAAGATCACGGCTGGCTGGCGATGATGATGGGGGCAGTACTTGTATTAGGGTGCGGTGTCATTTATGTTCTTTCACGAAAAATATCACGCCCTATTCAGAATGTTGCGAATGCTGCTGTTCAAGTACGCAAAGGAAATTACGATACTAATTTAAAAGAAGAAGAACCCCGTGAAGAAGAGATTTATGAATTAGTGGAGTCGTTTAAGGCAATGACAAGTCGATTGAAACAAAGCGATAAAATGCGAGCTGAGATGCTTGCTGGAGTGACCCATGATTTAAAGACCCCCGTAACCTCTATAAGTGGACTTATTCAAGCTGTAAAAGATGATGTGGTGACAGGGGAGGAAAGAAAGGAATTTTTAGATATATCTTTAAAAGAAACACAGCGATTGCAACGAATGATTGAAGATTTGTTGGACTATAATGCCATGTCTTCAGGCTCTTTTAAAATGCAAGTAGAAAAAGAAAATATGAATCAATTTATTCAGGAAATTTCCCATCGCTGGAAGGTTACACAAGAAGAACAACAGATTGAATTAGCCATCCATCTTCCTGATGAGGTCTTATTCGGGCGAATTGATTTATTAAGAATGCAACAAATTATGATTAACTTGTTGAATAATGCTAAACAAGCAATAGAGGGGAAAGGACGTATTAGCCTGCATATATATGAAGCGGACGAAGCTTTAATCGGTATTGATATTCAAGATGATGGAAGAGGGATACCTAAACATGAACAGGATTTTATATTTGAACCATTTTATCGCGGGGAAAATAAAAAATTGAAAATTCGCGGTTTAGGATTAGGGCTTCCATTTAGCAAAATGTTGGCTAAAGCACAAAATGGTGATCTCGTTTTAAAAGAAAGCAGTGAAAGAGGAACGACTTTCACTTTATATATTGAAAAAAGCCAGGCATAAAACAAAAAGCCTTTTCCAAAAATAAGGAAAAGGCTTTTTGTTTTATACTAATTGACTGATTGCTTGCCATAATTGAAGGTGGCGGGCTTTTCTAGGAAGAAAGCGGCCCATTTCTTCTTCGTTGTACCCTGCATGTAGGTTTTTTTCATCAAAAATGATAGGGCGGCGAAGAAGGTCAGGATTTTGTTGGATTAATTCACACAGTTCATTTAAAGGGATGCTATTGATATCCATTTTTAAGCTCTTAAATTTTTTAGAACGTGTCGAGATGATTTCATCTGTTCCACCTTCTGTTTTTTGTAAAATCGCTTTAATTTCTTTAACAGAAAGAGGTTGTGAGAATAAGTTGCGTTCTGTATAAATAATGTCGTTTTTTTGAAGCCAGGCTTTCGCTTTACGACAAGCTAAACTGCTTGGAGTAGTATAAATTGTAACCATTTCACATCGACTCCTTTATATTTTCTTTTCTATTTAAGTGAGTTATTGTATTGGATGATGATACATTTACTTTAACCTTGTTATGTGTCAGCAGTATGTCAAGAATAAAATTCTTTTTTTTTTTCGAATATGCTAAAGACGATTGTGGTACAATGTACAACATGATTTAGAGGAAATGAGGATGAGTGTTTGTTAACGTTTGCAGAAAAATTAGCTATTATTGAATCTTTCCCACAGCTACAAAGAAAAGATGTGTCATTAGGACGTGTTAATTTTCACTTTGAAGAAAGTGTGTATGATAGAAAAGTTGTAGTGCAGCATTTACATCCAAACGGTAATGGATTTGTTTATGCAGGTCATTTATCTCCTAGCATGACCGATAAAAAAGGGATGGTTAATATCCGTGAATATTCAGAGGAAGAGCTTCGAACAGTAGTAGAAGACAGTATCGCTTATTTATCTCACTTTGAGGAAGCGGAAGAAATGGTGGATGAATTTGCTGATCTTGAAGGCGTTTGGATAGGGCCGGAGAAGCAAGAATTAACGCTTGCTCAAGAAGATTTACTCTGGAATATATATGCGGGGGTGAATCTTGAAGAATGTTTTGAATCACCGATTGAAGCAGAGCGTTACTTATTGGAAGAGGGATTTCATAAAAAAAAGGGCTAAATTCGTGGGATTTTGGCGGAATTTGTCGTTGAATTATTAAGGGATAACCTTGTTTTTTTTAGCATATGCATGATATACTATAGATAATTATTTTTGTTCGGAATAAGATTGATAGAAGGAAGTACCGTTATAGGTTTCCTCTTCAGACATTATCCAGAATCAAGAATAGTAATAAAATGGATTTTTTCCAAATGGGAGGCACTACAATGGTACAAGGTAAAGTAAAATGGTTTAACGCAGAAAAAGGTTTCGGTTTCATCGAAGTTGAAGGTCAAGACGACGTATTCGTACACTTCTCAGCTATCCAAGGTGAAGGTTTCAAAACTCTTGAAGAAGGTCAAGACGTGACTTTCGAAATCGAGCAAGGCGCTCGTGGACCACAAGCTGCTAACGTTCAAAAATAATTGAACGCTAAGAAAAGACTCCGTTTATCGGGGTCTTTTTATTTTGCGTTATTTTTTGTCCTTTAGTAGCTGATCCAGCTTTTCTTCTATTCTATTTGTTTGCTGCCGTTGCTTTATAAGATATTTTATAAATAGGACAATAAGAACAATCGGTACTACAAGAGAAATAAGGAAGACTACTTGAAAAGTAATATCTCCAACATTAAAGTGCATCTTGCAATCTCCTGCCTTTCATCCATATATTATACCAATAAATAGAATAATAGAGAGTATTTTATGGAAACCCCCTAAAAAGTACCTCTGTTTTTATAGCTATGCCTCATAGTAAACTATAAAAAGTTATAATGTTAAAATTAGAGAGGAATAGCAAATAGTGAAAAAATTATTTGGCTGTCTTATTATATTCAGCTTTCTTTGTATAAGTCTATTTCCAAGCAGTGGACAAGCATCTAGTAATACTCTTTCCATAGGTTCTGTGAAAGTAGACAAGGCGAGTGTTTTTAAGGCTCCTAAATTAGGGTCTACTAAAGTAGCAGTCTTAAAAAAAGGTGAGAAATTTCCTGTTATTTCTTCTGCCTCAGGAGACTCTGCAAGCCTTATTATCCATAAGGTAGTACGTGGAGATACATTATCGGGAATAGCGAAGCAGTATGGAGTTTCAGAAAGAGAGTTAAAGAAACAAAACAAATTAACATCGGAGAAAATTATTATTGGTCAAAAACTAAAGATTCCACAAAAATATCAGATACATACTGTTAAATCAGGAGATTCATTGTGGAAAGTGGCTACTAAATATGGGGTAACGATAAGTGATTTAAAGAAATTAAATCATTTGCGCACCGTTAATCTTGATGTTGGTCAAAAACTGAAGCTTCCTGATTATTACTTCCAAATTCAATTGCTTGATGGTAAAAAGGGCTGGATTAAGAGATCCCTTCTTAAACAAAAAAAGCAAACCCGTATCTTTATGGGGTGGAAGCATAATGGAACGAAGGGAAACTACATGAAACAACCTAATTTAAATGTAGTATCTCCTCGTTTTTATACATTAAAGAATTCAGGGGATTTTGTTTCCCTTTCTGTGGATAAAAAGTATGTTCAAGACGCTCATCGCCAAGGGAAACAAGTTTGGCCGCTAATTGGTAATCAATTTGACCCTGTTTTAACTGATTTTATACTAGGTAGTGCAGCCAATCGTCAAAAATTAGTTTCAGCTTTGCGAGATTCACTCGTACAAACGAATAGTGATGGAATAAATGTGGATTTTGAAAACATTGATCCAAAAAATGAGCGGGATTATGTGCTTTTCATAAAAGAACTTAAAAAGTCGCTTCAACCACATGGAATGAAACTATCTGTGGATGTCACTCGGGCAAATGATGACCCTTTTTGGTCAGGGAGTTTAGATAGGAAAGAACTTGGCAAGCTAGCAGATTATATCATCATGATGGGATATGATGAGCACTGGGGAGGAAGTCCAACAGCTGGTTCTGTTGCCTCTTTGCCTTGGGTCAAGGAAGGGATAAAGCTTTTAATGAAAGAGGTACCTTCTCATAAAATCATATTGGCTGTGCCATTTTACACGAGGGAATGGGTAACGGATTTATCGACAAACAAAGTGAAGAGTTATGATCGTACTATGGTTGAGGTTGAGCAAATTATTTTATCTAAAGGACTTCAAAAGGTATGGGATAAAAAGACCTCGCAAAATTATGTGGAATATACTTTGGATGGGAAGAGACATCAAATATGGATAGAAGATAAAAAATCGATGAAGCTTCGACTGAACCTGGTAAAACAGCATCACTTGGGCGGTGTAGCTGCTTGGTATATGGGAGCAGAAACCTCTGACATTTGGGATGTATATCATTTAATGTAATCGTAATGAACGGTTTACAGAAAAAGAGCTTATCAGACTTAACTGATAAGCTCTTTTGTCATACATGTATTTTTTATTTTACTTTGTAAAGCTTGCTTGAAAATAGTCGTGAATTTTTCGATTCTTGGTAAATCAGTAGTTTGATACATTTGCTCGACCTTTAAGGTAACGGCTAAAGAACTATGCACATATAGCATGTCGCGTAATAGATTGACAGCACCGCAAAAGTGATGGTAATTCGTTTCACCTGTCCCGAACACAGCCGTCGTGAGGTGAGAGATATCAGCTGTTTCTAATTCCTCATAAAAGGGAATCATTTTGGCTGGTAAATCACCATCTCCCCATGTGTATGAGCCAATCAATAAACCGTCGTAGGCAGGTAGAGTAGCAGAATTGAATTCACCTAGTTTAAAGAGCTTCGCTTCAGGTAAAAAAGAGGCGATCACTTCAGCAAGTGCTTTCGTATTTCCGCTTCCAGAATGATAGACGATGGCTATTCTCATAGTTCATCAAATCCGTTGCTCGCATTCACTTGGCTGTAAGTTCTTGATTTTTGTTCAAAGAAATCCGTCTTCGTTAAACTAATGGATTCATCATCAAATGTTTTAATCCAAGGCATTGGGTTATCCGGATAGTCTTTATATAAATTATCTAGTCCAAGCATGCGAAGCCGCTTGTTGGCAATGTATTCGATGTATTCATAGAACTCTTCAAGGTCGAGGTCGGCTTTTGCTTGAATATCTTCTAATATATACTCTGACCATTGCTTTTCAAGTTCGACAGCATGTTGGAGTGTATCGTAAATGAACTGTTTGTTTTCTTCTGTGTTTAATTCAGGATATTCGTACATTAAAATTTGAATCAGCATCCCAATAAAGTCAAAGTGAACCATCTCATCACGGTGAATATAAGAAATCATCGTAGCTGAGCCTGTCATTAGATTTTGACGTCCTAAGTTGTAATAGAAGGCAAATGCTAAATAGAAATAGATGCCTTCAAGGTTTGTGGAGTGAATTAAGGCCTCGAATAAATGTTGAGGCGTAGGGTCATCTACAAAGGTTTGATACGCATCGACAATTGGCTGATTCCGCTTGATGACTTGCGGGTGCTGCTTAATTCGGTCAAATAGCTGTTTTTGTTTATCTAAAGGGATCAACGAAGCAAGAATATACGAGTAGGATTCATTATGAATCGACTCTTGCTGCGCCATATTCGCTAAAATTGCTTTAACAGCCGGGTCTTTTACATAGCGTAGGAATTCTACTAATGTGGGCGTTTGTAAACTATCCATTCCCGCAATCATCGTTAAAATATCTAGAAATACATCTTGAATATCTTCATCGAGCTCGCCCCATTGCTTCTTATCTTGAATCATATTGACACTTGAAGGCTTCCAAAAGTTATTAATCAGTTGGGTATAGGTATCATAAAATTTCTCATATTGAATGTCATTCCAAAGGAGAAAGCCTGAGGCTTCTCCTTTGAATACGCCGGTTGCCTTTGTCGGATACGTTGGTTCTAACATTCGGATTTTTTTAATGTGAGTTGTCATATTTTAAGCTCCTTTTCTTGATAGATAGGGAAGCGAGTAGTTTTTCAGCTAATACTGGTGTCTAGCTCTACCGGCTTCACTTTTAAGATGAACAGCTTTCACAAGCATTGTTAAATTCCGAAGAAGTCGAACGAACATAGTAGGTGGATTTCAGTTGGCTTTCCCAAGCGGTCAAGTGAATATCTAATAAGTCTTTCGCTTTAATCGTATTATGAACATATAAATTAAAGCTGATGGCTTGGTCTACATGGCGTTGCCGAGCGGCGTTTTGTTTAATGCTTTCTTTTTGATCTAAATGGAAGCGCGTTTTTTTATAGTATTCATACGTATTTGGCGTTAAACCAGGCGCTGTCACTTTGAATTTAAAGTTCTTCTTTTCCTCGTAAAATTCAATTTCGTATAATGGATCGATGCCGTCTGTTGAATTCCCGATTTTCGCAGTCTAAATTGTTACTATCCTAATTAACTAGTTAGGATGGATAGGTCGTTTCTGTTCCGCCTATCTCTCTAGGTCGCCCTAGAGTACGGACTATATCTTTATCTTGTATATTTATATACAAGATAGTCGGTACATAGCCTCTGAACCTTCTTCCTTTTATAAGGAAGCTCGGCTGCGGATTGTCTGCAATCAAGAATTTTTAGGGTTCGCTACGTCATTACTGCGTAGTATCCTATCTTGATATACTCAGAGTTTCCCGCAATTCTCCGACTTTTCACTTATACATCACTGTACAAGGGAGCAATTATTTACTCGAGTTCGGGGCAACAGCCATCAAATATCCATTACGAATTCCGTTTTGTTGAATGTTTTGTTTCAGTTCGTTCCACTTCTGGTCATGGTAGTCGCGCAGCTCGAAATAGTGACCAGTCTGCCAGTCAGAACCTTCGAAATAGCGGTAGCTGCCTTTTTCTTTTGCTAGTTCGCATGATGCTTGAATCGTTAAGTAAGCGATTGTTTCGTATAAAGAATCAGCAAGCTGAATGGCTTCTTCAGATTCCCAATAGATTTTTTTGACTGCAAGCAGATGATGCCATCCGAATGTTCCGAGGCCAATCGCGCGATAACGTTGGTTAGAAATCTTTGCTTGTTTAACAGGTAAAGTATTGATATCAATCACGTTATCAAGCATGCGTACTTGGATTGGAATTAAGCGTTCTAGAACTTCTGCTTCAATAGCACGAGGTAAATTAATAGAAGAAAGATTGCAAACGACGAAGTCTCCGCTTTTTCTTATGATAACAATGTCGCCATCTTCTGTTTCATATTCTTCTGTAATCGATGTCGGACTTAGGTTTTGGGCGATTTCGGTACATAGATTTGAGCAATAAATCATTCCTTTATGACGATTCGGATTTTTTCGATTTACCTCATCGCGATAGAACATATAAGGAGTTCCTTCTTCTAATTGTGAAATCATAATTCCTTTCATGACATCAATCGCTTGTACTTTTTCGTAAGCATAGCTTGGAAGTTTACCATGTTCAGCTGCTTCAACAGCGAGTGCGTAGTGCTTACGGAAGCTTCCGTTGCCCTTTTTCTCATCGTAAAAATCTTCAAGAGAGAAGCCAAGATTTTGCTTCACACTATGCGGATCGAATAAATACCATTCTTTACGGTCTCGAACAGCTTCCATAAATAAATCAGGAATACAAATCCCGGTAAAAATATCATGAGCCTTCAAACGGTCATCCCCGTTTTGTGTTTTTAAGTCTAGGAAACTCATAATGTCTTTATGCCAGGCATCTAAATAAATAGCAATCGCACCTTTTCGTTGTCCAAGCTGGTCTACGCTAACCGCTGTTTGATTGAATAGGCGAATCCAAGGAGTAGTGCCAGAGCTGTTTCCAGAGAAGCCGCGAATATCTGAACCAAGAGAACGAATTTTTCCTACGTATAATCCAACCCCCCCGCCAAATTTGGATACTTTTGCGGCATCGTAGTTTGAAAGATAAATACCATCAATAGAATCTTCCACAGCATCAATAAAACAGGAGCTTAGTTGTCCATGCGTTTTCCCTGCATTGGATAGTGTAGGGGTGGCAACCGTCATATAAAGATTAGACATCGCCCAGTAGGCTTCTTTAATTAGATCTAGACGTTTGTCCTTCGGTTCATTACGCATAATTTCCATTGCGATAATCATAAAGCGTTCTTGCGGTAACTCATAGACAGCGTTTTTCTCAGGACGAGCTAAGTAACGGTCATTTAGCAAATAAATTCCAATATAAGAGAAAAGCTTATCCTTCTCGGGGTCAATAGAACGGCCTAATTCTTCAATCTCTGCTTTTGTATAAGATTCCAGTAATTCCGCTTTATAAACAGGGTAACGTTGTCCTTCTTGTACGCTGGATAGCTGTTTTATTAAATCGTAGAACGGGCCGTAAGAAGTGTCTGTGTATCCGCGATTGATTTGTGCTTCTTGATACATAGAGTTTAATAATTCTGTAGCAGCAACGAATGTCCAGTCTGGAGCATCAATATCGACGTTCTCAAGTGCCATTTGGATAAGCTTCTTAGACGTTTGTGCAGCACTTACATCTGTTTGTCGATCCAACCATTTTTGAAAGCGTTGTTTGTATTTATCCATATGGAGTGTATGGTCGAAATTTTTTGATAGGGAAGCTAGCTGCAACATGCTTTGTTCTTTTGAATTTGTTAGAGTAGTCAAGGGAAGAAGCCTCCTTTTATATTTTAGGTAAATAAAAAAATCCACTCGAGAATGAGTGGATTAAACGACTGAAATAAAAGACTAGTAAAGATAGCTTTTAGGCAATCGTTTCATCATCTCAATCCTCGAAGAATAAGAAACTAGAATGAAGTATAGGCAGGTCTCCTGACTTATGATCTCTCTACTTTGAGTCCTTCCCGTATTCCGATTAATACAGTGGCTTTCTCATTTCGTCACATTTACAGTTGCGAGGACAGTTCCGGATTCTCACCGGATTCCCTATTTAGCCATCTCTGGCACCTTTACTTTATATATCAATATATAGATGTTTTTGGTTTATTTTTGTCAATATCTAGTATTGATTGCAAGTATTATCATAATCTATATTTTGTTAAATTTCAACTATTTATTTTTGAGCACGGAAAGGATGGATTATATTATTTAACCTATATAAAAAGTAGGGAACAGGAATATTAGGAATTTAAAATGGCTAAAATTGTGATAGAATAGAGGGGACATATGGTATTCTTTTAAAGAAAGATTATCAATAAAATTTTACACAAAAGGAGAAATAACGTGGGAAAAGTACTTATTTTCGGACATAAAAATCCAGATACAGATACAATTTGTTCTAGTATCGCTTACGCTGATTTAAAAAAACAATTAGGTGTTGAAGCTGAACCAGTTCGTTTAGGTGAAGTAAATGGCGAAACACAATATGCATTAACTCAATTCAATTTCGATGCGCCTCGCCTTGTTGAAAAAGTAGCTGGCGAAGCAGCTGGTGTTATTTTAGTTGACCATAACGAACGTCAACAAAGTGCAGATGATATCGATCAAGTACAAGTGTTAGAAGTTATTGATCATCACCGTATCGCTAACTTTGAAACAAGTGATCCGTTATATTATCGTGCTGAGCCTGTTGGATGTACAGCAACGATTTTAAATAAATTGTATAAAGAAAATGGAAAATCAATTCCGAAAGAAATTGCTGGTTTAATGTTATCAGCTATTATTTCTGATACATTATTGTTTAAATCACCAACATGCACAGACCAAGACGTAGCAGCAGCAAAAGAATTAGCAGAAATTGCTGGTGTAGATGCTGAAGCATATGGTTTAGAAATGCTTAAAGCTGGTGCAGATTTAAGCGACAAAACAGTAGAGCAATTAATTTCTCTTGATGCAAAAGAATTCTCAATGGGAGAAGCAAAAGTAGAAATCGCTCAAGTGAATGCTGTAGATACAAATGACGTACTTGCTCGTCAAGCTGAGATTGAAGCAGTAATTAATAAAGTGATTGATGAAAAAGGATTAGATTTATTCTTCTTCGTTGTAACAGATATTTTAAATAATGATTCTGTAGGTCTTGCACTTGGTAAAGAAGCAAGCGCAGTTGAAAAAGCTTATAATGTATCATTAACAAACAACACAGCAATTCTTAAAGGTGTTGTATCTCGTAAAAAGCAAATCGTTCCAGTATTAACGGATGCTTTTACAAAATAATTTGTAGAATAAAGGCTGTTCGAAAGTTACTTTCGGGCAGCCTTTTTACATGTAAACGTATTTTTGGGACAGCCTAATGGTTGGAGGAACTTACTTCATTGCATTTACTGCTTCCATTGTTACTGTTGTTGTAGAAGATAGATTAAGGAAGCCAGCTGCTCATATATTTTTTATCTTCTGTTGGATGTGCTTCTTTTACAATATGGAGCGGTTGGAATGTGTCGACCATGACTGCGAGTTCGAGCGTTTCCTTTTTGCCGATACTAGCTTCAATTTTCCCGGGATGCGGCCCATGCGGCAAACCGCTTGGGTGCAGGGTGATAGATCCTTTTTCAACTCCGCGCCGGCTCATAAAGTTACCGTCTACGTAATAAAGCATTTCATCGCTATCTACATTGCTATGCACATATGGAGCGGGAATGGCTTTTGGATGATAGTCATACATACGAGGTACGAAGGAACAAACAACATAATTGTGTGCTTCAAACGTTTGGTGGACTGGCGGCGGCTGATGAACGCGGCCTGTTATCGGCTCAAAATCATGGATACTGAACGCGTATGGAAACAAGTAGCCATCCCATCCGATTGCATCAAGCGGGTGGAAATCATACGTATAGGATGTAAGCATTCCTTGTGCACGGACGCGCACTTCAAATTCTCCTTTTTCATCTTTCGTCACTAATTTTTCTGGGGTGCGAAAGTCACGCTCGCAAAATGGAGAGTGCTCAAGTAATTGGCCAAATTCGTTTCGGTAGCGTTTGGGCGGTACAATTGCCGAATTAGATTCAAGAATTAAAAATCGTGCTTCTTCTGATTTAAGCATAACGCGATAGGTTGTGCCAATTGGGATGACAAGATAATCACCGGGAGTGAAGTTTAATTCTCCGAAAATGCTTTCAATTTTGCCGATTCCTTCATGGACAAATAACAGTTCATCTCCTTCACCATTTCGATAAAAATAATTCATCTGCCGATTTGGCCGCGCAATACCGATTGCTACATCATCGTTTGCCATGAAAATGCGGCGTGCTTCAAGAAAATCACCGCCTGCTTTCGTATTCCATGTACGGAAATGCCTGTGTCTAAGCGCATCTTTTTTCTCGTATTCATAATGGATATCGCAAATTTTTTCTGCTTTCTTAACCTGTGTTGGCGGATTGATGTGATAAATGAGCGACTGGATTCCAGAAAATCCTTTTGTCCCCATTAACTGCTCATAATAAAGATCCCCATTTTCTTTTCGGAACTGTGTGTGACGTTTATGAGGAATGCGGCCCATTTTTACGTAATGCGGCATGATATACACCTCTTTCTTTTATGTGGATGTTTTATGAGATTTTGTGTCCAGTGATTCACGCTTTGTTTTTACCTTTTTGTAAAATCTCTATTTCTGAAAAGGAGGGTAAGATGGTACCGCTCACTTCGCCAAACCCAATCTGATAGCCATCTCCCCGGCAAGAGCCACGAATGATTAGCTCATCACCGTCTTCAATCCAAATGCGTTTTTCACCGCTATTGAGTTGAATAGGCTCTGTTCCGCGCCAAGTAAGTTCGAGCATACTTCCGCGTTCAATTCGTTTCGGTCCGCTGATTGTACCAGATGCGTGCATATCACCAGGGCGCATGTTACAGCCTGTAATCGTATGATGGGCGACCTGTTGGGCAATAGACCAGTACATATAATTGAAATTCGTTTGAGTGATTCTTGTTTCTTCTTTTTGGTTTTCTGGTCTTAAATACACATCAAGTTCAATATTAAATGCTCCGTTTTTTGTTTGTTGTAAGTATGAAAATGGTGCCGGATCCTGGATTGGTCCAGCTTCGCGGAATGGTTCCAATGCTTCAAGCGGAACAACCCATGGTGAAATGGATGTTGCAAAATTTTTTGCTAGGAAAGGGCCAAGCGGCTGATATTCCCATGCTTGAATATCACGGGCACTCCAGTCATTGACAAGCACGAGTCCGAAAACATGATCTTCAGCTTGATCAATGGGTATCGGTTTACCAAGGTCGTTGCCCGGACCAATGAACCATCCAATTTCCAGTTCGAAATCAAGCTGAACAGATGGGCTAAATACGGGCTGATCTGTGCTTTTTGACTTGCGTTGCCCAAATGGACGTCGAATCTTTGTGCCGCTTGGGACAATGGAGCTAGCTCGTCCGTGATAACCGACCGGGATATAGGTCCAGTTTGGCATAAGCGCATGATCTTTACCTCTAAATATAGTACCGACATTTGTTGCATGCTCTTTTGATGCATAAAAGTCGGTGTAGTCACCAATTTTGGCTGGTAGAAGCATGTTGACATCAGCCAATCGATGAAATGCTTTTGCACGCAGCGATTCGTTATCTCTTAAATCTGGTGTGTTTACATCTAAAAGGTGCTGAAGTCTTGTACGTACAGCTGTCCAGATCGGACGGCCAAGAGCCATAAAGTTATTAAGCGACGAATCATTAAAGATATTTTTGTTCTCTGCTCCAGTCCCATTTAATAATCCTGCTTCGTCCATCACAGATAAATCGAGAACATAATCACCAATGGCTGTACCGGCACGCGGTTCTTTATTCATCGGCTGAAAAATTCCATATGGCAAGTTTTGAATGGGAAAATGTGAATCCTGTTTGGTTTCGATAAAAGAATATTTCATTCTACGTCCCCCTGTGAAAAATAGATAACTCTCCAAGTTCTTCCCGCGGTTCATCGAAACTTCAGCTTCCATATTAAGCAGCAATATAAGATTGATAGTTTGGAATAGCCTCTGAAAGCGGGAGAGAGGCCGATGGAAAGAACCCTGCATAATCAATGAGTTCGGTCATAAAATGATTAACCGCTTCTTCTTTCCAATTTGCCTTTATTTTTGTTAACACGAAACCTATCCCGCCTTTTAAAACAGGTCATACCCGTTAATATGCAGGTATGACCGTTTGAATTAAATATTCCCACGTCGTTCTTGCTCACGCTCAATGGACTCAAATAGTGCTTTGAAATTTCCTTCACCAAAGCCAAGTGCGCCTTTACGCTGAATGACCTCGATGAACAGAGTCGGACGATCGACAACTGGTTTTGTGAAGATTTGAAGTAAATACCCTTCGTCATCTCGATCGACAAGAATACTCAGCTCTTGAAGTTTTTTTACGTCTTCATCAATATCTCCAACACGGTTTGCTAAATCTTTGTAATACGTGTCTGGTGTACTTAGGAATTCTACACCATTTTCTTTTAGCAGAGAGACTGTGCCGACAATGTCATTTGTTAATAGGGCGAGATGCTGCACACCTGGCCCATTATAGTAGTCAAGATATTCTTGAATTTGTGATTTGCGTTTTCCCTCTGCTGGTTCGTTGATGGGGAATTTGATGCGGCCTGTTCCATTTATCATTACTTTGGACATAAGCGCAGAATATTCTGTTGAAATATTCTCATCATCAAAATGTTTTAGGACGGTAAATCCAAAAACTTTTTCATAATAATTTGTCCAATCTTCCATTACTTCTACGTTGCCGACAACGTGGTCCACACCAATTAAACCAGAGGAAGCGTTTTCAAAATGGTGCTCGTATGCTGCAAATCCTGGCATAAAGGGACCTTTATAATCAATAGGTTCAACGAGTGTATGAATCGTGTCACCGTATGTGCCGATAATGGCTTTTTTCACTTTTCCATTTTCATCCTCTTCGACCCAAGGCTCCTGGATTGCTATGCCTCCGCGTTCAATAGCACCTGTGTATGTTTTCTCCAAGTCCTTAACAAGAAGGGCGATATCTTTGACACCTTCTCCATGTTTTTTTATAAACTCAGCAATACTCGTGCTGTCTGAAAGTGCTCCTGTTAAAATCAGTCGGATAGCCCCTTGTTCCAGTACATATGAAACACGGTCACGTGAGCCAGTCTCAAGCCCTTTGTATGCCACAAGTTCAAAACCAAATGCATTTGCGTAATAATAGGCGGCTTGTTTTGCATTACCTGTATAAATCTCCATGTAATGTACATTCTTAATTGGAAAAATTTCTTCCTTCTTTGTTTTTGTAGATGGTCTTTTTTTAGCCATGTTTAACACTCCTTTATTTTTAGGACATAGGTATTTCAGTGAGTTGATGCAAGGACGAGTTTCGACATATGCCTACGTACCTTTCGAAATTCAGTTAATATACTAGCAATATAAAAAGGGGTGTTGGAAATGGAGATAGAAGTAAAATTTTGCCCTTGCAACTTTGAGGATGATATGGAAAGTATTAAAGAACAGTTGATGGAGCGAAGCGATGTAAACGTTATAGAAGAACGCTGCTTGCTTTTTTGCGGACAATGTTTGGTTGAACCATTTGCCCTTGTAAATGGCCAAAATATTGGGGCAAATAATGCTGATGAACTGCTTAAAAAAATTGAACACTACATTGATATGTGTATTGAATAAAAGTGATAATATTCCATATCAACAAACTCGCCGGAAGATATTTTTTAGTAAAAAACAAATCGTACTGGTGTCAAAAGATATTTTTATAAAATAATGAAGAATAACGGCTGTCCGCAAAGGAGAATTTGGGGCAGTCTTTTCATTTTTATTTTAAACATACGCTATTCTTCCTCCAATGCACGCAAGGAGGGAAGGACTACTTATAGGAGTATATAGAAAGTTTGAAAATAAATTGAAATTGATAATCATTATCACATATAATATGAAGTATAATTGATAATTAATCTCAATGGATGTTTCTTGCAAGTCAAGTTAGAAGAGATTGTTTGGTTAAAGGAGAATTTAAAAAACTGAAGGTAAATAGGGGAGGACTAGTTATGATTGAGCGTTTTATAGTACTAGAGCTGTTGCAGCATCAAGTAAGTTGTTGTTGTCCAGGGCAGCAGCATCAACATATAATTGAGTTCCGTCAAGGTGATGTTTTGACAATTACAGGTGAGCGGAAGTACGTTGATTGTTTGGGATGGCACGTTTTAATAGATATCAACGATGAGTTTCAATTTTTTATGTATGCAGCAGAGATCGAGGAACTGCATGCTGAGGGAAGCATCTGCTCCATTTCGGATTTAGAACTAAGGATGAATTATTTGCGTTTTAAGGTAGATGAAGCACTTGATGCACATGATCGAGAGTCATTTCTTTCCTTCGTGGATGAACTGTGCAGCATAAAGGAAATCAAGAGTAAAATGCAATGTGCTGGTAGGCAGGCTTTTTAAGGGAATAAGAATATAAATAAAATTTTTAATGTATACACAAGTAGGGTGTGCACTATACAAAAATTAAATGCCATTTTATCCCGGATAATCTGCTGTTCTGGATGAAGTGGCATTTTACTATTGGCTTAATAAATTGTAATTCGGGAAGGTAGGAAGACTTACCCTGTTTTGAGTAGGGGATATTTGGTATGATAGTGATATTTGCAAAAGCTAATAAATATGTCTAATAAAGGCAGGAAGAGGAAGGGGGCTTTGCTTAGAATGAGCGATTCTTCTAAAGAAGACATACCGCTAGAGACGCGGCGGCAGATTTTTCAAGAAGAGCTGCAGGCGTTGCGAGAACAAAGACTTATTCCAAAAACAGATTATATTCGAATCAGTCGTTTGTACGATCGCTATAGCATGCAAATGATTCATAAGGAGAAAACGAATCATACTGTAAAAGAAGAAAAGAAAAATGTGATGGAACCAACGATACCATCACAAGAAAAAGTGAAGGAAATTGTTTCTGAAGAACCAATTATTTCACACGAAGCAGAGACAGCTCAAACACCGATCAAGCCGGTAATCATTCCAAAAGTTACGGTAAGGCCTGAAAAAACGGCGGAGCAGCTTCGGGAGCGAAATATTTCCATTGTGTTAATTACAGGTGTTATCTTTCTATTGTTCGGCGGTCTTATTTTGGCCACTTCTACATGGGGAGAGTTAAATGCTGTTTTAAAAGTGATGAGCATTAGCTTAGTGTCTGTGTTTTTTGCCGGTATGGCTTTTATTTCTTCCAAACTGAAAATTCAACAAACAGCCTTTGCCTTTTTAACATTAGCGAGTTTGTTTATCCCTATCTCGATTTTATCTGCTTCCTATTATCAAATTTTTGGAGAATATTTATCGCTTCAGGGGAACGGAAGAGGGTTGCTTGGGTTCATTGGGGGAGTCATTTGTTTTGCGATTTATATGAAAATTGCTCAATATTTTCAGTCAAAAGTATTTGTGTTGATTTCATTAGTTACTTTTGCGATGACAACGTACTTTGGCCTGGCCTATATCACTTTCTCAAGGGACGTATTGTTGCTGTTGATGGCCTTATTAAACGTGTTGTTCCTATGGAATCTTGATTATGTGAAGAGCCAGACGAAGCTGATGTTATTTAAACCGTATGTTTTTCAATTTATGATGTTTAAAATAATAGCGGAAACGTTTGTCACCCTTACTTTATTTTCAAACAATAGTATGTATTCATTCACATTACTAATCCTATCTGTATTATTTTTACTATTGGCTGTTAAGCATCAAAAACTTTATTTTCATTTTGTTTTTAGTATCGTGTTTACCTATGGATTTGTTCATACGGTGTATCAATCGTTTTTGAAAGAATATTCAATTGTTGCCTTTGCCATACTGCCGCTGATATTTATCGGGTTGTCCAACTATCTGGGTAAAGGAAATCAAGCATTAGCGATAAGTTTTAGACAGACAAGTTTAGTAACAGGCGGCTTAGTCTTTATCTATGTGAATGCAATGGCATGGACCGACCAGGAAGCTCAAATCTTTTTGGCTTTGCTCGTGCTAACCTGTCAATTTGTGTATCTTTCCTTTACAACGCAAAGAAAGGCTTACACATACCCAGCTCTTGTTTTATTTAGTTTAGCCTTTGTGTATTTAGGCTTTGCTTTGGATTTAGAGTTTTCGAATACGGTCAATCTGCTGTTTGTCATTGAGATGTTGCTCTATTTAGGGTTATATATCTATCAATCTGAGAAACTGCGATTATTTAAGGAAAGTGCCTTATATATTACGAGCAGCAGTATGCTAGGTATGTTAACGTTGAAATTAGCTGTATTACAATGGCTTGATCTTAGTATAGGTTTGGCGATTATCTCCGGATTACTCTATGTTACGTATCGAAAAGATCGCAGCGAAGAGATGAGAAGAGTAAGCGCCTATGGATTCCCAATTAGTTTAGTTGTCGCCTGTATGGCACTGTATCCATATTTCAATCAAATAAGTCCATTATATGAAAATAATATAGAGATTAGTGTTCATACGATGATAGTCGCTATACTTTCTATTGGAATCGGGCTTTTATTTAAGAAAACAGAAAAAGTATTCTTTCATGTATTTTTTATTGCTGGGCAAGTGTTATCGTTTCTAGCGTTTTTATTCTTAGTTGGCAGCTTGTTGCCTCCACTAGTTATCACACTGCTAATCACTTTAACGACCGCTATTAATGGATGGTCCGTGCATCAATATCGTCATCACTTGCTTTGGATCCCGGTTCTTATTACGAGTGTAGGAGTCTATGGTTCACTATTTTCAGTATTCGACTTCAAGCAGTCTCCCTTTAATATTGCGTATTATTTGTTAGGTCCGTTACTTTTCTTATTGATTGCTGAGTGGCTTGGCAAATATGCAAAGAACGGTAAGCAATATTTCTTTTGGTGGAGTCAACTGATGAATGTGTTAGCGATTCCTATAGGGTATCTGCTCATCCGCATAGAAGGTGCAACACCTTGGCTGTATGTATTAGTCTTAGCCGTCTATATATGGAGTGCTTTACGAACAAAGATTAATTGGCAAAGATATGTGTTTACTTATGTTGGTTTCGTCACACTCTATGTCCAGGTGTTATTAGTGTTTGAACGTTCTTTATTAGTGGAGTATACAATGTCTCTTACATTAGTAACGACCGCGATTATCATCATCGTGTTGTGGAGTGCAGCTAATACGGGATGGAAGCATCTTATTGAATGGTACTTAATTCCTTTCTTACATTTGGTTACGTTCGTTCATATTTCAGAAGTATATGCCTATGGGTTTCCGGAGAAATGGACAGAAGTTTGGGCAGGACTTGTCACCGTTTTATTAGCTGGTACTTTATATTTGTTACGAAAGAAGAAGTGGGAAAATGCTACTGTAGCACCGCTTTTATTAGCCTTCATTTATTTTGTGATGTATGCCGGAAGTTTATCTCTTGTACTTGGCATGATTGTGTTATTCGTGTTAATGGCTGTTATGCTTCTGCTTAGTAAACGAGACTTCTCGGGCTTCATAAAGCGGACAGAATCAACGATCATTATTGATTTTTATCGGATTTTTGGTTTGCTTTATGTAATCGCGATGAATGAGAAAGTGTTTGCGAATACAACGAGTGTGATGAGCTTAGAGATTTTTGTATCTCTCTTAGTGGTTCTATATTTCCTTGCTATTCGAGTGTGGACCATTGATTTGAAAGAGCGAAAGATATATGCGGCGGCTGCCATCACGTTATGTTTATATCCATATCAGGTAATTGTTGAGCAACTGTCTATTCCAGATGTGTTTGTTACGGAAGTATACGTTGTGCCGTTATTAATCATTGTGCCGGTGTTATGTAGAAAGATTTTCTCATTTGGAAAAACAACTCAAATCGTTGAGCTCGTTATCGTTTCTTTTCTGTTTTTCGTATTAATTTTTGATGCGATAGAAGGGAATACATTAACAGATGCGCTGATTATCGGGACGATCTCTTTAATCTCTCTGTTATTCGGATTTATGATGAAATATAAATCGTTCTTCCTTGCTGGAACAGGGACGATTTTACTTAATATTTATCTGAATACGAATTCGTTATGGGGGCAAATGCCATGGTGGTTTTATTTAATTATCGGTGGTATTCTGCTCATTGCTGTTGCCAGCTTCTTTGAGTGGAAAAAACAAAAAGAAAACACAACCTCGAAGGAAATATTAGAGAAGAATAAACAACGAATTAAAAATTGGTTTAATAAATGGAGTTAGAAAAAACGGTAAGCGAACACGCTTACCGTTTTTAGCTTACTGTTTTTTTTCTTTTTCGTATGCAATCACGATAACTTCTTTATTCGTTTCAGTGCGCAATTTACCTTCGAATTGTTGCAAATCTTGGAGAGCATCTTGGGATAGAGTTGCTGCTGTATAATCTTGTCCTGAGTTCATTGTTCATCGCTCCTTTTAACTGTTTACTTGTATAGGTTATCCAGTATGAGCGGATTTATGCTTTTTTATCGAGCTTTTTGGCATGAGCAAGGTAGTAAGCCAAATTAGCAGATAAGCAAAGAAAAATCGGTGCAATGAACAATCTTTTAGTTCATTGCACCGATTGATGAGTTATTGAGTTACTAATTGTTGTAGTCTTTCTGCCACTTCTTCTTCAGTTAAGTTATGCTCAGCTACATAGCGGTTGCGTGGATGCACGCGGCATTCATGAGAACAGCTGCGCAGGTGCTTATGTTCACTTTCCTCGCTCGCTAAGATTTTCTTATTACATTCTGGGTTTGCACAGTTTACATAGCGTTCGCAAGGTTCGCCAGTAAAATAGTCGCGACCAACAATAACGTGCTCTTTTTGATTAATTGGAACAGAAATTCTTTCATCAAATACATACATTTGTCCGTCCCAAAGCTCACCTTGTACTTCAGGATCTTTGCCATACGTAGCGATTCCGCCGTGCAGTTGACCAACATCTTTAAAACCTTCACGAACGAGCCAGCCTGAGAATTTTTCACAGCGAATACCACCTGTGCAATAGGTTAACACTCTTTTTCCTTCAAACATTTCTTTATTGTCACGTACCCATTGCGGTAAATCACGGAAGTTTAAAATATCTGGTTTAATTGCTCCGCGGAAATGACCTAAGTCATATTCATAGTCATTACGAGCATCGAGTACAACCGTATTTTCATCCTGCATTTCTTCAAAAAATTCTTTTGGACTTAAATGGCGGCCTGTTAGTTCATTCGGGTTAATATCATCTTCTAAGCGAAGTGTAACAAGTTCTGGACGAGCGCGAACTTTCATTTTAGGGAAAGCATGCTCATCCGCTTCGTCTATTTTGTAAACCATATCCGCGAATCGCGGATCGTTTTTCATCATTTCCATATATTGATTTGTTTGTTCAACTGTACCAGAAACAGTACCATTGATTCCTTCCTTCGCGATTAAAATACGACCCTTTAACTCGTGCTCGATACAAAATGCTCGATGTTCAGCCGCAAATTCCTCAGGATTTTCAATCGTTACATACTTATAATACAGCAATACTCTGTATGGTTTATTTTCTGTCATGATTTTTTACCACCTATTGGTTATATTTGCAAGATATAATGTATTTAGGCAGGTGATCTATTTAAAACATTTCTCTTACAGACTACTATTGTAACAAATTATTGCGTAAAAGATAAGAAAACAGCTTATTTTCCAAAAGTGACCAAGAGGTGAAGGAAATGCTACAAAACTTAGTAAAGTATCCGATTATTCAAGCGCCAATGGCAGGAGGGGCATCCAATCCTGTATTAGCCGCTGCAGTATCAAATGCAGGGGGCTTAGGTTTTCTAGCGGCTGGTTATAAGACAGCCGAAGATTTGCGAAAAGAAATTGTCCAAACAAGACAAATGACAGAGAAGCCTTTTGGTGTAAATGTATTTGTCCCAAGCGATGAATCAGTGGATGAAGGAGCTTTAGCGGAGTATCGGCAAAGAATTGAACGAGAAGCTTTAAAGATCGAAACAACCATTGGAGAAGCATACAGTGATGATGATGAGTGGGACCAAAAAATAGCTGTTTTAAAAGAAGAAAAAGTATCAGTTGTCAGCTTTACATTTGGGTGTCCAGCGGAAGAAGTCATTCGTGAACTTCAACAGACGGGCTCAATCGTTATCGTGACTGTTACAAATGTAGAGGAAGCAAAAATTGCACAAGAGCGAGGAGCGAATGCCCTTTGTGCACAGGGAATAGAGGCGGGTGGCCATCGTGGTTCTTTTAAAAATGAAACTGAGGAAGACTATGGGCTGCTCGTATTGATTCGCCTCATCCAACAAGAAATAGACCTGCCGATTATTGCAGCAGGTGGAATCATGAATGGGAAAGATGTTGCCGCGGTACTAACGGCAGGTGCAACGGCCGCTCAATTAGGCACTGCTTTTCTTCGTTGTCCAGAGAGTGGAGCAAATTCTGTTCATAAAGCAGCACTTGTCGATTCTCGATTTAAGAAAACGGCTTTGACCCGTGCCTTTAGCGGCCGACGTGCACGCGGATTAGTCAATTATTTTTTAACGACTTATAGTGCTGAGGCTCCAGCCGCTTATCCACACCTTCACCATATGACGAAGACGATGCGAAAAGTGGCCGGGCAAAAAAATGAACCAGAGTTTATGGCATTGTGGGCAGGGCAGGGGCATAGATTAGCCAAGGAGCTGCCTGCAGGAGAAGTGGTTCGAGAACTCGTACAGATGAGTAATTTAAAGTTTTAGGCATGAAAATAGCCCCTAAGGTTAATCTATTATTGATTATATTTACGTAAAGGGGTTTTTATAGTTATGACGCAATCGAAACGACAACAAGAAAGACAATGGACAAAAAGAAAACAATCGCAAAACCCGCATGGTAAAGTGAAATCTTTTGAGCAATTAGCGGAAGGTACAGCAAAAAGTGGGGCCAATAACGAGTAAAGCGCCCTCTATAATCATTTGAATGAAAAACGATAAACAGGCCATTCTATACGATTTAGAGTGGCCTGTTTATTTGTTTGAATATAAAACAAAAGGATGACGAAAGATACTGGACTTCCTCACATACATATAAGGATGAACGGCTAAATAGAGGAGTGTTAAAGTGAATCGTTCTATATGGATTCTTTGGATGTGGAGGATAGGATTTCTTCTCCTTTTATTCTGGTTAATTCCGTATTCAGGGGCATTAATTTTAGCTTTGTTTACAGCGCTTTTATTGAATGGGATTGTAGATTGGTTGTGTAAAAGTTTTTCGATGAAACGGTTATGGGCAGTTTTTATTGTATTCGTTTTGTATGTGGGGAGTTTAACGACTTTAACTTTTTTGTTAATCTCTGTTCTAACGAGGCAAATGATTACTGTTTCGGAAAAGGTACCAGATATTGCGAGAGAGTTGTATCAAACGGTGATGCTCCCATTTATTAAACAGTGGGAGCAATATTCCAAAACTCTTCCGGCTGATACGATTTGGTCTATTGAAAATGCAATGGAAAGAGGAATTCATTCGTTAGAAGGCTTTACACAAAACTTTGTACAAGGAACAGTTCAGTTTGTTACATCGGTGCCAGCTTTATTTGTCGATTTGTTAATCTATTTAATTGCCGTGTTTTTAATTTGTTTAGAGCTGCCGATTATCAGAGAAAGGGTGAAACAGTTTTTTAGAGCTTCCACTTATCAAAAGATTTCTTTCGTGTATCAAGATTTAAGTATAGCAGCCGTTGGTTTTTTGAAAGCACAGGTGTTGCTTAGTTTACTTACGTTTGTTATGGCGTACGCAGGTTTGTGGTTATTAAACGTTCCTTATACCTTATTACTTACTTTGTTAATTGTTATTGTGGATATTTTGCCTATTCTAGGAACAGGTTCCGTGCTTGTGCCATGGGCAATCATCGTTTTCTTTCAAGGGAATCAGCATTTGGCAATTGGTTTATTGCTTCTCTTTCTTGTCATTACAATAGTGAGAAGAACGGTCGAACCAAAAATTTATTCGGCTAATATGGGATTAACACCGTTAGCCGCTTTAATTAGTTTATATTTAGGATTTAAGCTACTCGGATTTATTGGGCTTTTTGTTGGTCCTGCTTTAGTGATTGTCTATGAAACATTAAAAAAGGTAGGAGTGATTAAGCCTAATTTTAAACTTTAGAAGCTTTTAAACTTTTGATTAACGTCGTTTACGTTCTTTACCTTTTTGCCTTTTCCCTGACAGTGGGAGCAGCTGCGTGAGAAGAATTGGAGAAATTTCTTTTTTCCTCTTCCTTTGCAGTGTTGACAGATTGAGATAACTTTCATGTTTCTACCTCCTTGAAGTCGTTTTTACTAACAGTATCGAGCAAGAAGGGAATAATTATACTTAATTACAATAATTTAGAATGAATAAAGATATCTGTTAAATTATAGTATATGTTCAATAGAGCAGAAATGAGCACAACAAAAACCCCGCGCTTATAAAAGTGCGGGGTTTTTATGTTTATGAAACAATCTCTGTTTTGGAGATGATTGGGAAGTCCTTCATCTCTGCCACTTCTGTAATGACTGTAGCTGGTTTGTAAATTTCAATATAGTGAATATGATGATCTTTCATTTCTTTTATTTTAAAATGATAATCGCCATACTTGAGAACATCGCCTTGCTTAGATTCATAATTCTCCGTTAAAATCCAGCCGCCCATCGTATCGATATCTTCATCATCGATATCAATTTTGAGTAAATCATTGATTTCACTAATTAATACTTTTGCATCGATGATATAGTGATCGTCTTTGAGTTTACGAATATCTGGAACTTCGTCTAAGTCGAACTCGTCGCGAATATCGCCGACAATTTCTTCTAGAATATCTTCAACTGTCACGAGCCCTGATGTGCCGCCATATTCATCCATTAAAATCGCCATGTGAATTCGTTCTTTCTGCATTTTAACTAATAAGTCATGAATAGGGATGCTATCGATCACTCGGATGATTGGACGAATATACTGCTCAATTGTTTGAGTTGACTGGTTGCTCTTATCAATCATTTGCGTAAATAGTTCTTTCATATTGACCATTCCGATGACATGGTCTTTATCTCCATCAATAACAGGATAACGTGTGTATTTCTCTTCCGATAAAACTTCGAAAAATTGTTGAATCGTATCTGTTTTAGATAATGTGGCAATCTCTGTACGAGGTACCATGATTTCTTTTGCAATCCGATCATCGAATTCGAAAATTTTGTTTACATATTTAAACTCAGATTGGTTAATTTCGCCACTTTTATAACTTTCTGAAACGATAATACGAAGCTCTTCTTCTGTATGAGCGATATCATGTTCAGATACAGCTTTTAAACCAAACATTCTTGTAAGCATTTGTGCGCTTCCATTCAGTAGCCAAATAAATGGGTACATGATTTTGTTGAACCAAATTAATGGTTTCGATACGAGTAAAGTTACTTGCTCGGCTTTTTGGATCGCTAATGTTTTTGGTGCCAATTCTCCGGCAACTACGTGAATAAAGGTAATAAGAGAAAAGGCGATGATAATTGATAAAATATGAGAAACGGAATTAGGGATATGAAGTTGAGTTAGAAGCGGTCCTAAAATGCTTTCAACAGTCGGTTCTCCCAGCCAACCAAGACCAAGTGCGGTAATCGTAATACCGAGCTGACAGGTAGATAAATACTCATCCAAATTAGAGGTTACTTGTTTTGCTGGGATGGCATTCGCTCTTCCTTCTTCAATTAATTGGTCAATTCGTGTACTCCTTACTTTAACAATTGCAAACTCTGAAGCTACAAAAAATGCTGTCAAAGCAATTAAAATGGCAATCAAAACCAAGTTTATTATGTCCAAATAAGTCTCCCTTAACTCGCCTTTAAGGCGAATCAGGAGTCCACCTCCTAGATTTTTAAAATATACTGAATTTTTGTTCGTTAAATATGTGATGCTGGATTACGACGAGACGGGAGCTACAAGAACTTTTTCCGTGAATAAGTGCTGTAAGATTGCTATCTTCTTCCATATACACTTTTGCATCGGAATACGTAGTATCCGCTCGTCACTACGAATATCCTTTAATGCCCCATCCAATCACCTCGAATTCTAATTAATTAAATATCTTCATTATAGAAACAGTCATAAATTCCGTCAAACCGACTAGAAGGGCTAATTTGACGATTATTGCTTAATATATGAATGTTTTAAAGGAATATTAGCGTTTTTTAGCCGTTTCCTTTACTTCTCTCTTAATATTATAGAATATTCAGTCAATTTGCACTCCTTTTAAAATAATCACTTACAGTATATGGTTGTTTGTTCATTCATTCCTATATTGTTGAAAAAATAGAAGCATGAAGATTAATTTTTTTATTCTGTATGACATATTGTGTAGAAAGGGACGGGCTTATGATGGGGGGATTTATATATCGTATATTGAAAAGGTAGTGGCGACGATTGTTGGCAGCTTGCTTCTTGGAATTGCTATCAACTTTTTTTTAGTTCCTTATCATTTATTAGATGGTGGATTAATTGGACTTGGGCTTATTATTCATTATTATTTTCAGCTTCCTGCTGGATTAAGCATTATTTTACTTAGCGCACCTCTCTATGCATATGTTTGGTTCTTTGAAAGGAGTTGGCTATTTCGCAGTTTAAATGGTTTACTCGTTTCCTCCTTGTGTATCGATCTTTGTTCAAACATTATTATACATTGGAAGTTGCCAATTGCGCTTAGTGCTATATTAGGCGGTTTATTAATCGGGTTGGGTATTGGTCTTATGCTTCGTTATGAAACATCAACAGGGGGGACAGATATGCTGGCTCACATTATTTCTAAAAAAAGCGGATGGAATGTTGGGTTAATTATTTTGTTCCTAGATAGTTGTGTACTCGTATCAGGTATTAATATTGTTGGTGCAACTATCTTTTGTTATTCTGTACTCACCATTATTGCTGGAGCTTTTATGACATCGATTACGGTGAGGAGATACTGGTAATTTTTTTGTATAAAATCATCCTTTTTGGGTAAGTATGGAGTCTAGTGGGAAGTTGACGAAGATGGATATCCCACTAAATTTCATTTTAACATAAAGGAAGTTATATGATGAAGAAATTACCAGCGTTTAGTATACTGCTTGTACTTGTACTATTAGCAGGATGTCAAGAAACAGAAATGCCGGAGGGGAAGGAAGTAAATAGTACGGTTACTACTCCGTTAGTCGCTTCAATTTCAAGCGTGGGCGATCTTGTAGCAGGCAAGGAGATTATTATTGAGGCTTCAGTCAAACAAGGAAAGGAAGCCATTCAGGAAGCGGATGAAGTACTTATTGAAATTCGAAAATCTGGAAGCGATGAGCGAACGATGCTAGGTGCGAAAAATATTGGAGAAGGCAAGTATCAAGCATTACATACGTTTCCCGATAGCGGAAAATATTTTGTGATTGCTCATGTAACGAAAAAGGGTCTTCATGTTATGCCAGAGAAAGAGTTTGTAATCGAAGAGCATAAGCTTTCAGAAACATCGGCTCATCCGAGTTCGGACTTTTCTATTGAGTTCTTTAACAACCGGGCAAAAGCTGGACAAAAGTCTGATGTGGAAGCATCTATAGTCTTAGATGGAAAACCATTAACAGCGGCAAATGTGAGCTTTGAAGTTTGGAAAGAGGGAAGCGAAGAAAGCCATTTTATTAAAGCGATTGAAAAAGAGAGCGGGAAATATCAAAATAAAGTATCCTTCCAAGAGGAAGGTACTTATAAAATCCAAGTACATGTAGAAAAAGGCGAGCTCCATGAGCATCAATTACAAACGATTGAGGTGGAGTAAAGTAGAGAAGAGACTGACTGTAAAGTTGGTCTTTTTTTTGTGAAGTTGAAATAACTTTATGAATAGAGGGACGAGCGATTTCGAAAATACAATAAGGGAGAACGGGCTAATTATGTCAGAATGGATTATGTTAGCTTTGCAGTTTTTTTCGGATTTAGGGTACATAGGCATTATGTTAGGGCTGATGGTGGAAGTCATCCCAAGTGAGTTAGTACTAGGGTACGGTGGATATTTAGTAGGGATTGGACAATTGACTTTTAGTGGAGCATTAATTGCAGGGGGAATTGGGGGGACATTAGCCCAGCTCTTTCTATATTGGGCCGGTTATTTTGGAGGCAGGCCATTTTTGTTGAAATACGGTAAATATGTATTAATTAAAGAAAAGCATATAACGATGGCAGAGGAGTGGTTTGAGCGTTATGGGGTAGCAGTAATTTTTACGGCACGCTTCATTCCTGTTGTGCGCCATGCCATTTCCATCCCGGCAGGCATTGCGAAAATGTCTCATTGGAAGTTTCTTATTTATACTGTTGCGGCAATTATTCCATGGACAGTCTTATTTTTGCTATTAGGGAAATTACTCGGGGAAAATTGGCAAGAGGTGAGAAGCTTTGCGACGCCGTATATTATTCCGCTAACTGTCCTATCTGTATTGTTTATTAGTGGATATATTATGTGGAGTCAGAAACGAACACCTCCGATTATAACCGTGAAGAAAATGAACGGCTATAATCGCAAGAGCTAAAGGAAGAAGAGTATCCCAAAAGTGAAAAATATCTTTCAAAGAGTTATGAAGGCCAAAATTCAGGAATCAGGGAAGGGAAATGTCCTTCATCCAAGTCATGAAGAACAAAATCTAGGAAACAAGCAATGGAGCTGTCCGTTTTTAGACAGCTCCTTTTGTCATGATTCTTCTAGTTGATTGTCCGCTTGTAATATCGGTTGTTTCACTTTCTGTACTTCGATAAATCTAATTGTATGATCTTCCATTTCGATCACTTTAAAAGCAAAATCTTGTTTTTGAATGATATCGCCAAGAGATACATCATAATTTTCTGTTAAAATCCAGCCGCCAATCGTATCGATATCTTCATCATCAATTTCTAGGTCTAGTAAATCATTGACTTCTTTAATGAGTAATTTTGCATCAAGAATATAATGCCCATCTGAAAGAACTTGTATAGACGGTACTTCGTCATTGTCAAACTCGTCACGAATTTCACCGACAATTTCTTCGAGTATGTCTTCAACCGTAACAAGTCCAGCGGTACCGCCGTATTCATCCATAAGAATCGCCATATGAATCCGTTCTTTCTGCATTTTTAACAACAAATCATGAATCGGAATATTTTCCATTACTCGGATGATAGGGCGAGTATATGTTTCAATTTTGTTAAATCGATTATTTTGTTTTTTGATTAAATCAGCGAACACTTCTTTTAGATTGATTAAGCCGATTACATGGTCTTTATCTCCTTCCACAACAGGATAGCGTGTATATCGTTCTTGCTTTGCCATGTTGACGAAATCTTCAAGTGTTTCGTCCTTTGAAATGCTCAAAATTTCTGTTCGCGGTACCATAATTTCCTTGGCAAGACGATCATCAAACTCAAAGATATTACTTACATATTTGAATTCCGACTGGTTGATTTCTCCATTTTCATAACTATCGGATAAGATAAATCGTAATTCTTCCTCAGAATGGGCTTCATTTTCATTCGTTTGCTTAAATCCAAGCATTTTTACTACGGCACGAGCTGAATGATTCAGCAGCCAAATAAAAGGAAAGGCAATTTTATGAAAGAATAGTAACGGTTTAGCAAGCAGCAGCGTCACTTGTTCTGCTTTTTGGATAGCGACCGTTTTTGGCGCTAATTCACCTACAACAACGTTTAAAAAGGTAATCAGTGAAAAGGCAATAACAAATGATAAGATTTCGGCAACTTGAGCTGGAATATGTAATAAATTAAACCAAGGTTTAATGAGATGCAGAACAGTAGGTTCACCAAGCCATCCTAATCCTAAAGCTGCAATCGTAATTCCAAGTTGTGTTGCCGACAAATATTCATCCAGGTTGGAGATTACTTTTTTTGCGGCCATTGCATTTTTATTTCCTTCTTCGATGAGCTGATCAATTCTAGAGCTGCGAACTCGGATAATAGAAAATTCCGAAGCAACGAAGAAAGCTGTTAATGCAATTAAAAGAATAACTAGTATTAAATTAAAAGTGTCCAATTAGTGCGAGATACAAATCAAATCAATGGAGTTTGATTGATCTCAGTCACCTCCCAAAATACAATCAAATTTATAAAATCATACCTCTGCTTCAATAACGGTATGAAAGTAGTTCCAGCTATTTATTATTTTAGCGCTTATTCATTTTAATTGAAAGCTTCATTAAATCTTAGTCATAACTTAATGGAAAGTTAACATTAGTATACGGAAAGAGGATTCATTCCATTAAAAAATCAATAGTGTCCTTCTATGAAATAATGCTCATAAAAAAATTCATCTTCAAATAGGAAGATGAATCGTAAAGGTTGTTAAGAAATTTGAAGAATTACATGTAAGAGAACCGCCATGTTTTTCAATAATTTCTTTACAAACAAATAAGCCAAGTCCAGTTCCTTTTGTTTTGGTAGTGACGAAAGGATCAAAAATAGTTGGCAATACATCGTCTGGGATTTTTGGACCGTTATTAGCAATCGTTAAGAGTAATCCTTCTCTAGATTGTGTACCAGAAATAGTAATAGTCGGTACAGAAGTTGTGGGAATGACATCTAGTGCATTTAAGATAATATTTAACAATACTTGACGTATTTCTTCCTTAGAGCCGCGAATCATTATATCGTCTGGAATGGCATAAGAAACAGTAGCATTCGCTTCCAATATGCTTGGGTAAAGAAATTCAATAACATCATTGACAAGCTTTGAAATAGAAAAGGAATCAATAAACTCACTTGCTTTTTCTTTCTTTGATAAATTTAGAAATTGTGTAATTCGACCGTTTAGCTGATTAAGTTCACTTGAGATAATATCCAAGTATTTTACTTCTGGATGTTCCGATTGCAGTAATTGGATAAATCCCATAATGGATGTTAATGGATTTCTAAATTCATGAACAAAGCTGGATGTCATTTGTCCGAGTAGAGTCAAGCGGTCTTTATGTGTCTGACTAATGAAATAGTACTGTTCTTCTAGCGATTTTGTTTGCAATTTTGCGTAATGCGTAATGGTTTGTTGAATCAATTGATCGAGTGAACGGTTAATTTCGTTAATGAGACGAAGTGAATCATAGGGTGTTAAATGCAAAGAAAGTATTTCTTCTATCATAATGGATCTTCCAGTTGTAATCGTTTTAGTGAACTCCTCCATACTCATAACTTGAAGAAATTGTTCTGTCGCAATATTTTCTGATAATGAATCTAAACACTCTTCAAGCGTTGATTGCTGCTTTTTCATTTTTTCTATAAATAGTTTGAAAAACTGTTCGACTTTTTCTCCGGAAAGGGAGAATTGCGTCCACTGGCTAATAATACGATCTTTATGATCCATTAAGAAATCAATTGCTGTAGCGTTATTAAATAGCATCTCGCCCTCCATTGACAGGAAAAGATTTTTTTCGTTGATTATTCCTATTTCGCTAATAGGAAACGAAAATCCTTTAACTTCTAAAGAAAATTAGGCGAAAATTCTAAAAAGGCGATTTTTTATGTCTTTATAACTAGTAAAAAGGTTATGTTCCATAATAATTCAGAAATCAACAGAGTCACATAATAAAGTCAATAAAAAAGTAACCAACAAAATAGCTGTTGGTTACTGTTGTGAAGCGATATAAGGTTCTATATGAATGATTGCATATTTAACATTATGTTCTGATAGTAAGTTTTGTTCGACTTTGACCGTGATTTCATGGCTTTCGATAACTGTTAAAAGCGGGTTTACATGAATAGTTGCTTCAACAAGAATTTCATTTCCATGCATGCGAGCTTTAATTTCGCTCATTTCCTTAACGCCTTCTGTTTCTGAAATGGTTAAGCCAATTTCTTGTAATAGCTCTTCATCAAAGCCATCTGTTAAGGAGTGGGAAGCGTCTAGGAAAATCTCGACAGCTGTTTTACAAATAATAATTCCGACAACGATAGCGGCAACTCCATCGAGCCATGCGATACCGATATAAGTTCCTAAAATTCCAACTAAAGCACCTACACTAACAAGTGCATCCGATCGATTATCTTGTGCAACCGCATAAATGGAAGCACTATTTATTTTTCGACTAAGCGCTACATTATAACGATAAATACCGTACATAAACGCTGCGGAGAATAATGCTGTAATCGCTGTCAATGTGCTTGGTGATTGCGTATCTTCTGCAAAAAAGTCTTCGATAGCACCGGTAATGACATCAATACCGACTGTAATCATGATAAAAGCAGCGATTAAAGAAGCGATTGTTTCTGCACGCAAATGGCCATATGCATGGTTTTTATCTGGTGGGATTTTTGAAATTTTTAATCCGATTAATACGGCAACCGAAGCGACAATATCGGTCGCATTATTTAATCCATCAGCCCATAAGCCTTTGGAGTGACCCAAATAGCCCACCGTTAGTTTTAGGGATGCTAAAAATATGTAAGCGATGATACTAATATAAGCTCCTCTTTCAGCTGAAATAGAATTTTGATCTGTATCCATGATTGTACCCCCATTGCAAACTTGCGTATTAACGATATCAAATGAAACCGTAGTGGGTCTATAGAAACAATGTCTCCCTCATCCATCTAAATTGTATCTTTGCATTTGTATTGATGGGCTAAAAATAAGTTGGTCACAGCTAAAATTACATCCTTAATTAGGAAAAAAGAAAAGATTAGTACTTGTTTTATGAATAAACTAGTAGTATATTCTAACCTAGGATAAAAATTAAATACGTCCACAAGGGGAGCCGAAGAGGCTGAGAGTGAGCGAATGAGTTCTGACCCTATGAACCTGTTAGTTAATGCTAGCGTAGGGATGTGGTTTTGGATATAAAGCAGTACGGGCCATCCATTACCGCCCTAGTATTGCTTTTTTTATTTGGAAAAAAGCAATACGGGCAGCTCATCACGCTTCTCTAAATAGGAGAAGGAGGAAGTATAATGAATAATAAAACATTATTTTTAGTGGAAGTAGCGATTTTTGCTGCTTTGGCGTTGCTGCTTGATTTTGTATCAGGTGCGATTATGGGAAGGTTTTGGCCTCAAGGAGGTTCCATTTCCCTTGCGATGGTTCCTGTTTTTCTAATGGCCTTTCGTTGGGGAATTAAAGGCGGAGTCCTTACCGGAGTTTTATTAGGAGGCTTGCAAATTATAACGGGAGCCATTCCGTATCATTTTGCTTCATGGATTATAGATTATTTCTTAGCTTTTGGAGTCGTAGGGTTCGCTGGTGTATATGTGAATAAGATAAATGTGAGCTTAAGGGAAGGGAACCATTCGAAAGCTAACTTTTACATTGTGAGCGGAGTGCTGTTAGGAAGTTTTTTACGATTTTTATGTCATTTTGCTTCCGGTATTATTCTTTATGGAGAGTATGCGCCGCCAGGCCAACCAGTTGCGCTTTACTCGCTCGTTTATAATGGTACGTATATGCTAGGATGCTTTGTACTATCTGCTATTATCGTGGCGATGCTTTATTCAACGGCAAGAAATGTATTAATGAGAAAAGCGTATTAAATGTTCAGTCGGATCTGTTATAGGTCCGGCTTTTTCTATCGTTTCATTTTTAAGTGTTACTGAATACGGTTGTTCCATTTGATTTGCGGCTTAAATGAGCTGCGAATGAATCCATGAAAAAAGCTGAGCAAGTACAAAAGTCTCTCGCTCAGCTTGGTATGAAAAAATCATATCGATATGGTTGACTATCCAGGGTGCTTAGAAGCTTTTAATATACTTTATCACCGTTAAAGATAGAGTTCTTAACGATAACGTAATCTACATTACGGATTGCTTCTAACTTATTTCCACCTGCATAAGAGATAGAGGATTGAAGATCTTGCTCCATTTCTGTTAATGTATCTTGCAAAGTACCTTTGTGCTCGACGAACATCTTCTTGCCTTCTACGTTTTTCTTTTCGCCTTTTTGGAACTCTGAAGCGGAACCAAAGTATTCTTTATAGAGCTTTCCATCTTTTTCAAATGTTTCTCCTGGTGATTCTTCATGTCCAGCAAATAATGAACCAATCATGACCATAGTTGCACCAAATCTAATTGATTTAGCGATATCGCCATGTGTGCGAATTCCTCCGTCAGCAATAATCGGCTTGCTTGCTGCCTTTGCGCACCAACGCAGTGCAGCTAATTGCCAGCCGCCTGTTCCAAATCCAGTTTTAATTTTTGTAATACATACCTTTCCAGGACCGATGCCTACTTTTGTTGCATCCGCACCAGCATGTTCTAATTCTCTTACTGCTTCTGGAGTTCCCACATTTCCAGCAATCACAAAACTATCAGGTAAGTACTGTTTAATATGTTGAATCATCTCTATTACTGCATTTGAATGACCATGTGCAATATCAATTGTAATGTATTCAGGTACAAGTTGTTCATCTGCTAATTGTTGGATAAACTCATACTCTTCATCTTTAACTCCAACGCTAATCGATGCGATTAATCCACGTGATTGCATATCTTTAATAAAAGATACTCGCTTCTCTGGTTCGAAACGATGCATCACATAAAAGTAACCATTTTCTGCTAAGTAAATAGCAATCTTTTCATCTATAATAGTTTGCATATTGGCAGGTACTACAGGCAGCTTGAATGTATGCTTACCTAAAGTTACCGTTGTATCACACTCAGATCGGCTTTTTACTATACATTTTGCCGGAATTAATTGAATATCTTCGTAATCAAACACATTTTCCATGTTTTACACCTCTAAATACGAATATTTAATTATTTTTAAATAAAAACGTTCGCCCAAATGGTAATTTACATCATTATTATCAGTTTGTCAAAGCTTTTTATACTATAAGACTTTGCTTAGTGTTTTTGGGATTTGAAAATTTTTTTAAAATCGAGTGAACGAATTCTGGAAGCAACACGTCATAATAATAAATCAAAGCGGCGGAGGGGGGAGAGCATGGAAGAAAGAGAGTGGGTTAATGCTGCGAAAAAGGGAGATGAATACGCGTTAGCTCAGTTGTTTCAACAAAATTATTCGTTTCTTGTTCATTATTTAATTAAGTTAACATATAGCCTTGAGCAAGCAGAAGATTTAGCACAAGAGACTATGACAAAAGCAATTGAACATATAGTGAAGTTTAATGGGAAATCGAAGTTTTCAACATGGCTGATTTCTATTGCCACACGTTTATATATCGATCAAAAACGAAAGCAAAAACGAGAACAATCGTGGCAAAAGCAGGAGCAAGCGTTAAGGATGATCAAATGGCAGGCACAATCCGCTAATGAAGACTGGCACATGATGTTAGAGTCATTAGGAAAGTTAAAGGATGATTTTCGAATCCCCATTTTGTTAAAACATTATTATGGATATTCGTACGATGAAATTGCCGCTATGCTGCAAATAGCAGAAGGAACGGTAAAGTCCCGTGTTCATAAAGGAATTCAAATGGTGAGAAAGGAGTTAAATGAAGATGACAAAGGACAATATCCCGTCGGAAAAACAGTCGAGCAAAACTGAAGCAGAGTTTGTACAATCTATGAACCATAGTTTTGAACAATTAGAGCAATCCTTTTCATTTACAACTCCAGATGTCAGTTTTTTTGAGCAAAAAATTGCAGAACAAAAAAAACAAATACGTAAAAAATGGCGCCAGGATCTTCTCCTGTTTAGTACGATAGCAATCATTATCCTTAGTCTTATGTTTACAGCGTTTTTTCAACAGCCCTATGTATTTGTTCTTTTACAAGTTATGACTGTTATTTCTTTAGTTGGCTATACAGGGTATGAATTTAAGAAGGGAAAGGGGCGGGTACGTCATGAGTAAAGTCGATTTATATATACTGCCTATCGTTGCCGTGCTGCTGCTCATTCAAAGTATTTATTTGTTTACGGACGCTAGAAAAAATGGAATGAACTATTGGTTTTGGGGCATTATTGGGTTAATTCAAACACCTATGCCGCTTATCTTCTATTTATTAGTTAAACGTTCTCGAAAAAAAGAGGAGGATGAATTAAATGATTATCGTGACTACTGATTTTGTACCGGGAAAAGAAATTACAGAATTAAAGGGATTTGTACGAGGAAACAGCGTACAGTCCAAACATATTGGAAAGGATATTCTGGCAGGGCTTAGAACGATTGTCGGTGGTGAAATCGACGAATATACAGAAATGATGACGGAAGCAAGACAAAAGGCCATTGGCAGAATGGTAGAGGATGCGAAACAGAAAGGAGCTAATGCGATTATTGCGGTCCGTTTAGAAACGTCGGCTATTATGCAAAATGCGTGTGAAATTATTGCATATGGCACGGCTGTTTATGTGGAATAGGGTTTAGGTTCGTTAGCGTTCCTCCATAGTTATTTAGGCATATTACTTTTTGTTTATTTATGAGTTTTATATAATAATGTCATATAGAACTAGGGGGAATGACATGAGTATTTACAATTTTTCAGCTAGAAGAATGAATGGACAGGAAGTATCTTTAGAGAAATATAAGGGAGAGGTACTCGTTATTGTAAATACTGCTAGTAAATGCGGATTTACTCCGCAATATGAGGATTTACAGAAGCTGTATAAACGATATGAGAATAAAGGATTGACGATTCTTGGATTCCCTTGCAATCAATTTGGAGAACAGGAACCAGGGGAAAATGAAGAAGTAGAAGCTTTTTGTCAGTTGAACTATGGTGTTTCTTTTCCGTTATTCAGTAAAGTGGAAGTAAGAGGAGAAGGTGCTCATCCTTTGTTTAAATATTTAACTTCAGTAGCGCCATTTCAAGGCTTAACAAACAGTTTCAATGCGAAACTGTTGAAAGCAAGATTAGAGCAGGAATATCCTGAGTTATTGCCTGGAGATTCTATTAAATGGAATTTTACCAAGTTTTTAATCGACCGCGACGGAAATGTGGTAAAGCGATTTGAATCAACGGATAGCCCCCTTGATATGGAAGAGGATATCGAAAAGTTATTATAAACGGAAAGAACAAAGACTGTCGAAAGCTCGACAGTCTTTTGTTTATTTTTCAAATAAATTAAAGATTCCTTTTACAACACTTCCTTCGTCAGAAGAACCGCCATTATGCGGCATTGCAGCAAAAACACGGCTTGATAGACGGCTGAATGGAAGGGATTGAATCCACACTTTACCAGGACCGCGCAATGTGGCGAAGAACAAGCCTTCACCGCCGAATAAGGCTGTTTTCACTCCTTTAACAAATTCAATATCATAATCCACACTGCTTGTCATAGCGACTAAGCAGCCTGTATCAACGCGCAGAACTTCGCCTGGAGCCAGTTGTTTTTCGTGAATAGTGCCCCCTGCATGAACGAAGGCCATGCCATCGCCTTCAAGCTTTTGCATAATAAATCCTTCACCACCGAAGAATCCTGCCCCAAGCTTACGTTGAAATTCAATACCGATTGAAACTCCTTTGGCCGCAGCGAGGAAGGAGTCCTTTTGACAAATAATTTTGCCGCCTAGTTCACTTAAATCCATTGGAATGATTTTTCCTGGATAAGGAGAAGCAAACGATACATGACTTTTACTCGCTCCTTCGTTTGTAAAAGTCGTCATAAACAAACTTTCCCCTGTTAGAAGACGTTTACCTGCACCAAACAGTTTTCCCATAATTCCACTATTTCCAGCCGATCCATCACCAAATACGGTTTCCATTTTAATGTTACCATCCATCATCATAAAGCTTCCTGCTTCGGCAACGACCGTTTCTTTCGGATCTAATTCTACTTCAACAAATTGCATATCATCGCCAAAAATTTTGTAATCAATTTCATGGTTATTCATCAACTTACCTCCATTTTTATACGTCTTCTTTTATTTATTGTAAAAGAGGTTGAATAAATGTGCGAATATTTTTTACAAAAATTTCTTTTTTTAGTGGTGGATCTATCGATAGAGGTTTTACTTTGATAAGGGGAATCTAAATAGCAGTATCATGTAAGAGTCTGTCTAAAAAGTCCGTAAAGTATAAGGTATTAATGAAAATTTTATGGATAATAGTCCTATTCCTTTGTTAGATTTCTAGATAATGTCCTTCATGGCTGTGATGAAGGCCGTTTGCTTGGTTGGGTTGCGTGAAAAAGTCCTTCATAGCTGTGATGAAGGCCGTTTGCTTGGTTGGGTTGCGTGAAAAAGTCCTTCATGACTGTGATGAAGACCGTTTGCCTGGTCTGGTTGCGTGAAAAAGTCCTTCATAGCTGTGATGAGGGCCGTTTGCTTGGTCGGGTTGCATGAAAAAGTCCTTCATGGATGTGATGAGGGCCGTTTGCCTGGTTGGGTTGTGTGAAAAAGTCCTTCATGATTTTTGGGACAGTCTCATTCTTGTTGTATGGGGGAAGAAAGAGTAGGAGAGTAAGCAAAGTCAACGACGTTCAAGAAGATAAACATAAACTACATTGTTCTTTAAGCTTTCAAAAGTGCTTTGCCAAAAAAATGAGATACTAATATAATTAAGTGTGGGAAGGGGCTAAACGGTTAAAGTGTGATTACATAAATGCTTGAAAGAAGTGTGAAAATGAAAAAAATTTGAAACGAGGACATTAAAATGAGTACAATTACAAAGCAAAAATCCCGTAAACTTCAAGCAGTTTTACGCGTATTATTGATTATTGTTGGGGCTTTTACCACAGCATATGGACTAGAAGCGGTATTAATCCCAAACAATGTATCAGATGGTGGTGTAACAGGTTTAAGTATCGTTGGTTCAGAATTAATTGGAATACCTCTCGGATCTCTAATTGCAGTACTGAATATCCCATTCGTATTTTTGGGATATAAACAAATTGGGAAAAGCTTTGCTATTTATTCGGTTATCGGTATTGCTTCACTAGCAGTCGGCACTATTCTTATGCATCAGGTCCCAACCATTATTCAAGGTGATACATTGTTAGTAACCGTTGTGGGTGGTATTATCATCGGTTTTGGAATGGGGCTAGCATTACGAAACGGCGGTGCATTAGATGGAATTGACATGTTAGCCGTATTACTTTCTCGAAAATTACCTTTTGGAACAAGTGATCTTATCTTATTCTTAAACATATTTGTCTTTATTGTTGTTTCAACGATATTCGGTCTTCAAGGGGCTATCTTATCGGCAATTGCTTACTTTATTGCCTCTAAAGTTATTCACATCGTTGAAGAAGGGTTGAGCGGTTCTAAAACCTTTAACATTATTACAAATGAACCCGAATTAATGGTAGAGACAATTCGTAATCGTTTAGGTCGTGGAGCAACGTATAAACTAGCTGAGGGCGGCTATTCAAACGAACAATTTAAAGAAATCACTTGTGTGATTAACCGTTTAGAAGACAGCAAAATGAAAGAAATCATTCGTGAAATTGACCCAACTGCCTTTGTTACGGTATATGACGTAGCAGAAGTTAAGGGAGGCAACTTCAAAAAGCAGGATATTCATTAATTAAACTACCTGAAAATAGAACAACTAAAGCTATTAACGTGACACTGTTACATATATCAAGGGATGAAAAAGGGACTTGCTGCGGCAAGTCCCTTTTTCATTATTAGAGATGCATAGGTTCATAAAATTTGTGGGTTTTAACAAAATATTTATTGATTTAAGATAGATATATCCAGATAAAAATACATAGGATAATTGTCCATTTAAACGAAGAGGCTGTCCCGAAAGCCATTTTATGACTTTTGAGGACAGCCCTTTTTATTCGCTTTTTTTACCAGAAGCGCGTTCTTCTTTTAATTTAAAATACGTATCTAAAGTTTGTTTGCCGATTCGCTTATTAATATCATCAGAGCCGCCTGGTTGATAGGCCCAAGGTACAACAACAGCCATAGCGATTTCTGGATTATTGTAAGGAGCGTAACTGACGAGTGTTAAATTAGTAGTCGGTACTAGCCCGCTGAACTCGTTTTTACGCGGTCCGTCATAGAAAGCTTCTGCTGTTCCTGTCTTAGCAGCTGGTCGATATGATTTCCCCATGAAATACTTAGCAGCTGTTCCGCCCGCTTCTTGAGCAACTTGGCGGAAGCCTTCTTGTACGCGGTCCATCCATACTTCCTGCCCGTTCAACGTGTTTAATACTTTCGGCTGGATTTGTTGAAAGACTGGGCCGATTGTTTCTTCATTACTAGGCTCATGAATTTCTTTTACAATTCTTGGCTGCAGACGCTTCCCGCCGTTTGCAATCGTGGAAACATATTGAGCTAGCTGCATTGGAGTATACGTATCGTATTGTCCAATCGATAAGTCTAGTAATAAACCAGGAAGGGTATCTGGTCCTCTTGCTCCAGGTGTTTCGTTTGGAAGATCGATTCCTGTCCGTACGCCAAGGCCGAATTGAGCGTAATGATTGCGCATAACGGAAAAGGCGTTTGGATTTATTCGCAAGGCTTGACCTGGAACGTAGTGTCCGCCGCCAATTTTAATCGCTGTTTGGAACATGTATACGTTGGATGATTTCTTTAAAGCTGTAACATCACTAACAGGGCCTAAATTCGCATAGGAACCTTTTTGTGTTCCACCAATACGCATCTTTGTATCATAGAATGTCGTTCCTGGAGAAATGGCTCCTAGTTGAAAGCCCGTGTAGACGGTTGCTCCTTTGACAGCTGACCCCATTGTATAAGACGTTGTAATATTTCCTAGGGCAAAGTCTTTAATTTCCATAGCTCCAGTTTCGCTGTTTCGTACATATTGCTTTCCTGCCATCGTTAATACTTCCCCTGTATTCGGGTCCATCAACACAACGAATGCTCGATCTAGTAAGTATGTGCTTCCTTTTGCTTTTGTTATTCGTAATTCTTTTTCAATAATTTCTTCAACAGCTAATTGTAAATCCATATCGATTGTTAAAACTAAGTCTTTGCCTCGTTCTCCTTCGGAAAGTGGTTTTGTATCGACGACCTCTCCTTGTCGTAACACCGCTTCCATTTTCGCTTTTTTCCCATGAAGAATATCTTCATATTGCTTCTCTATGTAACTAAGCCCGACACGATCGTTACGACTGTATCCTCGTGCTAAGTAGTAGTCGATATTGTCGCGTGGAAGACCTTCGTCAGAAGAAGATACTTTCCCGATAACAGAACGCAATGTTTCGTCATAAGGATAGTCTCGTTCCCAATCTGTTGTAACACCTACGCCAGGCAGGGAGTCCAGTCGTTCACTTACTCTTGCGAATTCTTGCTCTGTTACGTCTTTATTTTTCACAATAGAAGGGGTGAGAGCGTAGCCGCTGTTGAATTCACGGAAAATAGCTAATACTTCCAGCTCGTCATCTGTGAATTTATCCAACTCTGTTTCTTTAATTCTCTCTAACTGAAGTTTATATAAATCTTTTTCTTCTAATTTATGGTTTTTAACGAGTTCTAAATCCTTATCAGTAATGAGAGCTTCTGCTTCTTTCGGATGTGTTAAAAGCCAAAAATCTTTCTTATCCCGTTCCGTAATTTTTTTCGTATCTTGCTCAATTAATTTAGCAAGCTTTTCTGCTGCTTTAAGCATTTCATTTGATTTAGTATTTGGATACTTCGTATAAGTAATCGCTTTAAGCGGCTTATTATCCACAATTGGATTGAAGTATCGATCATACATTTTGCCACGGGGAACCGGTGTGCTAATAGTATCATTTTCCGTTCGTTTGACTTCGCGTAAATATTCATCACCGTATACAATTTGTACGACTCCAAGCTTGATGATTAAACCAGAAAATAATAAAAAAACGATAAAAAATAGAAAATTCAAACGAAGAGAGACGGTTCTCCTTTTTTTCTTTTTCTTTTTCCCTTTATTCAATATTCATCATTCCTTACAAATATCGTTAGTTCCATGATATAGAAAATTCACTTTTATTTCTATGGTTTTGCAAAAATTACAGGAACTTTACAACAATTCAGTTTAGAAGAGAAAAAGTTTGAGTGTGCTTAAGTCTCTTTTTAAAAATGAATCGATGTAATAAATGGGTATATAAAACTATTAAAAAGTAAGGAATTTGTATTGATCTATATACTAAGTAGGGGGTATAAAGTAAATTGAGTCATAAGAACTGTTTTCGCTTCAGTAACAAATAATCGCTAGGATATATGAATTATCCTAGCGATTATCAGCTATTGTGCAGTTATCGTGTGGCTTGCTTGGATCTTTTGCAGCGCTTGTTCAAAGTCTTGAATTAAATCATTAGCATTTTCTAATCCAACGGAAACTCGAAGTAAGCTATTAGTAATGCCGCGTTTTTCACGTTCATCAGCAGGCATAGCTGCATGAGACATTTTTACAGGATAAGATAGAATCGTTTCAACAGCCCCTAAGCTCACGGCAAAAACAGGTAATTGTACGTGATCGACAAATGTTCGGAGTGCTTCTTCACTTTCTAGTTCAAATGAAAGAACCGCGCCGGCTCCACTTGCTTGATTATGTTGAATGTCATATTGCGGATGATCAGCTAATCCTGGGTAATAGACGCTCTTAACAAGTGGATGCTGATTTAAATATTCCGCTATTTTTTGAGCTCCTTTTTGAGAATGCTCCATTCGTACAGATAATGTTTTTAACCCTCGCATTACTAGCCAAGCATCTTGTACGCCAAGTACTGCTCCGAATGCATTTTGGAGTGTGCCAAGTCTAGCTGCTAGCTCGGGATCTTTCACAACTGCAAGTCCTGCTACAACATCGCTATGTCCAGATAAGAACTTCGTTGCACTATGCAGTACAATGTCGGCACCTAGTTGAAGTGGTTTTTGTAAAGCAGGAGTTAAGAATGTATTGTCTACATACGTTAAGGCTCCAATTTCTTTAGCGAAATCACAAATTTGTTTAATATCGGTTACTTTAAGAGTTGGGTTTGATGGTGTTTCCATATAAATAGCTTTCGTATTTGGTCGAACCGCTGCTTTCACGCTTTCAAAATCTGTCATGTCGACAAATGTATGGTCAATGTTAAAGCGGTTTAACACCGTTGTGACCATTCGGAATGTTCCGCCGTATACATCTTCTGTAACGACGATATGGTCACCTGCCGATAATAATAGGAAGGCTGTTGAGATGGCTGCCATTCCTGATGCGAAAGCAAACCCATGTGTTCCATCTTCTAGTTCAGCAATAATCGTTTCTAATGCTTCACGAGTCGGATTTAGACTGCGGCTGTAATCGTATTTACCAAATTGATCAACGTCAAATTGATGGAACGTAGATGCATGTTGAATTGGAACACTAACGGCACCAGTTGAAGGATCTACTTTATGTTCATTATGAAGCAAGCGTGTTTCAAAGCTAAATTGTTCCCCGTTTTTCATTATAATACCTCCTGTTTTACACGAGCAAAAGCTTGTTCTAGGTCTTGAGTTAAATCGTTATAATCTTCAATGCCGACAGAGAAGCGCAGCAGTCGATTACATACGCCGGTTGCCAGTCGCGTTTCTAACGGAATATCAGCATGCGTTTGCGTTGCAGGGTACGTAATAAAACTTTCGACTCCGCCAAGGCTTTCAGCGAAGCAAATTAATTGTAAAGATTGTAAGAATGGATTAACGGCTTTTTCATCGATAATGCGGAAGGAAAGCATGCCGCCTTTTCCTGGATAAAGTACATCTGTAACGCATTCATGATTTGTTAAGTATTCAGCAAGTGCTTTAGCATTTTGTTCATGTTGTTTCATGCGTAGAGCTAAAGTCTTCATTCCGCGCATAAGAAGCCAAGAATCGAATGGACTCAATACAGCTCCGTATCCATTATGGTGGAACGCTAACGTGTCACATAATTCTGTTCCTTTTGCGACAATCAATCCAGCTAGTACATCATTATGCCCGCCCAAATATTTCGTTGCACTGTGAATGACAATATCAGCACCTTCTAAAATTGGCTGTTGAAGGAGTGGGGTATAGAATGTGTTGTCCACAATTAATATTAAGTTATATTTCTTAGCAATGTCGGCAACAGCTCGAATATCTGTTTCCTGCATAAGGGGATTTGTTGGGGTTTCTAGAAAGATGGCTTTTGTTTGCGGAGTAATTGCATTTTCAATTTCACTCAAACAACAAGTATCTACATATTTACAGTTTAAACCCCATTTTTTAAACCCTTGTTCTAAAAGACGGTATGTTCCACCGTATAAATCGCCGCTAACAATCCATTCATCGCCTGATTCAAATAAAGCTAAGATTGTTGCAATAGCTGCCATACCCGAACTGCAAGCAAAGCCTCGATCGCCACCTTCAAGATCAGCGATTGCTTGTTCAAGAATTTGACGAGTGGGATTTCCAGTACGAGTATAGTCGAATCCAGTAGATTGTCCGATTCCTTCATGTCGATAAGCAGTTGAGAAATAGACAGGAGGATTTACTGTTCCTGTAGCTGTTTCGCTTCTATTTCCAATTTGAGCAAGATATGTTTCCTTTTTATACATCACCATCACGGCTCCTTTAAAGATACGAAATAAAAAAAGTCTTCTTTAAGAAGAAGACTTTAATTGAAGTAAGTTGAGTCATTCTTCTTATCTGCCAAGTTACAGGAACTTGAGGAATTAGCACCTTTTCATTGATAACAGGTCAATGAAGGTTGCTGAGGTGTCAACGGGCCATTCCCTCGACCTCTCTGGATAAGAGTTCAAATAATTCGTTTTTTTTGAATTTACTATACATTTTTCTTAATGTCAATACCAATAGAAGATTTGTTCGATGATATCATCAATCTTTATACTGTCTATTTTTTTAACAGTCATACGTAAACTAATGAACTTTATCGTATAACGTACGAAAATAAGCTATTTTTTTGCTATATACATGGAAAACATTGTACAATGTGAATGAGAATCAATCTCAATGAATGACATATGGTCTATTGAGAGAAACTAATTAACGGACTATATGATTTTATATGTAAATGGGAGGCAAGGAATAATGGAATTTAGAATTGAAAGTGACACGATGGGTGAGGTAAAGGTTCCTGCGGATAAATATTGGGGAGCTCAAACAGAAAGAAGTCGCAATAATTTTAAAATTGGTAACGAAAAGATGCCAATCGAATTAATTCGAGCATTTGCTTATGTAAAACAAGCAGCAGCTAAAGTAAATCATAAGCTTGGAGATTTATCGGAAGCGAAGAAAAATGCTATTGTAACGATTTGTGGAGAAATTTTGGATGGGACGCTTGATGAGCACTTTCCGCTTGTTGTTTGGCAAACGGGTAGTGGAACGCAAAGTAATATGAATGTCAATGAGGTTATTGCTAATAAAGGTAATAAGTGGTTAGAGGAGATTGGAGAATCGGAAAGACTTCATCCAAATGATGATGTAAATAAGGCGCAAAGTTCGAACGATACATTTCCAACGGCGATGCATATTGCTGCCTATATGGAGGTAGTCAATCAACTAATTCCAGCTATTAAAGTACTGCGTGATACGTTTAAAGAAAAGGAAAAAGAATTTTGGGATGTAGTAAAGATTGGTCGAACACATCTTCAAGATGCAACGCCTCTTACATTAGGTCAAGAAATATCCGGATGGAGAGCGATGTTAGATAAGAGTTTAGCTATGGTAGAAGAGAGCAGTCAAAAATTATTGAACTTAGCTCTTGGTGGGACAGCGGTAGGAACAGGGATTAATACAGACCCTGAATTTCCAGAGGAAGCAGCGAAACAAATTGCTGAGGATACAGGACATCCGTTCCAAACATCTGATAATAAATTTCATGCGCTGACAAGTCATGATGAAATGGTCTATGTCCACGGTGCGTTAAAAGCACTAGCTGCTGACTTAATGAAAATTGCTAATGATATTAGGTGGTTAGCAAGTGGTCCAAGAAGCGGTATTGGCGAAATTGCGATTCCAGAAAATGAACCAGGAAGTTCTATTATGCCAGGTAAGGTAAATCCGACTCAAAGTGAAGCCTTAACGATGATTGCGACTCAAATCGTTGGAAATGATGCAACCATTGGATTTGCAGCCAGCCAAGGTAATTTCGAGCTAAATGTCTTTAAACCGGTTATTATTTATAATTTCTTACAATCAGTTAAATTATTAACAGAAGGAATTCTTTCCTTCAATAACAACTGTGCGGTTGGAATTACAGCGAATGAAGAAGCTATTAAACAAAATGTAGAACGATCTCTTATGCTTGTTACGGCGCTTAATCCATACATTGGTTATGAAAGAGCAGCGAAAATTGCGAAACATGCATTTAAGGAGAATTCTACTTTGAAAGAAGCAGCCCTTCAACTTGGTTATTTAACAGAAGAAGAATTCGATAAATGGGTCGTCCCAGCTAATATGGTGAATAAATAAGAAAGTTTAATGTACCCTTTCGCATGATTGTGAAAGGGTACATTTGTCATGATTTCAGAAAGATACATATGTACACGTAACATGTGAGGAAAATAAATATAGAAATTAATGAATGATTGTAGTGGAGATAACATCTATGAGGAATCAATCTATTTTTGAAGAAAAGTGATGGATTTCCCCATTCAATACTGAATGGGCGAGTTCCATACTTCATAATTCATGGGATAATCTAAGCTTAAGACAAACAGGTGGTAATGCTTATTGAAAGGACATCCAATGAAGGGATGCCTTTCTAAATGATGGCTTTAATTAAAAGGGAGGGTGTATTGGTGGACATTTTCAATTGGATTTGTGACGATTAAACGATTACCAGAAAAGCTCCAATTCGCCAAATCATAGCAAAGGTATCTAGTTGGGATTTCATCATCATCTACTTCAATTGTTCTTAGACGAAGAAGCTCGCCTTCAAATGGCCGAAGTCTTTCTAATTCTTCTTCTAGGTTTATTGCTACTTCGAAACTAGGAGCTGTGTTCTGAATACCGTTACTCTCGAAAAGGACCTCTACTTGTTTCCACTCCACTGGATTAGAATCCGTCTTTTTTTCGAATAAATATACATCAGCAAACTGCATATTATCACTCCCTTTCCATGTTATTCCAATTATAACATATATAGATAAAATAAAAAATACAAAAATGCTTAAAAAGTTAAAAATTTACAGAAAATTCACAATTAGACGCTGTTTTTATCAGGTGAATAAATGCTTGAATATGCAAAAAAAATACTGTTTTAATCCAAATTTTAAACAAATCTCTTTATTCGGATAAATAAGAAAATAAAAAAAACCTCCTTTTTTTTATTATTGTAGTAAAAAGTGTCGGCTTCTTAAAAAGACAACTATTCTTACTTCGCTTGTGACATAACGAGCGTGAATCTTGCTTCAATCTTTAGTATGAATAATGTGAGGAATATCTATTCGTGCTATAAAAAATTTTAGTTTAGGAAGAAGCCTTATCATCGATGATTTTCATTATATGCAATGACTATAAGGGGTAGTACCAACTTAAGGATCCATTATTTAAAGTAAGATAAAGGACCTGTCCGATAGCGGAGCAGGTCCTTTTGTCGTTTGTTTAATTATTTCTTCATCCACTCCGGTTTACCGAAGCCTTTAAACTCTTTGTCGATAACTTCTTCAAACTCATCTGATTCAACAGCTGCTTTAATATCTTTAGCAAATTGAGCGTCTACATTTTTCGTATCCACTACGACACGATTACGATACTCATCTGGCATATTTTCAACAGCAATTGCATCTTCGATTTTCATTTTTGCTGCAATAGCAAAGTTTCCTGGTACAGCAGATAAGTCAACACTATCTGTAGCACGCGGTAATTGGGCTGCTTCTAATGGTTTAATTTGAATGTTTTTCGGGTTACTTGTTACATCTTTTTCTGACAAGGTTAACTGATTAGCAGCTGGGTCAACTTCAATTAGTTTAGCCTCTACTAGAATTTTTAGCGCACGAGCCATATTAGATGGATCATTTGGAACGGCGATAGATGTACCGTCTTTTATTTCATCTAAAGATTTATATTTCTTTGAATAAATGCCCATTGGTGCTGTTGGAACAACAATCAATTCAGAAAGTTGTAAGTTATTTTCCTTTGCAAATGTTTCCATGTAGTATTTGTGTTGGAATAGATTTGCATCAATGGATCCATTGCTTAGAGCAAGGTTCGGTTGAACATAATCACTAAATTCAACGACTTCTACTTTATATCCGGCTTTTTCAAGTGATGGTTGAATCGCTTTTTTAACCATATCAGCAAAAGGACCGCTTGTTGCACCAATTTTCAGTTCTTTTTTCTCTTCGTTTGTGTTTGAAGCCGTATCTTTGTCTTCGCTTTTTTCATTGCCGCAAGCTGCTAAAGCAAGGGCAAGAACAAGAACGAATAATAAGGACGCCCATTTTTTCATTTTATAACTCCTCCTAAATATTAAATAATGTATTAAAACTTTCCATGAAGAAAGAAATAATCGTAATTATCGTTTATCAACTAAATAAGAAAGCTTGTCCCCGATAATTTGAATGATTTGCACAAGGCAAATGAGAACAATAATTGTCAGAATCATAACTGTGTTGTCGTAGCGGTAGTAGCCAAAGCGAATGGCTAAATCGCCAATTCCTCCGCCGCCAATCGTCCCTGCCATAGCTGAGAATCCAATGAGTGAAATGGTTGTTAAGGTTAAACCTTGAATAATGCCTGGTTTTGCTTCAGCGAGCAGGACATCTTTAATAATCATCCATGGTGAAGCACCAACAGCAATCGCTGCCTCAATAATTCCTTTATCAATTTCACGTAAAGAGGTTTCAACAATTCGAGCAAAAAACGGAATCGCTGCTACGGATAATGAAACAGATGCGGCAATTGGTCCAATCGTTGTTCCTGTTATTAATTTAGTGAAAGGAAGCAATGCTACTAATAGAATGATATATGGAATAGATCGTACAAGGTTTACAATGAATCCAAGCAGACTATTGATAAATGTATTTTCAAAAAATAAATTTTTCGCTGTTATAAAGAGTAAAACTCCAAGCGGTAAACCGAGAATCAGGGCGATTGCAAGCGAGATACCGACCATATAGACCGTTTCCAGAAACGCTTTATTAAGGTCAGGAAGTATAGCTGTAATCGATTCAAGCATGATGTATCACCTCCACATAGCTAGTTCGTTTGTTGATATAGTCTAAAGCCGCTTGAATGTCATTGGTGTTCCCGGTTAATTCAACAATAAGTATGCCTAAAGGAATGTTTTGGATATATTCAATTTTCCCGTGCAAAATGTTGGCCTTTACCGGATGTTCTTGTAATAAGTCTGAAAGAACGGCTTCACTAGCGAGCTGACCTTCAAATTGAATTTTGATAATGCTTCCTTTACTTTCCCTAATTAAATGAGAAGGGAGTTCAAAATCTAAGACGCTTTCGATAAATTGTTTCGTTAATGCTTGTTTAGGCTGAGCGAACACACCGTATACGTCGCCTTCTTCAATTATGCGTCCATCTTGCATAACGGCTACCCGATGACACAGTTCTTTTACAACCTCCATTTCATGGGTAATTAAGACGATTGTAATTCCGAACTCTTTATTAATCTTTTTCAGTAATTGTAAAATGGCTTTTGTTGTTGTTGGGTCAAGTGCAGATGTTGCCTCATCGCATAAAAGAACGGTAGGATTGTTTGCTAATGCACGGGCAATTCCAACACGTTGTTTTTGTCCGCCGCTTAATTGAGCAGGATATACATCTTTTTTATCACTAAGACCAACCATTTCGAGTAATTCAAGCACACGTTTGCGAATGGCTTCAGGTGATTGATGTGCCGCTTTTAAGGCGAAAGCAACGTTATCAAACACTGTTTTCGAACTGATGAGTGAAAAGTGTTGAAAAATCATTCCGATTTTCAGTCGTTGTTTTCGTAATGCTTTACCCGATAATTTCGTTAAATCAACACCATCAATAATTACTTGGCCTTTTGTTGGACGCTCTAATAAATTAATCGAACGAATTAAAGAGCTTTTACCAGCACCGCTATATCCAACAATTCCAAAAATTTCTCCTTTTTGAATTGTCAAGGATACATCATCAACGCCGACAACTCGACTTTTCTTCGTGATGTATTCCTTTCGTAACGATCGAATTTCAATCATAGACGTTCCCTCCCTAAAAAGCCCCTTTCTGAGTGAAAGAGGCGACATAATCCATATCACGACTTATCTTCCAGAATTGTATCTCTGCAGGAAGTAGCACCGTGCCTCGAATAGGCGGTTGCCGGACGTCATTGGGCCTGATCCCTCGGTCACTCTTGATAAGTATTTGTTATTTTGAAATATTTTCGAATATTTATATTAGAATATTATTTGTTATAGTTTGAAAAGTCAATATATTTTTAGGGGAATGATGTAATAATTACGAAAAAAATATTTTTATATTATTACATTTCAGGATTCAACTTACTCTCTCTAGCTGAAAATTGTTAGTTGAAGCTTAGGTGTATTTATTATTTTTAGATAAGAAATAGATCTGTGTTTTTAATGAATTTATTATTCTTCATGGAATTGTACCTGTCTATTTTTAATATTTTCCATATATTTCTTGTAAGTGTTATGCGTCTTATATACAGTTAATGGTAATAGGGATTCATTTGATAGACAGTAATAAAAACGAATGGGGGATAAGCATGATAGAAAGGAAGAGGGTAGGAGATGTAGAATGGGTACATGGGAAAGTAGAACTTGCACAATCTAAGCTGGGTGTAAATGTCTTTGTAACAGATGGTTTAATGATTGATACAGGATCAGAGTCTATGTTGTCTGAATTGATTCCTTTTTTTCAGTCGGTCGATTTTGATCAAGTAGTGCTTACGCATTATCATGAAGATCATACAGGTGGTTGTGCTTGGATTCAAAAACATAAACAAGTACCATTATTTATTCATTCGATGTCGCTTGATGTTTGTTCCAAACAGGGAGAATATCCGGATTATCGTAAACGGGTTTGGGGAGTGCGAGAGGGGTTTCAAGCGCGCCCAATTGGAGAAACGATACAATCTCGTCATCATATATGGAGGGCTATTTTTACACCGGGACATGCGAGAGATCATATGTCTTATTTAAATGAAAGCAACGGTGTACTTTTTTCAGGTGACTTATTTGTTATGCCAAAAACAAAAGTGATTTTGCGGGAGGAGTCTATTCCGACAATTATACATTCTATTAAGAAGGTGTTGCGATATGATTTTCAAGAGGTTTTCTGTTGTCATGCAGGCTATCTTTCAAATGGGAGAGAATTATTTCAAGTGAAGCTTGACTATTTAGAAAATTTACAGGGAGAAATTATTCGACTGCATCAACAAGGGTTAACTGTTGAGGAGATTCAACAAAAAGTTTTACCGAAGCATTATCCGATTATAGAGTACTCCGACTATGAATGGGATTCGAAACATATTATTACGTCCATTCTTAGAGAGGAGCAGTCCGTTAGTATAAGGTGAATAAATGTGAGCTGACCTTATAGGGTCAGCTCACATTTAATTAATCTAAACGATTTACGTTTGGAGGTGTTTCATCATAGAACTCATGAGCTTCTTCGATGTTTTGGTTATTACCGGATGTATAGACGTTTCCTCCAGCTAGTCCCTCATCAATAATACGGTCAATATCTAAAAAAACAGAGTCTCGCTTGTTAAATTCCGCATCTTTTAAAAATTTATCTTTGTCCAAAAAAGTCCCTCCTTAGCTTTTGCTTCTGTATCTTGTAACATACAGTGCTATTTTTAATTCAACTAGCCATCAAGACGACGAAGCGCTGACGGAAGTTGTCATTATAGTTTGAGCAGGGAAGGGACTTTTTTATTCAGCGTATATTTGTAACGCAGAGGATCAGTTACATCACTCATATACGTGAAATAGCATAAGCTCATGTATAGCTTGTTTTAACTCCGCTTCTAAATGATCCGAAGGCTGTATATTCTTCCATTCAATTTGTCCATCTTTATGGTAAATGGCTTGATAATGTTGTTTAATTACATAAAAAGAAATTTTCCAGCCAGGTAAAGTATTGTCTTTGAACAACGGTTTCCATTGAAAATGAGTAATCATGAAAAAACCTCCTCTATAGCTATTCCGATTTGTTTCATTATACTGGAAAAAAGAATAGAAGAGGTTATTTTTTATCATCATTTGGGTATTTTAATTCAATAAATAAATTTTTTAATTGATGCAGTCGAGTGGTTTCAATATCCGTTTCATCGAATTGCATCGGTTTTGAATTCACTTCATAAATAAAAAGGTCCCCAGCTTCATTTTCGCCAAGATCAATTGAAAATTCACCGATAAAACCTAATTGATGAGATAGAACGTCGCCGCAAGTTTGAGCAATTTCTGTTAATTGTTGATCTAAAGCTGGTGTTGTCACTTCATGATAAGGAATGATTTTCCCTCCCGTTGGCACATGAGTGGTGATTTCTTGTGTTTGTGACATTCTGACACCTTTCCCGCTTAGCTTGAAACGGCCTTGTTCGTAATGAACAAGCAGGCGGTAATCATAGCGATGCCCATTTTTCTTCTTAGGAACAATCGCTTGTTGAGCTAAATATTTCTTCGAGTGAAGCTGCTGTTTATAAACATTCCAATAGGCTTGAAGGGTAGGGAACGTTTCTACCTCTGTTGGGCTTACTAATTGGATGGATTTATCTCGTTTACAAGTTAAGGTATGAATCCCTTTGCCTCGATTTCCATCTCTAGGTTTTAAATAAATGGTTGAATAGGTGCGAAGAAAAGAAGCTAGTTGATTTATATTGTCGACAACAATCGTTTTCGGTAGAAGCTGCTTGAGCCTTTCGTGTTGTTGAAAGGTTGTATACATCTCATATTTATCAATAAAACAAGGGTTGAACATCTTAATGTGCTTATTGGAGAATAGAGTTTTTAGTTGTTGAAAGGAGTCGGATGCTTCAAAGGGACGTGATGGAATTCGATTATAGACAATATGAGGGAGGGGGACGATAATTTTTTTCCAGGTATTTAGCTCCAAACAGTATATGAATCCATGAGGTTGTTCCTGCAGGACATCATTTGCTGTGAAAACATAACATAAAATACCGTGCTGTAATAAATAAGAATGCAAGGATTGGAACAAGGGAAGGTTCCCGCCCAATCCTATTTTATTTTTTCCGTTTGTTGTTAAAATGCCAATTGTTAATATTTCGTTCCTATGAAAGGGCCTTACATCAAAGCTTTGAACATCTTGAAGAAATAAGGGATGTTGGTAAGGAATTTCTATTTGATCAGCCCCGAATGTAACGGTTAATCCGTTTTGCCCGTGCCACCACTGTTTAGTCGATGAGTTATAAAAGATTTTCATTTTATTCCACCGATAGCGTGCGTAATCGATTGTCCGGCGAGATAAACAGCATAATCTAGGCTCATTTTCCTCGTTAAAAGTTCAAACTCTTGAAGTTCAGGATGGGAGAAGATAGAGCGGCCAGGTTTGGAATTAGCTTCAAACATCCATACTCGACCATGTTTATCAACCCCTAGGTCAAAGCCAATTTCCGCAATAATTCCATCAAGGTGATTTTCAATGCTTTCACTTAAAGTAAGCGCAGCTTTTGTTAGCTTTTGTTCTATCTCTAGTATTGTTTGGTGATCTTCGAATAGTTCTTGGATGGTTTTAATGACCCCGCCGTTTTTTACATGAGTTGTAATGCTGCCGGATCCCGCTACTTTTGCTGCGATAGCGGTGACTTGCCACTCGTCTTGGTTGTTTTTATTCGTATGAACTCGAAAATCGACAGGGCGTTTTTCAGAACGCATGAGGGGAATTCCTTGTTGAACAATTAGATTTTCTAACGGGCGATTTCGAAAAACATGATTCATTAGAGCTTCTAAAGATGAAAAACGTTGCAGTTTAGTTTCTTCTTTTTCGTTTGTATAGCGGCAATAATACATATGTTCATGCTTATCATATAAAATTTGATGAATACCAAGTCCAAGGCTTCCGTGAACGGGTTTAATAAACACTTGCCGGTAGTTTGAAAGGAGGTGCTCGATTGTAGAAAAAGAAGAAAGAGGATATGTTTCTGGTAAGTAAGGGAGTGCTTTTTCATCATCACTTAATCGTTCATAGACATCCCATTTATTAAAAAATCCTGGATTATACCATGGAATCCTATATAGTTTTTGGAATTTTCGTTTTACTTCTTTTGGACCGCTTTGATTCTCTGTTCTTCGATTCGGAAGCCGGTCGTATATGACATTTGGAAGTGGAAAATCATTCATTTTCCATTCATTCTCTTCGTATATAAAGCCATGAATCGTTTCATCATCCCAGTTAATATGCTGCTCACCGAAAACAAAGGGAATACAACCTGTTTCTGTATTAAGTGAAAGTAATTGAGAGAAAAAATGAGACCGTTCGCCCAACGGTTTATTATGAAATCCAGTAAATCCAGATGAAAAGATGCCGACGAGCGGTCCAATATGAAGTCGATTTTTATCTGCAAATAGATGAAGCGGCGTATTTGTTTCGGTAAATCGTAAAGAGTTTGCTAAGCTTTCTGATAGGACAATCTTCTGTGCATTAGCAGGATTTTGTTTTACAGCAGCGGGACAGGAATGCTGCCCAAAACAAACGATCTCAATGGCAGCAAATTCTAGCTCTGAAGGATAGAAAAGTATATCGTTCTGAAGCTTTGCAATTTCAACAGGATACACGTTCTTCATAAAGTAATTATTCACCTGCCTTCAAGAGAGAATGAGCTAAATATTGACTGTATAAAATAGGGGAGTGATAGAGCTGATCGTATTGGTCAGGATAGAGTAGTTCAATCATTTTTCTTCCTGGCTTTGAATTAATATCTAAAATCCACACCTGACCGCTTCGGTCGATTCCAAGATCAATGCCAAGTTCGAATAATCGGTGGAAGGTTGCTTCTACTTGTTCAGGCAGTGTCCGCAAAATATGGTGAATCGTTTGTTCGGCGGCTAGTGGAAGGACGTCGCGATATTGCTGTAAGAAGGCTGTAATTGGAAGAAAGAGTCCACCTGTAGCAATGTTAGCGGTAATATGATCTTTTTGTCCGAGTCGAATGCCGCGTCCTTTTTCCACCCATTGATTTCGTTTGTCTTTTTGCATCAGAATACGGAAATCGAATGGTTCATTTTGAGCAGTGGCCAGTTCTAAATAAGGCTGACAAAGGTAACTGTAGCGTTGTAGTAAGCGATCGACCCATTTATTTAATTGTGATTTCGATTGGAAGAGGCGCTTGTATGTTTCTGTTTTCTTTGTCATTGTGACGTTTATGCCGGCATCTGTTCTCTCGAGTAAGTAAATGCCTGTTCCGCGTGCACCGAAAGAGGGTTTTAACACGATTCGTTCGTGCTCCTCTAGCTGTGTCCACATATCTTCCGCTGTTTCAATTTGTACGGTTTTTGGTAAAAAGGCTTGCAAGAGAGGATGGTCTTTTAGCGCTTTATAGACATCCCATTTACTAGGAAGACCGTACCCTAAAAAGACGCTCTGTTTTTTGAGCCAATTTACTTTTTCCGTAATTTCTGTTGTTTCACGAGTTAAACCATAGAAGCTGCGATCATAAACAAAATCGGGCAGAGGAACCGTTTTGTTCACCCAGCTTTCCTGTTCGGAGTCCCATATCTCTGCTTGGATCTCCTTTGTTTTCATATCAATTTGTAGAGGTGAGAAACGACAAACCTCTACTTGATGCTGCTGGGCAGCTTTAGCTAATTCCGTTACATAATGCTGTTCATTTGAGAAATTTGTCGTCATAATTCCGAATAGCATATAGAGACAAACTCCTTTCTATCATCCTTCATTTTTTAAAGTATGCTGAAGCGTACTCATGTAATCAATCAGTGCTTTTACCGATGGTCTTAATTTATCCCTTGTACCATCAAATCGTTTAGAAGGTTTAGAGTTTACTTCAATAATCCATGGATGGAATTGTTCATCAAGTGCCAAATCAATTCCTAACTCTCCTAGTAATCCTTCATGTTGTTTATCTAGGGAGTGAGCTGTCTTTTTGGCAAGGTGAGTAAGAGTGTGATAAAGGTGAATGGCCTGCTGGCGATCGAATCGCTCTTTTAAAAACTGAATGCCATTCTTCATTTCTGCTCCACGTGCTATATTGGAGACGATATGTCCAGTATCGCCGATTCGCGCAACCGCAGAGGTTACCTTCCAAATGTCTTCCTTCGTTTGGTGAAGGAGTATACGAAAATCGACTTTCTTATGTTCCCATTCAAGCAATGGAATCCCTTTTTGAATAATAAAGGAGCGTTGCTTGCAAAATTTCTTTAGGTAAAAGAACAGTTCCGCTTCCGATTGAACAAAGTGGGTATCCTGAGTGTTGCCTGAATGTTCAAATAACCAGCCTTTCTCCAGTTTGGTCACTTTGCCAATATGTTTGCCTTGACTTCCAAAAATCGGCTTTACATAAATAACAGCATGATGTTGGAGAAAAGAACAGAAGGCTTCTTGCACTCCAAATGAAATGGTATCTGGTAAGTGCGGCTGCAGGCTTTCGTCTTGTACGAGCATTTCATGGACTGCCCATTTAGAAAGAAAGCACGAGTTAAAGAGTGGGATTTTTTTTGCTTGTAAATGGGCTGTGAATTGTTCAAAACGATCGGTCCTTTCTAAACGGCGTGAATGAATCCGATTGTATAGTACACTGGGAAATGGAAGCGTACAGGGTTCCCAACTGTTTTCGTGGAACCAATAACCTGTAATGACTTCACTTTCAAGCGACTGTAACGTTGTTAAATAAAAGGGGATGCCTAGAGTAGTAGAGTAGGTATGCATCTCTTGAAAAAAAACGTCCATCTCACCGAATGTTCCATCTGTAAGAAGAGATTGATTTGTTAATAGGGCAAGAAATGGGCCGATAATAATGGTCTTAGTGGATGGTAAGAATGTGACGGAGATCGGGTGAGTGAATGGTGGAAGAGTTAAGTATTGTGAAGCGAAATTTGATAATTTGCATTCCCTGCTTGTTGAAGAAAAGGACTCCACTGCTATTTCTATAGAACGTTGACCAGCCTTGATCGAAAGAGTTTCCCCGTATTGAAGCTGCCATTTTGTAAAGGTGGTTTCATCGATATACATCAATGCTTTTTTTTCTTGAATAGTAGATATCAATAGTTTAGAAGATTGACCGTTCATGTATATTCCCCGTTTGCACTTAGTTTCGGATGCTTTATAATAAGACAATGGGCAAATGTGGATAACGTATTCTATGTTTTGTGGAAATAGAGTGTGTCTAGAAATCAATACATTTAGCAATAAAAGGAGAAATCATCATGGATTTATGGATGAAACTTGTATTCATGGTTGTGGTCGGTGCGATCATTGGAGGAATTACGAATTTAATTGCCATTAAAATGTTGTTTCGTCCGTATAAAGCGGTGTATATTTTTGGGAAACAACTACCGTTTACTCCTGGTTTAATGCCGAAGCGTCAAGGAGAATTGGCACATCAGCTTGGTAGGGTCGTAGTGGAATATTTAATTACTCCTGAGAGTCTGCAACAGCGTATCGTTAATGATACCTCTAAACAAAATACGAAAGAGTTTGTTGGGGCAGAAGTGAAGAAAGTGTTAACGACTGAAAAAAGTATTGCGGAGTTATTAGAACAATATGGGTTAAGTAGTGTGGGGGAGACAGTAGAGCAGCGTGTACAAGCTTTTGTGCTTGATAAATATGAAGAGTGGATGGTGGCGAATCGCGGCAAAAACCTTCGCCAACTTATTTCACCTGAGCTGCATGAAAAAGTGACGGAACAAATCCCGGAGCTTTCTGCTTACATTGTTACGAAGGGGAAAGAATACTTCCGAAGTAAGGAAGGGAAAGCTCGCTTAGAGGCGATGTTGGATGACTTTTTTAAAGAGCGTGGAAAACTAATTAATTTAATTCAAATGTTTATTGGAAATGATGCTTTGATTGATAAAATACAACCGGAAATTCTAAAATTTTTAGAGCAACGGCGTACAACCAATTTTGTAGAAGAATTGTTGCAAAAAGAGTGGAGTCAGATTAGTGAGTGGGAAATTCAAAAAGTTGAAAATCTAGTTGGTGCACATGAGATAAAACAAGTAGTTATCGAAAAAACATCTGAATGGATTTCGGTGGATGCTATTATGAACAAGCAGGTAAAAGATGTAGCAGATCCGTTTGTTGATTCGATTGTTGATAAAGCTGTGCCGGCGATGCTGGATCAGTTGGTGGACCGTGTAAGTGAATATATGCCGGCGTTAGTTAAAAGGCTTCGTTTAGACGAAATCGTTGAAGAACAAGTAGCAGCTTTTTCCGTTCAAAAATTAGAAGAAGTAGTTGTATCGATTGCGAAGCGTGAATTATCAATGATTACGTATTTAGGAGCGCTTTTAGGCGGAATTATTGGATTGTTTCAAGGGTTATTCGTTACGCTTTTATAGACTAATATGATTCAATACTATTCCTTTCTAGAAAAATAGAGACGACGATTTGTTCGGCTTTATTAGGATGATTATGTTATAGTGGGAAAGATGTAACAATATACTGAACAGAAGGAGGGCGAAACATGAGTAACGCATATGATGCAGCTTATGCAATGGAGCGAGCAATTCGTTCTAGTAATGAATATGTAGAGTTAAAACGATTATATGATCTTGTGAACGCTGACCCAGCTTCAAAGGGGATGTTTGATAACTTTCGTAACATTCAAATGATGCTTCAGCAAAAGCAGATGATGGGTCAAGAAATTACGCAAGAAGAAATTGAGCAAGCGCAAAAAACGGTTCAACTTGTTCAACAGCATCCAACAATTGCTCAATTGATGGAAGCGGAACAAAGAATGAGTGTAGTAATTGCAGATTTAAATAAAATTATTATGAAGCCTCTTGAAGAACTATACGGTCTTCCTGGCCAAGGCTCATAAGTTTGTACTCCCTGCTTTGGATGGTGGGGAGTTTTTTTACGGTCTCTGTTTTGTTCTACTTAGCGTACTTCGTTCATAAATTAGGGTAGACATTACAGATGGGAGAGATCAACATGGTGTATCGTCTATTAGCGGTTAATATTGACGGAACGTTACTGCAGTCAAATGGCCGTTTAAATAAAGCTACGAAAGAGGCCGTTGAATATGTATCCCAAAAAGGTGTACGCATTGCACTTGTAACGAATAGAAATTATTACTCTGCTAAAAAAGTAGCGAAGGCGCTCAAGATAAATCCGATGATGGTCGCTCATCAAGGGGCTTTTGTTGGAGAGACGATTGAAAAGCCTTTATTTGTAAAAAGGTTGACAGAGGAGCTTACGTTAGAAATCGTCCGATTACTAGAAACGACATCGTGTCAGATTCAGCTTATTCATGAAAAAGGATCGTTAGGAAATAGAATTCATCTTCCGGAAAAACTAGTAAGTCGAGCTAAAATGACGCTAAATGAACCGAGTATGTTTTCGCAGCAGTATGTGGAAGTGCTTAGTGAGGAGCTTCAAAAAAAGCCGTGTGAACCAATAAAAATCGATATTCAATTTGTAAAAGGAATGGACCAACGAGATATAAAGAGGTTGATTGGAGAGTTGTTTCCGGAAGTAGAAGTGATTGATCAATCTGATCAAAGGCTGATACTTGTACCGAAAGGTGTGTCAAAATGGAGCGGGCTGCTATATTTAGCCGACTATTTAGGAATCAAGAGGCAGGATATTGTCGCCATTGGTGATGGTCTAGATGATATAGATATGATTAATGGAGTCGGTCTCGGTGTGGCAATGGGAAATGCTGCACCAGAAGTGAAGCGAGTAGCTAAATGGGTAACCCGTTCTAATGATGAGAACGGTGTAGCATACATGTTGAAAGAGTTTTTCCGTAAACAGCCGCCTATTGAATTTTTACAAAAAATGAATATGTTGAAATAACAATAAGCCCTTCACTTAATGAGTGAAGGGCTTATTGTTTTATGGTTTCGCTCGCTGTATAAGATTCTTTGGTTCAGGTGTGTGTGATTGTAGTCACACACACCTTTTTAGTTGATCTTAGTTAGCTGCATCAATTACGCGCTTCATGGCATGAATTTGTCCAAGGTGATTAGACTCATGAAATAAAGCAAGCGTAAATATTTCCCCTACTGTTTCAAGACCTAAAAAAGGCTGTGGCAGTTTTTCGTTGTAGCGCTCTTCTGGAATGGCGAGAATTCGGTTCACTTGTTCTTGCAGCTGTTGTACTAATGTTTCAACGCTTGGCACTTCACCTTTCCAATCTGCTGGTTTTGATCCATACCCAAATAATTCACCATAATTAGCAGGCAGGTGATTTGTGTGAGGGTAGCCAAGTAAAAATTGCTCAGCGACAGTTAAGACATGACCGATATGCCAATGAATGGTGTTATTGAATCCGTTTGGCTGGATATCGAACAGCTCCGGATTGATTCCTTCGATTTCGCTTAATACTTTTTGACGTGTTAATTGAAGTTGGCTGTTTAAATAGTTCATGTGAAAAATCCCCTTAGTTATAATTATTTGAATTAAACGATTACATAAGTGGAATTATAGCAAGTAATTTCCTGTGGAAGCAAATATTCAGATTATGAATAGCAAAATTTTACTTGAAATTGTCAGAATATTATTTATAATTAATTGTAATAAAAAGTTACATATTATGTAATTTTTGTTATTATTTTGTTTTTTGGCAATTAAAATTAAGAAAAGGGGTTGGAAGAATGGGGAAAATGACCAAAAATTTGTTTCTTATGTTAGTTATTCTCACATTTATGTTAGCTGGTTGTGTAGGTAGTAATGCAACAAACAATGAAAGTGATACTTCTGATGAGAAAGGTGAGAAAGGAGATACGGTTAAAGTTGGGGTGTTGCATTCATTAAGTGGAACGATGGCGATTAGTGAAGTGTCGTTGAAGAATGCAGAATTAATGGCCATTGAAGAAATCAATGAAGCTGGTGGTGTGTTAGGTAAGAAGATAGAGCCGGTTATAGAAGATGGTGCGTCGGATTGGCCTACATTTGCGGAGAAAGCAAAGAAGTTGCTGCAAAGTGATGAGGTTGCAACGATTTTTGGGGGATGGACATCAGCTAGTAGAAAGGCAATGTTGCCAGTAGTTGAACAAAATAATGGATTGCTGTGGTACCCGGTTCAATATGAAGGGATGGAGTCTTCTCCTAATATTTTTTATACGGGTGCAACAACAAATCAACAAATTGTTCCTGCTGTGAGTTGGTTGCTTGAAAATAAAGGGAAGAAATTTTTCCTGATTGGTTCAGATTATGTGTTTCCGCGTACGGCGAATAAAATCATTAAAGCGCAGTTGAAGGCTGAAGGTGGAGAGTTGCTTGGTGAAGAGTATACTCCTTTAGGACATACAGATTATAGTACGTTGATTAGTAAAATTAAAGCGGCTAAACCAGATGTTATTTTTAACACATTAAATGGAGATAGTAATGTAGCTTTCTTTAAACAATTAAAGGATGCTGGTATTGGACCTAAAGATATGCCTGTTCTTTCGGTTAGTATTGCTGAAGAAGAGATTAGAGGGATTGGCGGCGATGTATTAGCGGGGCATTACACGGCTTGGAATTATTATCAAACGATAGATACGCCTGAGAATAAGGATTTCGTAGAAAAGTATAAAGCGAAATATGGTGAGGAGTTAGTAACGGATGATCCGATTGAAGCGGCTTATTTTGCGGTATACTTATGGGCTGCTGCCGTAGAGAAAGCTGGTTCATTTGATGTAGATAAAGTAAGAGCGGCCTCTGACGGCATTGAAGTTCAAGCTCCAGGAGGGAAAGTTAAAATAGAAGGTTCTAACCAACATACATGGAAAGTGGTTAGAATTGGAGAAATTCAAGAAGATGGCTTGATTAAGGAATTGTGGAATTCGGGTGAAGCGGTGAAGCCTGATCCGTATTTAGAAGGATATGATTGGGCAAAAGGATTAAGCAGCGGAGAATAAAGTATTTTACTAGCCTTCTTTGAGTTCAAAGAGGGCTAGATGAAAGGAGGCGCGGCAATGGAAATATGGGCTTCTCAACTTTTTAATGGTTTAAGCTATAGTTCTTTTTTACTTCTCATTGCGCTTGGGTTAGCGATTACATTCGGGTTAATGAAAGTAATGAATATGGCGCATGGAGACATGATTATGATAGGTGCCTATGTAACTTATTCGACTCAATTAATTTTTTCCTCATTTATGCCTCAAAATATGTTTGACTACTATTTTTTATTTTCTATTCCTATTGCCTTTGTTGTAACAGCTTGTATTGGTTGGATTTTAGAAAAGAGTTTAATTCAGTTTTTATATAACAGACCACTAGATAGTATGCTGGCTACTTGGGGAGTTAGTTTAATTTTACAGCAAATTGCACGTACTATTTTTGGGGCGCCGAATGTTGCGGTTAAAACACCTTCTTGGTTAGATGGTGGCTTGCAAATAGCTGCTGTAACCCTTCCTTATAAACGGTTGTTTATATTAGTGTTAGTTGGTTTGTGCCTTACTGGTTTGTATGTTTATTTATACCGTACAGCTGCGGGGCGCAGGATGACAGCTGTTACTTTGAATAGGCAAATGGCTTCTTGCTTAGGTGTGAACACTCGAAAGGTAGATGCGGGAGCGTTTGCTCTTGGTTCTGGATTAGGTGGTGTGGCTGGCTGCGCTTTGACCTTGCTTGGCCCGGTTGGACCGACTGTGGGAACGAATTATATTATTGATGCTTTTATGATTGTTATTCTAGGTGGAATCGGGAATTTGAAAGGGACGTTGATCGGTGCTGTGGTTATCGGGCTAATAAGTACTTTTGTTGAATTTGGTTCTAGCGCTACCATTGCAAAAGTGGTTGTATTTGCTCTTATTATTCTCTTTTTACAATGGAAGCCATTCGGTTTAATTTCTACAAGATCGAGAGCGTTAGATTAAGAGGAAGAGAGGTGGCTGTTGTGAAAAATATTTCTCGTAGCAGTTATGCTTTATTGTTTATTTTTCTTCTTTGTGCCCCGTTATTTTTGCATGATTTTCGGGTAGCGTTACTTGCGAAGTTTCTGTGCTTTGCTATTCTCGCTGTCGGGATTTGTTTGATATGGGGGTATACAGGGATTCTAAGTCTTGGGCACGGTGTATTTTTTGGATTAGGAGCTTATTGTGTAGCGATGTATTTAAAATTAGAGGCTTCTCCGACGGGGATTCCAGATTTTATGGGATGGAGTGGAATTGTTGAATTACCTGGATTGTGGAAGCCTTTTGCGAATCCTTATTTTGCGATAAGTGCAGCCGTTATTGTACCGGTGCTTTTAGCGTTGGTGCTCGGGTATTTCACCTTTAAAAATAGAATTCGAGGAGTTTATTTTTCGTTAATCTCTCAAGCTTTAGTTGTTGTTTTTGTTACGTTGTTCATCGGGAAGCAAGAGATAACAGGAGGAACGAATGGCTTAACGAATTTTAGTACGGCATTTGGTATTTCTTTAACTAATCGCGGTGTTCAGCAAGTTTTATATTTTATTACAGTTGGATTTCTCTTATTAACGGTCGCCTTTGCGTTGTGGTTAACGAAAAGCAGGGCTGGGAAATTGTTGATGGCTATCCGTGAAGGTGAGAATAGGGTGAGGTTTTTAGGATACAATCCTACCTCTTTTAAAGTGTTTGTTTATTGTGTTTCGGCTGCTCTAGCGGGGGTGGCAGGAGGGTTATTTGTTCTTCAAGTAGGGATGATTTCTCCGGAAATGATGGGGATTATTCCTTCGATAGAAATGGTGCTTTGGGTTGCTGTAGGTGGTCGATATTCTATTTTTGGGGCGGTGATTGGAGCTATTTTGACAAATAGTGCGAAAAGTTTCTTTAGCGAATCTTATCCTGATTTTTGGTTGTTCTTCTTAGGTGGGCTATTTATCCTCGTTGTATTAGTGATGCCTAATGGGCTTGTTGGATTAGGGAAGTCTGTTGGTGAAAAAATAACGTCCCGAATTAAGAAGAAAGAAAAGGAGGATGTTCAACATGAAGCCGGTCCTTACGTGTCGTGATATTAAAGTAGATTTTGATGGTTTTTATGCCCTTAAGGGGGTTAATTTAAATGTGTTTCATGAAGAGGTTCGTTTTTTGATTGGGCCGAATGGAGCTGGTAAGACAACGTTGCTGGATGTGATTTGTGGGAAGACAAGGGCGACTAATGGCCAAGTGATTTTTGAAGGTTCGGGGCAGATTGATAAAATGCAGGAGCATAAAATCGCTTCTGCAGGTATTGCTCGAAAGTTTCAAGCTCCTTCTATTTTTCCTAAATTAACAGTCTTTGAGAATCTTGAATTATCGGTGAAGCAAAAAAAATCGGTATGGGCCTTGTTGACGGCGAAGTTGAATTCAGAAGTAAAGGCGAAAATTGATTATATTTTGGAAAAGATTAATTTACAAAATGAAAGGAATCGAGAAGCGGGAGAATTGGCTCATGGGCAGAAACAGTGGTTGGAGATTGGGATGCAGTTGATTCAAGAGCCGAATCTGTTGTTGCTGGATGAACCGATTGCTGGTATGTCTGGTGTGGAAAGAGAAAAAACCGGTTATTTAATTCATGATATTGCTAAAGAATGCTCGGTTTTAGTTGTTGAACATGATATGGATTTTGTTCGTAACTTCTCAAAACAAGTGACTGTAATGCATGAAGGAGCTGTTTTATGTGAAGGGTCGATGGCGGAGGTTCAAGAGAATGAACAAGTAGTAGAAGTCTATTTAGGGAGAGGGAAAAAGGTATGTTAACGGCTAGGGGATTGCGGGCAGGATATGATGAGAGTATGGTGCTTCATGACGTAGACTTTTGCATTGAACCGGGTAAGGTAACTGGTATTTTGGGTCGGAATGGTGTGGGGAAATCGACTTTCTTAAAATCGATCATTGGGCTTGTTCCGCTTAGAAATGGATGCCTTTCTTGGGAAGGGGAGAATATTACAAAGAGGAAGCCGGATAAACGTGCCCGGTTGGGAATTGGGTATGTACCTCAAGGGAGAGAAATATTTTCTTCGTTAACTGTTGAGGAAAATTTATTATTAGGTCTAGAAGTTTTGAAGGGTAAAAAAAGAAAGCAGTCTATTCCGAAGGAGATTTTTGAATGGTTTCCCGTTTTAAAAGAGATGTTACATCGTAAAGGTGGAGATTTAAGTGGTGGTCAACAACAACAATTAGCGATTGCGAGGGCGATGATTGGTAATCCGAAAATTTTATTGTTAGATGAACCGATGGAAGGGATTCAACCGTCGATTGTGCAGCTTATTCAAGAAGTTATTGGAATCATTGCTAAAGAGAAGGGAATCGGTGTTGTTTTAGTTGAGCACAATGTAGATTTAGCGTTAGAGTGTTCGGATTATATTTATGTTATGGACAGAGGTACAATGGTTGCTGAAGGAAAAGTTTCTGAGGTGAAATTTGAGGATATTGAACAATTTTTAGTTGTTTAAATAAGTTACATGCTTTGTAAGTCCCTTTAGAAATTGGAGGGACTTTTATTTGGTTGGGGGAGTATTTCGTTTTGATTATTGTAAATTTTACTTGAAAATGTCAGAAAATTGATTATAATGAAGTTATTAATGTGAGGAAACATAACGTGATTGGGTTATGTTATTGAAGGGGGCATTTTATGCGCTTAACATCTCGTGAGCAGGAGAAATTGTTAGTCGTAGTCGCTGCTGACTTAGCGAGACGACGTAAGGATCGCGGATTGAAGTTGAATTACCCTGAAGCGGTTGCTCTGATTACATACGAAATTATGGAGGGAGCCCGTGACGGAAAAACGGTAGCTGAATTGATGCAGTTTGGAAGAACGATATTAACAAGTGAAGAGGTAATGGAAGGGATTGCCGATATGATTCATGATATTCAAGTTGAGGCAACGTTTCCGGACGGGACGAAGCTTGTGACAGTTCATAATCCGATTCAGTAAGGAGAGGAACAGATGATACCTGGTGAATATAGATTACAAAAAACACCGATTGTGTGCAATGAAGGAAAAAAAGTACTGAAATTAACGGTGATTAACCGAGGTGATCGTCCGATTCAAGTGGGCTCTCATTTTCATTTTTTTGAAGTGAACAGAGGGTTGGAATTTGAACGTAGCCAGGCATTTGGTATGCGACTGAATATTCCTGCGGGAACGGCTGTCCGCTTTGAACCAGGGGATGCAAAGGAAATTGAGCTTGTGGCTTTTAGCGGAAAACGAGAAGTATACGGCTTAAATAATCAGACCGATAGAAAATTAGATGGGGAGGAGAAAGTGTGAGCCTTGAAATGTCACGTAAGCAATATGCTGATATGTTCGGTCCGACAAAGGGAGATTTAATACGACTCGCCGATACGGAGCTATTTATCGAAATTGAACAAGATTATGCAGTGTATGGCGATGAAGTGAAATTTGGTGGAGGGAAAGTCATTCGTGATGGCATGGGTCAGCACCCGCTTGCATCTAGAAGTGAAGTGATGGATTTAGTGTTGACGAACGCGATTATTCTTGACTATACCGGGATTATTAAGGCGGATATCGGTGTGAAAGATGGGAGAATTGCTGCCATTGGGAAAGCCGGAAACCCACTGCTTATGGATAATGTGACAATGGTGATTGGAGCAGCTACAGAGATTATTGCTGCTGAAGGGATGATTGTTACGGCTGGCGGCATTGATGCTCATATTCATTTTATTTGTCCGGATCAAATCGAAACGGCGCTTTCGAGCGGAGTTACAACGATGATTGGCGGCGGAACGGGACCGGCAACGGGAACGAATGCTACGACATGTACACCAGGTGCTTGGAATATTCACCGTATGCTCCAAGCTGCTGAACACTTCCCTATGAATCTAGGATTTTTAGGAAAAGGAAATGCCTCGGCAAAAGAACCCCTAATTGAACAAATCGAAGCTGGTGCTATTGGTCTGAAGCTGCACGAAGATTGGGGAACGACATCTGCAGCGATCGATACGAGTCTTACGGTTGCTGATGAATATGATATTCAAATTGCCATCCATACCGATACGCTCAATGAAGCAGGGTTTGTAGAAGACACGATTAAAGCAATTGGTGGTCGTGTGATTCATACATACCATACAGAGGGAGCGGGCGGTGGTCATGCACCCGATATTATTAAAGTAGCCAGTTTTCCTAATATTTTACCATCCTCAACAAACCCAACGAGACCTTATACGATTAATACTCTTGAAGAACATTTAGATATGCTGATGGTTTGTCATCATTTAGACCCTTCTGTCCCCGAAGACATTGCTTTTGCTGATTCGCGTATTCGAAAAGAAACAATCGCGGCTGAAGATATTTTACATGATTTAGGTGTATTCAGCATGATCAGCTCTGATTCCCAAGCGATGGGGCGAGTTGGAGAAGTCATTATGCGCACATGGCAAACGGCAGATAAAATGAAAAAACAACGCGGACGTTTAAGTGAAGAAACGTGTAAAGGCGATAATTTTCGTGTAAAACGATACGTGGCGAAATATACAATTAACCCTGCTATCGCACATGGCATAGCGGATGAAGTCGGTTCGATAGAAGTCGGAAAATTCGCTGATTTAGTTGTATGGGACCCCGCTTTTTTTGGAGTGAAGCCGGATTTAATTTTAAAAGGTGGAATGATCGCTGCTAGCATTATGGGAGACCCGAACGCGTCTATTCCCACTCCGCAGCCTGTCACATATCGCCCGATGTTTGCCAGCTTTGGTAAGGCTAGAGCTGCAACATCCATCACTTTTCTTTCTAAGGCAGCCTATGAAGCAGGCGTTCATCATGAATTAGGATTAAACAAACTGATTAAACCAGTGAGTAATGTTCGTCAGCTTGAAAAGAAGGATATGAAGTTTAATGGCGAAACTCCGGTCATAGAAGTGGATCCGCAAACATATGAAGTTACAGTAGATCAGCAATTGATTACATGTAAGCCAGCTGAAGTTTTACCAATGGCACAACGATATTTCTTATTCTGAGGTGAAATAGATGATTATTGAAAAAGTAATTGGAAACTTACGTGAGATTGATCAAGCAGGAAGACATCTTGAACGCGTCTATTTAGAAAGTGATGCACTTCGTAAAAGAATTCAGCGTGTTAAAACAGATCATGGAAAAGAGCTAGGGATTCGTTTAAAAGGAAATAAAGATTTAGCGGATGGCGACATTCTATATATGGATGAAAAGAATATCATTGCCATTCAAACATTAGCTGATGATGTATTAGCTATTCAGCCTGCGTCCATTGGTCAAATGGGAGAAGTTGCACATCAATTAGGCAATCGCCATTTACCAGCGCAGTTCGAAGGGGACGAAATGCTTGTTCAATATGATTATCTCGTTGAAAAGCTATTGACTGATATGAAGGTTCAATATCGTCGTGAAAAAAGAAAGGTTAAAGAAGCATTTCGTCATATCGGACATGCGCATGATTAAAGAAATCCTTCCGTTAATTCAGCTTTGTGATTCGAACTTTCCATCTGGAGCGTTTTCCCATTCCTTTGGATTGGAAACGTATATTCAAGAAGACTATGTAACTACTGCTGAGGAGTTAAAACAGTTTTTACATGTATATATTTTGAAATCATTAACGTATACAGATGGGCTTGGCTGTCGGATTGCCTATGATTTAGCAGCGGAACAGAAGCTTGAAGAGTTGTGGGCGTTAGATGAAGTCTTATATGCAAGTTGTTCTTCTGCAGAATCACGCGAAGCATCGCGGCGGATTGGCCAGCAAATGGCGCGTATGTGTTTAACGTTATATCCATCTGATACATTAGCAGATTATCAAAAAAAGATTAAGAAAAAGCAATGTTACGGTCATCCAGCGCTTGTATTTGCGCTTGTATGTTATGAGCTTACTATTTCAAGAGAGTTAGCAGTTATGAGTTGTTTATATGCAGGAGTATCTTCTCTGATACAAAATGCTGTGCGCGGTATTCCTTTAGGGCAAACAGACGGACAATTATTATTATTATGGGCGCATGAAGTTATCCAATCGGCTGTTGAGGTTGTCGAAGGGTTATCTGAATCAGCGCTTGGCCGAACTCAACCAGGTCTCGAAATTGCGCAAATGAGACATGAACAATTACATGTAAGACTATTTATGAGCTAAAGCTAATAGGAAAAGAGGTGAAGAGGTTTGTCTCTGGAGAAAGAGGCAGGCCCATAGTTGATGAAAGATGTTATTAAAATTGGTGTAGGTGGTCCGGTTGGAGCTGGAAAAACAATGCTTGTAGAAAAATTAACGAGAGCGATGGCGAATGATTTTAGTATGGGCGTTGTAACAAATGATATTTACACAAAGGAGGATGCACTCTTTTTAATGAGAAACGGGGTGCTTCCTGAAACGAGAATCATTGGAGTAGAGACAGGAGGTTGTCCACATACAGCCATTCGAGAAGATGCTTCCATGAATTTTGCAGCCATTGATGAATTGATGGAATATCACCCTGATTTGGATCTTATTTTTGTCGAGAGCGGCGGTGATAATTTAGCAGCTACATTTAGTCCAGAGCTTGTTGATTTTTCAATTTATATCATCGATGTGGCGCAAGGAGAGAAAATCCCGCGTAAGGGCGGACAAGGTATGATTAAATCCGATCTTTTTATTATTAATAAAACAGATTTGGCTCCTTATGTTGGTGCAAGCTTAGAAATCATGGAGCGAGATACGTTAATGACTCGTGGAGATAAGCCGTTCTTCTTTACTAATTTAAAAGATGAACAAGGTTTAGATGATGTGGTGAATTGGATTAAATCAGAGGTTTTCTTAATAGGTTTAGAGCAATGAATTGGACGGGACAATTGCATTTAACGGCTTCATTAAAAAATGGGAAGACCATTTTATGTGATAGCTATTATGAAGGGGCGTTTAAATTATCTCGTCCCGTTTTTTTAGAAGAGGACTCCCCAACTTATTTTTTGATTCATGTCGGCGGCGGCTATGTAGGCGGGGATCGGTACAATCAATGCTTTCATTTAGAAGAAGGGGCTGTGCTAACATTAACGACCCAGTCAGCGACGAAAGTCTATAAAACGACAGCGTTACCTGCTAAGCAGCAAACAACGATTTTTCTTGAAAAAGGTAGTTTTCTAACGTATTTACAAGATCCTGTTATTGCTTATGAACAGGCAAAGTATATACAAGAAACGACCATTGAAATGGAAGCAGGCTCTAGCTTATTACTAACAGATATGTACACTTCAGGCTGGTCAGCGACGCAACAGAGCTTTACCTATGATTGGATTCACTCCGATATGACAGTCATTTATGATCGAAGAAAAATAGTAATCGATCGCCTCTTATTACAACCTAAGGATCAGCTAGATTCCATCCTCTTATTAGAAGGTTATACCCATTTTGGTTCTCTGCTTTTTATTCATGAAAAGTTGAATGATGCTGCTTTTCATGAATTAGTAGAGGCACTACATATATTTGAAAATGAGGCAAGAATCGGCCTCTCCCGCTTACCGGTTGCCGGTCTGCTTTTACGGGTTTTGGCCAATCAAACCCAAATAATCGAGCGGATTTTTGCGATTTGTGAAACGATTTTACGAAGCGAAGTGTTGCAAAAAGAAGCTGTTTTTTACCGGAAATATTGAGTTGGTAGAGTGTGAGAACAGTTATATAGATTATTTTAGTTCTTCCCAGTTTCTCCTCTGTTGACCGTGTTATCTCGATTAGGTACACTTATCATGGATATTTATTAGAAAAAACACGACTTATTGCTCTTAATGGTGAAAGTCGCTGTTTTTTTCTTATGCTTTAATCCTTTAAACAAGGTAAACTTTCTTAAAGGATAAAAAAATTAGATAGGTGATTAATTTGCAAATTGCGATACATGGTATTACAGATGAGCGGTTTCGACGACCGCTTCAAAATATAGCTAATTTATTTTTTGAAGAAACAACCATTCAGTTTGGGGAAGAAGAAGCTGCGGAGCTCGTTGTTCATTTAGAGTGGCATGTTACAGAGCAAATTACTGTTTCTGCAGTACTGATAGAGCAATCAACAAACAAACGCTTTGAAGCAGCACATGAAGAGGTGCTTATATTACCTGCTACAGAAAAAGAACAATTCATGCAAGTGAAGCGTGCGGTGTCACATGCTTATTTACAAGTGCTGCAACAGCTTACGGGTACGATTCAAAAGTGGGGCATTTTAACAGGAATTCGTCCGACAAAGCTGCTTCATAAAAAGCTTCAGCAAGGGTTATCTATGGAAGAAGCGCATGCGGAGTTAAAGGAAGATTATTTAATTTCGGATGAGAAAATTGACTTAATGCAAAAAATTATCGAACGTCAATTAGCGGCTGTCCCAGATTTGTATGATTTAAGAAGAGAAGTGAGTATTTATATTGGGATTCCGTTTTGTCCAACGAAATGTGCGTATTGTACATTTCCTGCTTATGCGATTAATGGACGTCAAGGTTCAGTTAATTCTTTCCTTGGCGGTCTTCATTATGAAATACGAGAAATGGGCCGTTATTTAAAGGAAAAAGGCATTAAGATTACGACGATCTATTATGGCGGCGGTACACCGACAAGTATTACAGCTGAAGAAATGGATATGTTGTATGAAGAAATGTACGCTTCCTTCCCTGATGTTGCCAATGTTCGTGAAGTTACGGTTGAAGCGGGAAGACCAGACACGATTACACCTGAGAAGCTGGAAGTGTTGAAGAAATGGAATATCGACCGAATTAGTGTCAATCCGCAATCGTACATTCAAGAAACATTGAAAGCGATTGGCCGGCACCATACTGTGCAAGAAACGATTGATAAATTCCACTTATCACGCAGCATGGGGATGAATAACATTAATATGGATTTAATTATCGGTCTCCCTGGTGAAGAATTACCGGAGTTTGAAACAACGCTGGCTGAAACAGAAAAATTGATGCCGGAATCCTTGACCGTTCATACACTTTCTTTTAAACGTGCTTCAGAAATGACGAAGAATAAACAAAAATATAAAGTCGCATCTCGTGATGAAGTAGAAAGAATGATGCATGCAGCAGAAAAGTGGACAGCTGATCATGGATATGTTCCTTATTATTTATATCGTCAGAAAAACATCCTCGGTAATTTAGAAAATGTCGGCTACTCATTGCCAGGTCAGGAAAGCATTTATAACATTATGATTATGGAAGAGCAGCAAACGATTCTTGGCCTTGGCTGCGGTGCGGCGAGCAAATTTATTGACCCAGTGACAGGGAAAATTACTCACTTTGCAAATCCGAAAGATCCAAAATCGTACAATGATCATTTCGAACATTATACACAAAAGAAAATTGAAATGTTGGAAGAGTTATTGGATAATGAGAAATCCCAAGCTTAATGCTTGGGGTTTTTTGTGCTTTAAGAAGTTTGGTTTCTTTAAAGGATCAAAGAGGAAATTCGAGGGCCTTCAGGTCATACCTTTAGGTACATCGATTTTCTCCATAAGAGAGATAAGTCGTGTTTTTGCTGATTTAAAATAAAGTTTGATAAAAAGATCTATTTTGTAGAGTATTCTTTGTTCAACAATCGGAGGTTAATTTAATAAGAATAAATATGCGGTATAATGTTTGACCAAACGTGGTTATGGGCAAAACAACTTCAAACAATTCCTCAGGCTAGATTAACCCATCCAAAAGATGCTTTGTTCCATCAACAACTCAAGAATGCTTTCCATTAATTCTAAGAAAATAAGAAAAACTGATAATCCCTGATTTCAGGAATTATCAGTTTTCACTAAATATTTACTTGAAGTTTAGATTTACAACTATTTTTTTCTGCGTAATCCGAAGAATGCACCAATAATTACCATGATCAGAACAATGATTATTGTAGGTATCAAATAAGATGGTAATTGACTTTCTTTTGTTTCTTCTGTTTCCTCAGAGGCTAGTTGTTCATCAGTTTGCTCATGTTCGTGTTCGTTAATAGCTTCCTCTTGCATTGATTGCTCTGTTTCATTTGAAGGTTCAGCTGGTGTTTCGGAGCCTGAAATATTTACAGTAAACGAAAACTCTCCTTCAATTGGGTGTCCATCAGCCCCGATAATGTTCCAATTTACAAGATATTCTCCATTTTCCAAAGGGTTTGCAAGGTTACCTGTCATTTTTCCTTTGTCTATGGAAATATTTTCAATAGGAATAGATTGACCTTGAGTATTACTTAACTCGAACTTACTACCTTGTTCTATTTTCCCCTCAAAATTTAATGTGATTTCACGAAGCTCTTCTGTAACAACTTGTCCATCCTTGGGAGAAGAACTACCTAAATGAGTATGTGCAAAAGCGTTTGTTGAAATAGCAAATATAAATATAAATGTTGCAAGAAGTATTTTCTTCACTTTAATATCCTCCTAAAATAAATACTAATCATAAAAAATAAGTATAAAGAATTTGTTGTTTCTAGGCACGAAATTAGTTTACTAAATAAATGTGAAAAAAATGTGAAATAAGAATGAACTATATGAAAAAATAAACTGCAGCTTTTTTGAAATAATTGTTTCTTTGGAGTATTACTTTTTCCTTTGATACAATAAAGTCTGTTAATACTATTTGGAGGTATTTACTTATAAAAGTTGTTGTAAATTTCTTATTAAATGTGAAAGGAAGAAATAAAAGTTGCTTTTTGTAGAAACCATTAGTCAGGCTTTATTATATTTATGCTTTGCTCTTCTTTTAGGAAGTTTTCTCCTTTGTCTAGTATCAAATACTTATCGGCCAAATATTAGTGTACCAAAGAGTGCTTTAATGATAGCCACAGGTGGAATAGCTATCTTCTCGTTTTTTCCCGTTTTGCAATTGATTTTATATCTATCTCCTAGTATTGGATTTGCCCAAACATTGCATTCAGTTCTTTTAACGTTTGAAGTGGGAAAAGCGTGGCTTTTCACTTGCATTCTATCAATCATATTGTTTGTTTTTTTCATTTGGTTTGATTATTGGAAAAGAGCTTTATATGCTTACATTGGAATTGCCTTCACATTCATTTTGATTCTTGCATTAGGTTGGTCTAGTCACGCCAGTTCCTATGATCAGGTATGGGGCTTTTTCAGTCACTCAGCACATTTTACTGCTGTTAGTGTTTGGGTAGGAATTCTTTTTGTGATTAGTTGGTTTTCAAAAGATTATTCAAATTGGTCAAATTTTTTAAAATGGTTTACACCCGTTGCGATTGTTTGCTTTGTGACTACCATTATAACAGGACTTGTTCTTATGTCCTTTGTGGTCGAGTTTGAAGATTACCCTAATTCTTGGATGCTTCCTTATGGGCAAGCCTTATTGATAAAACACCTGTTGATTATTCCTTTACTGGCATATGCAATGATTAATAGTATTTTTATTAAGAAGAAATTAATAACTGATATAAACTTTAATCCAAGACCTTGGGCAAGAATAGAAAGTATCATCATTCTTCTTATTTTTTCAGCAACAGCAGCATTAGGACAACAATCACCGCCACACGAAACTACTGTAACAAGTGAAGAGGTTTCTAAATTATTTATGATGTTTTATCAAGGTCAGTTTCATCCGGAAATGACTATTCAACTTGAATTTACGCCACCTAGTATTTCTTTTACAATTTTAGGAGTTCTATTCTTTGCGTTAATGATTATGTCATTTATCAGAAAAACGCCTGCAATAGTATCATTTTTGATGAGTGTTATATTAGTATTTTGCCTTTACTTATCATTAATTCTCAGTATTAATTGAATCTAAATTCCTTTAATATGATAGCATTCTTTTGTTTCTAAGCATTATTATTAAATATTACTTAGTACCTTACGATTCTGAAGGTAGCCAATTAAGCGAATTCTATTCCAATAAATTGATCATTAATTCAAGTAAAAGATCAACTTTCTTCTTCAAGGAGTGCTTTACTTCAAACAACGGAGTAAGGCATTTTTTATTAGTAACGGGAGAATAGTCAAAGAATTATGCTAAAGTGTAGAAATAAGATACTAAAATAAATAACTTGGAGTTAGTGTAATGAGAATGCCTATCTTACTATTGATTAATTTACTTCTGGTGATGGTTACTGTTTTATTTTATCAAACGTTGTTTCAATTAATTATCCCATTTCTATTACTAATAATTAATTACCAAATGGCTTTAAGAAAAGATAAATCCTATTTCATCTCTAATTTTTTTCTTGTTCTGATTGGTAGCGTTATAGGAGAGGTTCTTAATGGAGGTCTTCGAAGCCCTGATTATGAAACCTATGCTATTGCTATGTTCGTTTTAAAATTCGACATAATTGTAAGCGTAATTGGAAGTTTATTATGTTCTACTATTTTAATAGTAAAATATCGCAAAAAACACACGTTTTAGTCCACTAACGGGGGCTTATGTTTAAGATCTAGCTGCTATCGAAGGCAGCTTTTCTTCGTGTGCTGAACGAGCAGGATAGTGCAAGAAGATAATGTAAAAGGATGGGAGAAAATGAAAAAGAAAATTTGGATGTCAGTTTTATTTTTAGCAATAATAATTGGAGGTGTTTATTTATTTATAAAATTCAATTCACCATTGGAAATTGGTACACTTGCATCAAGTGAAGATAATAAATCCGTTGTTGTTGGTGTCGGTAATAAAGGTTTTCGTGAAATAAAAATATTAGATGTCACGGTGAATAATGGTGAAAAACCTATGAAAACAAGGTTACAAGTTAGTAATGCATTACAAGGTTTTATTATAACGAATGATGATACCGATGAAAAAGCAAAAAAATTTGGCTTTACAGATATGGGCAAGGTAGCGATAAAAATAGGAAGTTCGCCATCTTCTAACTTTGAAAAATTAGATAATGGGACGGCTACAAAAAATGATGAAATTTATGGGATTAGTGTTTTTCACAACGAAGAGGTAAATAAGGTTCATATAAAATATAATTATCTCGGCATTCCTTTTAATGAAACTGTGATAATTAACTAACGGAGTGCTTTAACACAACAAGGAAATCGTCTATATGGCGGTCCTTTTTGACTGAAGGGCAGAATACTTTAATAGGAAGTTCACAAAGAAGTCTAATATTTAATGTAAAGTATAATTATTAAGAGGTTAGTTTAAGAAGAAACAAAATTCATTAAGGTTTTGTTTTACAATTTTATGGAAGCTAAATAATTAAAGGATGTATAACATGAATAATTTGAAAGGTATCGTATCCTATTTTCTTATGTTTCCTGCTATCTTTATAGGGACTCTTACAATGGTGTCATATGGTGTGCCTTCGAGTATTTGGATTCAAAACATAATAATTTGGATATTAGGAACCGTTTTGGGTTCTGTTTTTATAATTAGGAACAGGGAAAAGCATTTAATTAATGGTAATAGTAGTCATACCATTATTATTGTAGTTTTATTAGTTTTGCCTTTTTTCTTTAATGATTTAGATGGTATTCATCGATGGTTAATCTTTGGACCAATTAATATATACATAGCCAGTGTTATTTTACCTTTATTAATTATTCATTTATGGAAATTAGCATTAAACAATCGTGAACATTATGTATTCGGATTAACATTAATTACATTAGTAATATTGCTGTTTCATCCAGATGCAGGTCAATTAACCGCATTTGCATGTGCCACTGCAATCATTTTCTGGAAAAAGATTAGTAATAGGATTATAAAGTTACTATATATCACACTTACAGTAGCCGTTGTTACCGTATCATGGGTTTTTCTCGATGATTTAGAACCAGTTCCTTATGTAGAAGATATAATCTTTTTAGTCGCAGACTTGGGGAATGTTTGGTTCATTATGGGCATTTTATCTCTTGTATTATTATTAAGTCCATACTTTTTTTACGGTAAAAAAAGTATTGTTTCTTTATCATTAGGAGTTTACTTCCTAATCACGATGATTGTAACGTTAATTGGTAATTTCCCAATGCCAATCATGGGATATGGGATATCACCTGTTATCGGTTACTTAATTTCTATTACTTGGTTTAATAAAAATAAAGAAAGTTTTGGTTAGAGCGTTATTCAATTAAGGGGCGCATTACTGGAACAAGGTAATGCTTTTTTCTTATTCAAGTAACGGGAGTTTAGTTTAACAAGAACAACTGATAAAATAACAACAAATCAAATTTAAAAAGATGTTGTTATATTTGGCACAATTGAGAATGTATAAAATTTCTTTGTGTCCAATATTTGCTTTAATGTTTACTGGTGAAATAATGTTTTTTCATTTTGTTCTATGGGATTAAAAGACATTTTCTCAAATTTAAGCGAATTAGAATTTCAAACGAGCCTTACATGAATACAGGTATTAAAAATAAAAGGAACATAGGGGGGATGAGATATGAAGATCAATAGAATAGATCATGTGAGTATAAACGTAAATGATCTTTCAGCGGCTAAAGCGTTTTTTCTTGATTTAGGACTTGAAGTGCAAGCGGAATGGGAATTGGATGGAGAACAGTTGGACAGAATAGTTGGACTTAATGATGTTAAAACGGCATGTGTAGGATTGGGGATGCCAGATGGTCAGGCATGGATAGAGTTAGTCAAATTTTATTCGCCCTTAGATGAAAAAGATCTTCAGCAACCTTTTGCAAATACGCTGGGTATCCGACATATTTGCTTTGCTGTTGAAGATATTGAAGCTATTGTTGCAAAATTGAAAAAGAAAGGCACGGAAATCTTTAGTGAGATACAGCAATATGGAGAAAGTTATAAGTTATGCTACGTTCGTGGTCCAGAGGGAATTATTTTAGAGTTGGCGGAGAAAATCAGATAAATATTGAATGGAACTTTAAATGACTTAAATCTCCGACGTTAAAGATTTCTTCTTAAACAATCGGATGCTTTAGCGAAAGAAAAAATAATGGATCTTATGATTAAGATCATATTTAGTTATTTCAGAAAAGAGCGTATTTCCAGAATGAAAAATGCGCTCTTTCTCTATGTAAAGGGCCAGATAGTTTTAGGGTTAATTGTCCGTATATAAACAGATTAGGGGTATTCACAGATAATATCCCAAGCTATAATTTGTTATTTAAGAAACCTGAGATTCAATTGTAAAGTAGGATAAAAGCTTAGATTGTAAATAGGAATTGAGGATTGATATGGAAAAATCAAAAAATAATCAAAATAAAATAACGGCTGGCTTGTTGGGCGTATATTCATTTGTATTAACGTGGATTATACTCTTTAAAATGCAATTTTCATTTCAAGACTTGCGTCATTTCACGGATTTTAGGGGAATCAACTTAATCCCTTTTGCTGGTTCAGTTATTAAAAACAATCAAATAGATATTGGTGAAATAATCTATAACGTACTTGCATTTATCCCATTTGGAATTTATATCAGTATGCTAAAACCAAGTTGGTCTTTCTTGAAAAAGATTGTACCAATAGCGGGAGTTAGTTTGTTATTTGAAGTATTGCAATTTATCTTTGCTATAGGAGGCAGCGATATAACTGATCTTATGGGAAATACATTAGGTGGAATTATTGGGGTTGGAGTTTATGTTGTATTTTGTAAGCTGTTTAGTACAAAAGCAAATAAAATCTTTAATGTTTTAGCTTCAATCGGAACAATATGCATTTTTGCATTAGTGTTGTTATTAATTATTGGTGTTATTAGGTACGGGAATTATAGCTAATAGATGAATTGAAACATCGGACATTATTAACGGAACGTGGAGCGACACTGATTGTAAATTGAAAGAAGGAAAGTTATGTATAATTAATGATGTAAGTTTATGCTTTTTATGCAATAATTATTTTGTAGAAATGTAAAGTTACAATTCATACATAGTGAAGGTGGGAATCATAATGGCAACGGGAACGCACACTGTAGTAGTTCCAGTAGATGTACAAGCAGTTTGGGATTATGTCAGTGATCTCGAAAAATGGGCAACGACAGTACCAGCCTATAAAGAACATAAAATCATAAATGACAAGCAATCTATTTGGACATTTGAAGGCAGTGTCAAAGGTATTAAAAAAACAATACAAGCACAGGTAGATGTTACTGAATGGAATGAACCGTCAAATATTAAGTTTGAACTAAAAGGTTTATCAGATAATTTTACAGGAAGCGGTCACTTTACTGCAGAAGATGTTAATGGTGAAACTATAATGACTTGTACGGTAGAAGTCCGTGCAGGCGGATTATCTGGAGCCGTATTAACACCGATCATTAAATGGGCTGTTCCGAAAGTAGCCTCTCGTTTAACAGAATCTATCGCACGTAAAATTGCAGTATTCTCATAGTTTTCAAAGATTGAAAGTCGATTCATTTTGGGGATATGTTATCTGAAGTATAGATGGTAACATTCTGAAGTGACCAATGTAATAATATAGAGTTGTACTAGAAATTTTATAATGAGCGGAAAGGGCGCTATCCTTGGAACAAGGATAAGCGCTCATTTTTCATTTAAGGGCCCTGTAATGGAATAACACTTCAAGTATACAGAGAAGATTGTGAATAAATGTAATTAAGCTAATGGGAGGTCCGTTGAAGAAGGATTTTGATAAATGGGAGAGAGTTTATTAATTCGAGTACACTGGCTATATAGAAAAGATATAACCGTGATTACTGTCATATCATCTAAAAAATAATAGAATGTATTACTGAAAAAAGGGTAACGTTACCCCGTGTAATGTTACCTTTTTTCAACTTTATTAAAGTACTTTGGCTTTTAATTGCTGGTTTATTGATATAATTTCGTTTCTAGGTACATAAAAGATGTAAAAAAACAAACATTAAATTAAGTTGCTTGGAGATGGTAGAGATAAGGAGATGTCAATCATTGTACTTTCTTTTAAATGTAATCGGGATATTTGTGGTAATTGGTTTGGTTTACTTATGTTCTCCTGAAAAACGGGATGTTAAATGGAAAGCTATTTTCCTTTTGTTAATCGCTGAATTGCTTATGACATGGTTCATGCTATCAACTACCATAGGCACGTGGGTCATTAATCAAATTGCATCCTTTTTTACATGGTTAGTTGATTGTGCAAATCAAGGGATCTCGTTTGTATTCCCATCAGCAATGGGAAACGAGCAAATTGATTTCTTTTTTAGTGCCTTAATGCCAATTATATTCATTGTCACTTTCTTTGACATTTTAACCTATTTCGGGATATTGACATGGCTCATCGATAAAGTAGGCTGGCTCATCTCCAAACTATCAGGTCTGCCAAAGCTAGAGAGCTTTTTTTCTATTCAGATGATGTTTCTTGGAAACACTGAAGCGTTGGCGGTTATTCGCCATCAATTAAGTGTATTAAGAGAGCAGCGTCTGCTGACGTTCGGAATTATGAGTATGAGCAGCATCAGCGGTTCAATCATTGGAGCATATTTATCTATGGTGCCTGCTACTTATGTATTTGTTGCTATTCCATTAAATTGTTTGAATGCCTTACTGATAGCAAACATGCTGAACCCGATAAAGGT
>Ga0180215_1000076_pt1 | contig 149323 bp, 136 predicted proteins | sample eDN3rd37CBELigBY_FD_128871 | JGI IMG/M metagenome (GOLD analysis project Ga0180215, IMG submission 128871) | Enriched backyard soil microbial communities from Emeryville, California, USA - eDNA 3rd pass 37_C BE-Lig BY (version 2) (version 2) | ecosystem: Environmental > Terrestrial > Soil >... | reverse complement strand
GGTCGTAGGTCTGGAACCACTCGTAGCCGTCGCGCCGGATGTCGGCCTCGAGCCGGGTGGACAGCGCGTTCACCACCGACACACCCACACCGTGCAGACCGCCGGAGACCTGGTAGGCGCCCTCCTCGAACTTGCCGCCGGCGTGCAGCACCGTCATCACCACGTCGACGGTCGGGACGCCGGTGGCGTGCATCTCCACCGGGATGCCGCGGCCGTCGTCGGACACCTGCACACCGCCGTCCGCCAGCAGGCGGACGTCGACCTTGGTCGCGTACCCGGCCATCGCCTCGTCGACGGAGTTGTCGACGACCTCCCAGATAAGGTGGTGCAGACCGCGCTCACCAGTGGAGCCGATGTACATGCCGGGACGCTTGCGGACTGCCTCCAGACCCTCGAGCACCTTGATGGCATCGGCGCCGTATTCGTCCGGAGCATTCTTCTTCTGGGCAGCCACGTTGGACGCGTCTCCTTGGTCTCTTGCCGCGATCGGCTTGCCAGGCGTTCAACAGCCGCCTGAGGATCTTGCCTCCATCCTACCGTCAGTCAGCGCTAGGACCGATTCTGAGGCCGCGTTTCCACGCACCTATTTGCGTCTCCTGAGGAATTTCTCGCATAAGGGTGCGTCAGGACGCTCGGGAACCAGCATCGACGCGTTCTGGCGGCTTTGAGCCAACCCCCGCGAGGCCCGTCTCAGCCGTACGTGTCGCGGGGGCCGCGCCCGGAGATGTGGTACCGGCCCTTGCGCCACGACGGTGCGGCCGGACCGACTATCCGCAGCGACGTGACCACCCCGTCACCGACCGCGTCGGCGATCTTGGCCAGCACCTGGGCCTGCACCATCCGCAGTTCGGTGGCCCAGGCCGTGGACTCGGCCGTGATGGTCAGCACCCCGTCCTTCAGCGATGTCGGGCTGGCGTGCGCGGCGATGCCCTCGCCGACCACCGACCGCCACCGCCCGAACACCGCACCCTCGGCGACCCGGGTGGACCAGCCCCGGCTGCGCGCCAGCTCGGTGGCGGCCGCCCCGAGGGGCTGCGGATCGCGCGCATCCGGTCCCGGCCCCGACCAGCGCCGCCGGCTGCTGCCCGCGATGCGCCGCGGTGCCCGCTGCCTACCCCGCCCGACGTCGCGGCCCTGGCTGCGCGCCGCGTTGCGGGCCTCCTCCAGGGTGCGCCGCACCAGATCCATCCCGGCCAGGTTGGCCAGGTGGTCCGGCGGCCCCACCGGCTCCGGTGATTCGGTCTCGTCGGTCACGTCATTCCTCTTCCAGCCCGAGATCCTCGTCCAGCACCGAGATCCGGCCGGAATCGTCGTCGCGCATGGTCACCCCGACCCGGCGGGCGTCCCAGTCCGCCGGAATGTCCTCGGGCACCGCGGCGGTCACCAGCACCTGCTCGGCCGACGCCGCCACCGCGGCCAGTGCCTGCCGGCGCGCGGTGTCGAGTTCGGCGAACACATCGTCTAGGAGCAGCACCGGGTCGGTGCCCTCCGCGCGCAGCAGTTCGTACGCCGCCAACCGCAGCGACAACGCCATCGACCACGATTCACCGTGGCTGGCAAAGCCTTTGGCCGGTTGATCGCCCAGCCGCAGTTCGAGGTCGTCGCGGTGCGGGCCGACCAGGCACACGCCGCGCTCCAGTTCCGCGTCGCGGCGGCGGGCCAATGCGTCCAGCAGGGCGGCCTCGAACAGCTCGGCCGAACCCCCGCCCGCGGCGGCCTCCTCCTCGATGGCCTCCACCCCGCTGCGGTAGCGGATCGCGGCGGGCCGCGACGCCGGAGCCAGCAATTGGTAGGCCTTCTCCACCTCCGGCGCCAGCTGGGTGACGAGGTCCACCCGCGCTGCGATCAGCTTGGCGCCGGTCGCGGCCAGATGTCCGTCCCAGACGTCGAGGGTGTCGAAAACGCTTCGGTCACTGCGGAATCTGGCCCCGGAGGCCGTCTTGAGCAGCGCGGTCCGCTGCCGCAACACCTTGTCGTAGTCCGACCGGATGGCCGCGATCTGAGGACGACGGGTGGTGGCCAGTTCGTCGAGGAACCGGCGCCGGTCCCCGGGATCACCGCGTACCAGGGCCAGATCCTCCGGGGCGAACAACACCGCGCGGAGCACCCCGAGCACCTCCCGCGCGCTGCGCACGGGAGAGCGGTTCAGCCGCGCCTTGTTGGCCCGGCCGCTGGTGACCTCCAGATCGACCGCCAGCTCACGGCCGTCGTTGACGACGATCGTCGACACCACCGCCCGTTCGGCACCGGCCCGGATCAACGGTGTGTCGGTGGACACCCGATGCGAGCCGAGGGTGGACGAATACCACAGTGCCTCAATGATATTCGTCTTTCCGAAGCCGTTGCGGCCGACGAAGACGGTGCGCCCCGGCTCGAGGTCGAGTTCGAAACGCGGCCAGGACCGGAAATCTGTCAGCGCCAGTCGGCGGACGTACACGCGCGCAGCACCTACCCGGACTCGCTGATCCGTTTGACGGCGTGTCCGCCGAACTGGTTGCGCAGTGCCGAGACGGCCTTCATCGCCGGCGAGTCCTCCTGCCGCGACGCGAACCGTGCGAACAGCGACGCCGCGATCACCGGCATCGGCACCCGGTGCCGGATCGCCTCCTCGACGGTCCACCGGCCTTCCCCGGAATCCTCGGTGTAGCCGCTGATTTCGATGAAGTCCGGATCCTCCTTGAGCGCCCTGGCGAGCAGCTGCTGCAGCCAGGACCGCACGACGGTGCCGTTGGTCCAGGCCTGGATGACCGCCTGGGTGTCGGTGATGAGCTCCTCGGCGGCGAGCAGTTCGTAACCCTCCGCGTAGGCCATCATCAGGCCGTACTCGATGCCGTTGTGCACCATCTTGGCGTAGTGCCCGGCGCCGACCGGTCCGGCGTGCACGAATCCGTCCTCGCGCGGACCCGGTGGGCGCAGCGTGTCGAAGATCGGCATCAGCCGCTCGATGTCGGCGTCGCTGCCGCCGACCATCAGGCCGTAGCCCTCCTCCAGGCCCCACACACCACCGGAGACACCGGCGTCGACGAACGAAATCCCCTTCTCGCCCAACAGTTCCGCGTGCGGGCCGTCCTCCGTGTAACGGGAGTTGCCGCCGTCGATGACGAGGTCGCCCTCGCTGAGCACGTCGGCCAGTTCGACGATCGTGGTGTGGGTGATGCTGCCCGACGGGACCATCACCCACACGACGCGGGGAGCGTCGAGCGCAGCCGCGAGTTCGGCGAGGCTGGGAACGTCGGTGACCTCCGGCCGCGGGTCATAGCCGATGACCTCATGCCCGCCGCGCCGAAGGCGCTCGCGCATGTTGAAGCCCATTTTGCCCAGGCCGACCAGTCCGAGTTGCATGTACGCCCCTTTCCGGCGTGGAGGCCGGTCAGCCGGGAAGCCGTACCGGCATCAACAGGTAGACGTAATCGGTCTCGACGGCGGGGAAGGGTCCCGGACCGCTGAGACTCTCATCATCCTCTCCTGCCGGACGCAACACCGCCGGACGACTGGGCGTGGTGAAGCCGAACGTCACCCGCTCGGAGCGCAGCGAGCTCAACCCGTCGGTCAGGTAGTTCGGGTTGAAGGCGATGGTCAGCGGATCTCCGACGAACGACACCGGCAGATCCTCCTCGGCACGCCCGACGTCGTCGGCGCCGGCCGACAGGTGCAGCACACCGTCGGCGAACTCCATCCGGACCTGCGCTCCCCGGTCAGCGACCAGCGCGACACGCTTGATCGCCTCGGTGAGCTCGGCGACACCGATGGTGGCCATGGCGGTGTGCTCGGTGGGCAGCAGCTGGCGGAACTTCGGGAACTCCGCGTCCAGCAGGCGGGTGGTGCTGCGCTTTCCACCGCTGCTGATGCCGAGCAGGCCCTCCTTGCCGACGGTCGGACCGGAACCGAGCGCCAGGTGCACCTCGCCGCCGTCGGCGCTGGCCTTGGCCGCCTCCGACAGGGTCTTGGCCGGGACCAGCACCGCCGCCTCGACACCGGGAGTGGCCGCGGACCAGGTGAACTCGCGCACCGCCAGCCGGAACCGGTCCGTCGCGGCCAAAACCACCTTCTCACCGGTGATTTCGACGCGGATGCCGGTCAGCATCGGCAGCGTGTCGTCGCGGCCGGCCGCCACGGCGACCTGGCTGATCGCCTCGGCGAACACGTCCGAGGACACCACACCGGTCTCGTCGGGCAGGGCAGGCAGCGTGGGATAGTCCTCGACCGCCATCGTCGGCAGCGAGAACCTGGCGCTGCCGCAGGTCAGCGAGACGCGGGTGCCCTCGACCGTGACGTCGATCGGCTTGGCGGGCAACGCCCGGGTGATGTCGGACAGCAGCCGCCCGGACACCAGAACACTGCCGGGGGAGGCGATCTCGGCGGGCACCTGGACTTCGGCGGAGACCTCGTAGTCGAACCCCGAGATGGTCAGTCCCTCGTCGGAGCCGGTGAGCAGCACACCGGCGAGGACGGGAACCGTGGGGCGGGTGGGCAGATTCCGGGCCACCCAGGCGACCGCGTCGGCGAAGTCCTCACGGACGAGACGGAACTTGAGATCGGTGACACCAACAGTTGTCGTCGTCACGTCTATAGAGTCCCTTCGATCAACACCACAACAAGCACTACCAGCGGTTTCCCGGTGTCTCACCACGCGCCTGACCGGTTGCGTCGCGACGACCGTAACGGCTGTCGATGAATCACCGTAGAGCTTTCCGTCCGAACTTGAAAGCTAATCGATCGGGCCGACAGGACCGTCCGCGGGACCACCTCGCGGGCCGGTCCGGCGGTGTTTCCCCAACGCCCTGCTTCGAAGAGAAAGCCTTCAGGAATTACAAAGCAACAGTATTAGGGGCTGTGGAACCTGGGGATAACCGGGCATTCGTGCAGTTCGGGGGCCCGCGGCGGTGTGAATGGGCTGTGGATGGGATGTAGATCGGTGCGGGACGGTTGTGGAGAGCTCGGCGGCTGTGAAGTAGTCGGCAGGTAATCCGAGGGTTAATCCCAGGTTTTCCACAGCTGTGTGCACAACCCGGATCTGTGACTGGTGTGACGGACGGTGCAGAAGATTTTTTGAAATTTTCCACCCGGCCGGGGCGAAAACGGGCGCGCGACGGCCGCGCGTCGGGCTCGGATTGTGATCTCGCGGGCATGACAGACCGCGGGTGTGACAGCGCCGCGACACACCGGCGGCGTGTCGGGGTGCGTGGTGAGAAGGCGGCTCGGTTCAGCGCTTGGCGCGCTGCCGGATCCGGGTGGTGAGTTCCTTGACGTGATCGAAAACCTCACGGCGCTCGGCCATTTCGCCGCGGATCTTCTTCTCCGCGTACATCACCGTGGTGTGGTCGCGGCCGAACGCCTGGCCGATCTTGGGCAGCGAGAGGTCGGTCAGCTCCCGGCACAGATACATCGCGATCTGGCGCGACTGAGCCAGTGCCCGCGTCTTACCCGGCCCGCGCAGCTCCTCGACCGTCGTCTCGAAGTACTCGGCGGTGGCGGCCATGATCGCCGCCGTGCTGATCTGCTGGGTGCTCGCATCGGAGATCAGATCCCGCAGCACGATCTCGGCGAGCGACCGGTCGATCGGGGTCTTGTTCAGCGAGGCGAACGCCGTCACCCGGATCAACGCGCCCTCGAGCTCGCGGATGTTGCGCTCGATGCTGCTGGCGATGAGTTCCAGCACGTCATCGGGCACGTCGAGCCGGTCCATCTGCGCCTTCTTGCGCAGAATCGCGATACGGGTCTCCAGTTCGGGTGGCTGCACATCGGTGATCAGTCCCCACTCGAACCGTGTGCGGAGCCGGTCCTCCAGGGTGGCCAGCTGTTTCGGCGGCCGGTCCGAGGAGATCACGATCTGCTTGTTGGCGTTGTGCAGCGTGTTGAAGGTGTGGAAGAACTCCTCCTGGATGCCTTCCTTGCCCTCGATGAACTGGATGTCATCGACCAGCAGCACATCGATGTCGCGGTAACTGCGCTTGAACGACGCCTTGCGGTCGTCGCGCAGCGAGTTGATGAAGTCGTTGGTGAATTCCTCGGTCGAGACGTACTTGACCCGCATCCCCGGGAACAGCTTGAGCGCGTAGTTACCGGCGGCGTGCAGCAGGTGGGTCTTACCCAGACCGGACTCACCCCAGATGAAGAGCGGGTTGTACGCCCGCGCCGGCGCCTCGGCGATGGCGAGGGTGGCGGCGTGCGCGAACCGGTTCGACGCGCCGATGACGAACGTGTCGAACGTGTAGCGCCGGTTCAGGTTGACCGACGTGCTGCCGTCGTCGGTGGGGGCGCTGGTCGGCCGGCTGCTGTAGTACCGCGGCCAGGTCTCGGCGGCGCTGGCCCGGGCCTCGGAGTCCTCGTCGACCTCGTCGGGTTCGGCGACGGCGCTCAGCGTCGGGGCAGCGGAGTCGTCGGGATCGGGTTCATCGATGCGCACACCTAGTTCGACGCGCTGGCCGAGCTGACGGCTCAACGCGGCGATGATCGGCTCACGCAGGTGGCGTTCGATCTCGTTCTGGACGAACGGGCTCGGAACCGACAGCAGAGCAAACCCCTCGGTGATGACGAGGGGCTTGACGAGTTTGAGCCACGCCCGCTGCTGCGGTGTGAGGACGGGACCGGTTGGTTCGCCGTTGGGTCCGGCGCCGGGGCCGCCGTTGAGTTCGGCTACGACAGTGTTCCAGACGGCCACGAAAGGTGGGTCGGGGTCCGCTGTCAAAGACGAGCACCCCCTTCACCGCCGATCAAAAAGACGACCAAGGGGACGGTGACGATCTGTCCACAAAGTTATCCACAGTCTGTGGATAACAGGACCGCCGCCGCCGCTCGGTTGTCTTTCAGCAGAAACATCGCGAATCGGGGCGCGGCACAGTGCGCGCGGGATGGCCGCACCGTGGGCTCACGACTCGCGGGACGTCCCCGCTTCGTTGTCTGTCGCCGCTTCGTTATCGAATCGGCATTGGCAGAAGCTAACAGTTTTCTCGGCGGGTGCCAACCGTTCGAGGACATTGGACTGGAGCAGATTTCTCCGAGGTGATCGGGGGTGACGGGTGATACGAATGTGGTCGGTTACACACCGATTCGAGCGGTTTGACCCAGCGAAATCTGCTCAGTACCCTCGAACAGTCGCCCGCAAGTGGCGATACGGCTGCGACCAGCATCGGCTGGAGACCGCGCCGGCTAGCGAGACGACCGAGCTTATCAACGGCGACCGCGTCTGCACCGAAACCGCATTGCTTCGGTGTGGCGGCGGGCGCCAGACGCAACGAGGAGAGACAGCCGTGGCCAAGGGCAAGCGGACCTTCCAGCCGAACAACCGGCGCCGGGCGCGCGTGCATGGGTTCCGGCTGCGGATGCGGACCCGTGCCGGGCGGGCCATCGTGGCCAACCGCCGGAGCAAGGGCCGCCGCAAGCTGACTGCGTGATTCGACTCGAGGTCTGACGCGGTGCTTCCGGCGCGATACCGGATGACGCGATCGACTGAGTTCGGTACCACCGTGAGTCGTGGGGTGCGCGCTGCGCAGCCCGACCTCGTCGTGCACGCACTACGAACCAGCGAGCCGGAGGGCCCGCGTATCGGGCTGGTGGTCTCGAAGGCGGTCGGCAATGCCGTGGAACGGCACCGGGTGGCCCGACGACTTCGACATGTGGCCCGCGGCGTGATTCCCGAACTAGATCCCGCGGATCGTGTGGTGATCCGCGCGCTGCCGGGCAGTCGTAACCAGATCTCCGCGCGCCTGGAGCAGGAGCTGCGCACCGCGTTGCGCAAGGCCCGGTCTAAACACGAGGCTTCCCGGTGAGCAGACCGACCGGTGCGCTGGTGCGCGCCGCGGTCTTCGTCATCCAGCTGTACCGGCACACCATCTCGCCGCTGCGGCTGCCGACATGCCGGTTCATGCCGACCTGTAGCCAGTACGCCGTCGATGCGCTGACCGAGTTCGGCCTGGTGCGCGGTGGGTGGCTGACAATGGTTCGGCTGCTGAAGTGCGGGCCGTGGCATAGGGGAGGATGGGACCCGATACCGGAGCGCCACGGCAGCGAGCATCAGAAGGCACACCGGTGCGCGCCTGACGGCGAATCCCCGGACAGTGACGTCGCCGGTGACGGCGATTCAGCATTGCGAGCAGGAAGCGAGACGCGTGTTTAACTGGTTCAGCCTCGACATCATCTATTACCCGGTGTCGGCGATCATGTGGGTCTGGTACAAGCTGTTCGCCTTCCTGCTGGGACCCTCGAACTTCTTCGCCTGGGCGCTGTCGGTGATGTTCCTGGTGTTCACCCTGCGCGCGATCCTCTACAAGCCGTTCGTCAAGCAGATCCGTACCACGCGGCAGATGCAGGAACTGCAGCCCCAGATCAAGGCGCTGCAGAAGAAGTACGGCAAGGACCGTCAGCGCATGGCGCTGGAGATGCAGAAGCTGCAGCGCGAGCACGGCTTCAACCCGATCCTCGGCTGCCTGCCGATGCTGGCGCAGATTCCGGTGTTCATCGGTCTGTTCCACGTGCTGCGCTCGTTCAACCGGACCGGCGGCTACGGGATCGGTGCGCAGCATCTCGATCCCGAGCTGAACCGGTCGCTGCCCAACTACTTCTTCAGCGCCCAGGACGTCGGTCACTTCCTGGACGCGAACCTGTTCGGGGCCCCGCTCGGCGCGACGATGATCCAGACCACCGGTCTGGACGCCTTCACGGAGTTCAACCGGGCCGCGGTGATCGCCGTCGGCGTCCCCATCATGCTGCTGGCCGGCATCGCGACGCACTTCAACAGCCGGGCCTCGGTGGCGCGGCAGAGTCCCGAGGCCGCCGCCAATCCGCAGACCGCGTTGATGAACCGGCTCGCTCTGTACGTGTTCCCGCTCGGCGTCATCGTCGGCGGGCCGTTCCTGCCGCTGGCCATCATCATGTACTGGCTGGCGAACAACATCTGGACCTTCGGTCAGCAGCACTACGTGTTCGGCAAGATCGAGAAAGAAGAAGAAGAGAAGAAGCGGCTGGCGCAGGAGCGACAGGCCAAGAACGCCCCGCCGCCGGGAGCCAAGCCGAAGCGGGACAAGCGACGCGCGGCCGAGGCGACGGACAGCGGCGCCGAGGCGTCGGACACCACCTCCGCGACCGACGACGAGTCCTCGGACGGGGCGGCGGCGAAGCCGGCCGCCGGCGACCAGACACCGCGCCCAGGCGCGACTCCGCGGCCCGGTGCGAAACCCAAGAAGCGTAAACGTTGACCGGGACGATCCCGGTGGGGATGAGGAGAGACAGATGACCGACGCTGAGACCACCGAGCGCGACGACATCGACACGCAGGACGGCCAGCTGGACGAGCTCGAGGAGAAACTGGTCGCCGAGGGCGAGATCGCCGGCGACTATCTCGAGGAACTGTTGGATCTGCTGGACTTCGACGGCGACATCGACCTCGACGTAGAAGGCGACAGGGCGGTCGTGAGCATCGACGGCGGCAACGACCTGAACAAGTTGGTCGGCCGCAAGGGTGAGGTGCTCGACGCGCTGCAGGAGCTGACCCGGCTCGCGGTACACCAGAAGACCGGTGAGCGCAGCCGGCTGATGCTCGACATCGCCAGTTGGCGTAAGCGCCGCCGCGACGAGCTCGCGGCGCTGGGGGAGAAGGTCGCGCGCCGTGTGCTCGAGACGGGCCAGCGTGAGGAGCTCGCTCCCATGACGCCGTTCGAGCGCAAGATCGTGCACGACGCGGTCGCCGCGATCGACGGCGTGCACAGCGAGAGCGAGGGCGTGGAGCCGCAGCGGCGCGTCGTCGTTCTGGCTGACTGAGTGTGTTGAGTGGCGGCGCCCCGGAATTACATCCATGTAGTTCTGTGGGCGCCGTCTTTATGTCGCCCCGATCCGGAGGATGTTTCACGTGAAACATAGCGAGGTGTCGGCGGCGCCGGAGGCGGCCGGGTCCGTTTTCGGACCGCGACTGGACGCGGCGCACCGGTACGCGGAGATGCTCGCCGGCGCCGGCGTCGAGCGCGGACTGATCGGTCCCCGCGAGGTCGACCGGCTGTGGGATCGCCATCTGCTCAACAGCGCCGCGATCGGTGAGTTGATCGAACCCGATGCCCGAGTCGCCGACATCGGTAGTGGGGCGGGGCTGCCCGGGATACCGTTGGCGTTGGCTCGGCCCGATCTCCGGATCACGCTCATCGAACCCCTGCTCCGCCGCAGCGAGTTCCTCCGCGAAGCGGTAGACGAACTCGGTCTCGACGTCACCGTGATCCGGGGCCGGGCCGAGGAGCTGACGGTCCGGACGGAGGCGGGGGAGATGGACGCGGTCGTGTCCAGGGCGGTGGCCTCTCTGGACAAGCTGACCCGATGGAGCTTCCCGCTCCTACGCATGCAGGGCCACATGCTCGCCCTCAAGGGGGAGCGTGCCGAAGAGGAGATCCGCGTCCACCGGCGAGTGATGTCGTCGTTGGGTGCGGCCGATGTAAGGGTGTTGAAGTGTGGCGCGAACTACTTGGATCCTCCCGCGACCGTCGTCGTGGCGCGACGGGACAAGGTCGTAGCGCACCGGCCGGCGGGCAGGAGAAGAGGATGAGCGAGCCCCGGAACGGATCGCCTGGGGTCCAGGGACAGCAGCCGGCCGCGGAGCCCGCGTCGGGTGTTTCACGTGAAACCGTGCGAGGCGATGTTTCACGTGAAACCGCAACCCCGGCTGTTTCACGTGAAACGTGGACCGATCCGGTCGACCCGGCGTGGCCGGACGCGACCGCTGTCGACACCCCGATCGGGGCGGAGGCCGAGCGCGCGGTGAAGCTGTTGCACGCCGCGTCCAAGACCACCCTGCCCCGTCCGGAGAAGCAGCGCGTCTTCACCGTCGCCAACCAGAAGGGCGGGGTCGGGAAGACGACCACCGCCGTGAACATCGCCGCGGCGCTGGCCCTGCAGGGGCTGAACACTCTCGTGATCGACCTCGACCCGCAGGGCAACGCGAGCACCGCGCTGGGGATCGAGCACCGGCCCGGCACACCGTCCTCCTACGAGGTGCTCATCGGCGAGCTTCCGCTGCGCGACGCGATCCAGCGCAGCCCGCACAACGAACGTCTCTTCTGCGTGCCGGCGACCATCGATCTCGCGGGTGCCGAGATCGAGTTGGTGAGCATGGTGGCGCGCGAGGGCCGGCTGCGTAACGCGCTGGCCGCCCTGAAGGAGTACAACTTCGACTACGTCTTCATCGACTGCCCGCCGTCGCTGGGCCTGCTGACGATCAACGCGTTCGTCGCGGCACCCGAGGTGCTGATCCCGATCCAGTGCGAGTACTACGCGCTGGAGGGCGTGGGACAGCTCATGCGGACCATCGAGATGATCAAGGCGCACCTCAATCCGGAGCTCGAGGTGTCCACCGTCATCCTCACGATGTACGACGGCCGCACCAAGCTCGCCGACCAGGTCGCCTCCGATGTGCGCGCCCACTTCGGCACCAAGGTGCTGCGGACGGTGATCCCGCGCAGCGTCAAGGTGTCCGAGGCGCCGGGCTACGGAATGACGATCCTCGACTACGACCCCGGCTCCCGTGGTGCGATGAGCTATCTCGACGCCAGCCGAGAGATCGCCGAACGAGGATGAGCGCACGGGCAGCGGCCGGACATCCTGCCGGGTCCCGAGAATTGAAGACATCAATCCAGCGCGGGCGCGAATAGGAGAACACACCGATGACCCAACCGACACGCAAGCGCAGCGGCCTCGGCCGCGGACTGGCCTCGCTGATCCCGACCGGGCCGGCGGACGGACAGGAGTCCTCGCTCGGCAAGATGGGCGACGCCGCGGCCGACGTGGTGATCGGCGGGTCCCCGGACACGGGTACCAGCAGCCCGGTCGGTGCGGTGTACCGGGAGATCGACGTGGCGGCGATCGAGCCGAACCCGCGCCAGCCCCGCCAGGTGTTCGACGAGGAGGCGCTCGCCGAGCTCGTCCACTCCATCCGGGAGTTCGGGCTCATGCAGCCGATCGTCGTCCGCGCGCTGCCTACCGAGCAGCCCGGCGCCCCGGCCCGGTACCAGCTCGTCATGGGGGAGCGGCGGTGGCGCGCCGCCCAGCAGGCCGGCCTCACCGCGATCCCGGCGATTGTCCGGGAGACCGCCGACGACGACCTGCTACGCGACGCACTCCTGGAGAACATCCACCGCGTCCAGCTGAACCCGCTCGAGGAGGCGGCCGCCTACCAACAGCTGCTCGACGAGTTCGGGGTCACCCACGATGAACTCGCCGCCCGGATCGGCCGGTCCCGTCCCGTCATCACCAACACGATCCGGTTGCTGCGCCTGCCGATCGCGGTGCAGCGACGGGTGGCCGCCGGCGTGCTGTCGGCCGGGCACGCCAGGGCACTGCTCGCACTGGAGGGCGGACCGGAGAAGCAGGAGGAGCTCGCCGCCCGCATTGTGGCGGAGGGACTGTCGGTGCGCGCCACCGAGGAGGCCGTCACGCTCGCCAACCGGGCCGGCCCGAGTGCGCCGCCGGCGCCGAAACGTAAGCCGATCCAGATGCCGGGGCTGCAGGACGTCGCCGAGAAGCTGTCGAATGCGTTCGACACCCGGGTGACGGTGAGCCTCGGCAAGCGCAAGGGCAAGATCGTGGTCGAGTTCGGCTCGGTGGACGATCTGCAGCGAATTGTGGACTTGATGAGCGCGTCCAAGGAATGACCGACCATACCGGCGAATTACGTCACTGTGACACTAACCGCGTCAGCGGTTCGCCGGGCCGGTCTCTCCTGAAGGAGTTTCGTTGTGAGCCAACGTTTTTGGCCTTCGAAGCGGTCGGGCCCCGCGGCCGGCGCCGAAACTGGGCCGGTGATCGGCAGCCCTTCTATCCTGGAGTGGCAGCTGTGCACATCCGCACCGCGTAGAACTCGGGGAGTCTAGTGTCGGCACGCATCACGCCCTTGCGGCTCGAGGCCTTCGAGCAGCTGCCCAAGCACGCGCGCAGTTGTGTGTACTGGGAGGTCGACCCGGCGAGCATCCGATCCGATCGCGACCACCTCGCCGACCCGGAGTTCGAGAAGGAAGCGTGGCTGTCCATGGTCATGCTCGAGTGGGGGTCGTGCGGACAGGTCGCGGTGCAGTGCACCGCCGCCGACACCGACGACGGGCCCGCGCCGCTCACCGGTGACGAAGCCTGCCTCGGGTATGTCTTCTACGCACCGCCTGGTGTCGTGCCCCGGGCCCGGCACTTCCCGACCGGACCCGTCAGCGCCGACGCCGTGCTCCTCACCTCGCTGGGGGTGGAGTGCGCCGACGACAACGACACCCTGCCGCGCACCCTGATCTCCGCGGTGGTCAACGACCTGGTGCGCCGCGGCGCCCGCGCCCTCGAGGCGTTCGGGCACACCGCCGAGGTCGGCGAGCTGACCGAACCGGGTGTGGTCGCCCCGGAACTGCAGCCGGTGCTCGATGTGCTCGGGGACTGTTCGGTGGAGCAGTGCGTGCTCGACATGGACCTGTTGCTCGACGCGGGGTTCGTCGTGGTCGCGCAGCACCGCTACTTCCCGCGGTTGCGCCTGGAACTGGAGCAGGGGCTCGGGTGGAAGGCCGACGTCGAGGCCGCGTTGGAGCGACTGCTGGAGAGCGCCCAGATCCGTCAGCCGGTCGGCGCCGGCGCGGGGCCGTGCCTGCGGGCTGTTACGAGGGGCTGACCCGACCGGACTGTTCGACCGACAGTTCGTGGGCCAGCAGTTCGGCGAACGTGAAAGTCCCTGTGGGACGGTCGTTCTTGCCCAACAGGTAGAGCCGCTTCACGGCGGCGAGCATGCCCTCGGCGATCGCGTCGCGGGTCTGCGGAGCCAGCAGCAGCTCGCGGTCGTGCGGGTTGGTGATGTAACCGATGTCGACCTGCACGGTGGGCATCCGGGTCAGCCGGAGCAGATCCCAGGTCCGGCCGTGTGTGCGGCAGTCCCGTAACCCGGTGCGGGCCACCACTTCTCGCTGGATGAAGTCGGCCAGGTTGCGGCCTATGGTGGACACCGAGCCGTGCGAGTTACCGAAGTGGAAGGACGCGACACCGTTGGCCGCGGGGGTGGGCTGCGTGGCGCAGCGCAGGCTGATCATCAGGTCGGCGCCGACGGCGTTGGCGGTCGCGGCGCGTTCGGCGTCCGACGGCGAGCGGTTGGCCGGCCGGGACAGGAAGGTCTCCATGCCGATCGCGGTCATTCGGCCCTCGAGCCGGCTGGCCAGATCCCACAGGATGTCCGCCTCGCTGATCGGCCCCTCCGGACCCTGCATGATCAGTCCGTGGTCGTCACCGCCGCGGCCCGGATCGATGATGATGCGCTTACCGGACAGCCGCGGACCCGACCGGCGGACCATCTCCTCCTCGCGGATCGCGTGCGGCGAACCGCCGGTGACCCGGGAGCCGAGAAAGTACAACGACCGCAACGTCTCCGGCCCGCAGATGCCGTCCGGGTACAGGCCGTACTCGCGCTGGTAGGACATCAGCGCGTTGTGCGTCGAGAGCCCGAAGTGGCCGTCGACCAGGCCGGTGTAGAAGCCGAGCTCCTGCAGCCGGGCCTGCAGCGTCGCCACGTCGTCGCCGTACATCGGCGCACCGAACTGGTGGCTGAGCGTGCGCGCGCCGAGCCGGTAGGAGGCCTCCTTCAGCGCGCGGTAAGTGGCCTCGCCGACTATGCCGTCGACGAGCAGGCCGCGATGCTGTTGGAACGCGCGCACCGCCTGGTCGAGCTCGTCATCGAAGACGTCGGCGGCGACGTGCTTACCGGTGGTGAGGTCCTCGTCGTCGGTGTCCGGCAGCATGCCGAGAGCGGCCAGCGCAGCCCGGATCTCGGTGACCGCGGCCCCGCGGTCACCGCGACGCAGACTGGTCATATGCGGCCTTTCGGTCACGGATGGCAGCCGCAGGACAGGGCTCACCAGGTTGACGGGCTGGCACGATTGTCTCAGACACCCGCCGGATTCCTGAAAACCCCAGGCGAGTGTCTGTGAGCTGGATTACAGCTCAGACGGCGTCGGCCAGCTCCCGCAACAGCGCCGCCTTGCCCTTGGCACCGACGATGCGCTTCACCGGCTGACCGTCCTTGAACAGGATCAGCGTCGGGATCGAGACCACCTGGAAGTCACGCGCGGTGGCCGGGTTGGCGTCGACGTCGAGCTTGGCGACGGTGAGCTCACCGGCCCTCTCCGCGGCGATCTCCTCGAGTACCGGAGCGATCATCTTGCACGGTCCGCACCAGGTGGCCCAGAAGTCCACCAGCACGGGGGTGCTGCTGGCGAGGACGTCGCTCGAGAACGAGTCGTCGGTGACGGTGACCGTGGCTGATGACATGGGTACTCCTTATCAGGCGGGGGTTTCAGTAGTCTGATGCGTTGCAGCAGAAGAGGTTTCGGCGAGCCACCGTTCCGCGTCGATGGAGGCCTTGCAGCCGCTGCCCGCGGCGGTGATGGCCTGACGATAGGTGCGGTCGACGAGATCGCCTGCGGCGAAGACACCTTCGATCGAGGTGCGGGTCGAGCCGGGCTGCGTCAGCACGTAGCCGTCGGGGTCGACGTCGACCTGGCCGCGCACCAGCTCCGAGCGCGGATCGTGGCCGATCGCGACGAACACACCGGTCACGTCGAGCTTGGACTCCTCACCGGTTACGTTGTTGCGCAACCGAATTGCGCTCACCTTGGGGTCACCCTCGATCGCGACGACCTCGCTGTTGGTGATGAACTTGATCTTCTCGTTGGACCGGGCGCGCTCGAGCATGATGCGCGACGCACGGAATTCGTCGCGACGGTGCACGATCGTCACGCTGCGGGCGAACCGGGTCAGGAAGGTGGCCTCCTCCATCGCGGAGTCACCGCCGCCGACCACCACGATGTCCTCGTCGCGGAAGAAGAAGCCGTCGCAGGTGGCGCAGGTGGATACACCCATGCCGATCAGGGCCTCCTCGCCGGGCACCCCGAGGTGGCGGGCCGCGGCACCCATGGCCAGGATCACCGCGCGCGCCTTGTGGGTCTCGTCACCGACCGTCACCGACTTGACCGGGCCGGTCAGATCGACCGCGTCGACGTCCTCCATCCGCAGGTCCGCACCGAAGCGCAGCGCCTGCTCGCGCATCTCGTCCATCAGCTCGGGGCCGGTGATCCCGTTGCGGAAGCCCGGGTAGTTCTCCACCTCGGTCGTGGTCATCAGCGCGCCACCGAACTGCACGCCTTCGAAGACCAGTGGGTTCAGCTGCGCACGGGCCGCGTAGATGGCCGCGGTGTAACCGGCCGGGCCGGAACCGATGATGATCAGGTCATGGACCGTGTCAGTGGTGGTCATGAGGGCCTTTCTGCCGCGTTTTGACGGCACCGATACAACACCAGGGTAGGTCGCGGTGTTCCCGAACCCGTCGGCGATTAGTCGACAACTTCCCCACAGATTACGGGCGGGGGCTCATCGTGCAGGCGATGAGGCCACCGACCCCGCGGCGGGTGTCGTGGGGGTCACGGTGATGCGTTCGGCGGTGGGTCCCGGGTCGGAGAACGGCGACGGCGGTTTGTGGGTGAGCCGCGCCACGCCGAGCACCACCGCGGCCACCACGGCGAGTACCCCGAGGATCAGTGCGGCCAGCCGCAGCGCGCCCAGCGGCGGGCGCGACGCGTGCGCGGGTGCGTGCCGCAGCGCCGCGCCGATCCGCGCGGTGACCTCGGGCGGCACCTCGGGTGCGGTCGCGTCGTCGGCGCGCAGATCGTCCGCCAGCCGGCGCAGCTCGCCGCGCACACGGTCGGCCGACGGATCGCCCGATCCGTCGAGCCCGGTGTTCGTGCCGGTGTCCATCGACAGCCAGTGTCCACCACGACCGGCAGAACCCACGAGACCCACGACACGCGGGACCACGAAACACACGAAACATAGGACGCGCGCCGTCGCCGTCCGGTTCCGGTCAGTCCGCGGCCGTCGCCGCCCGCGCATCCAGGTGCTCGAGCTCGTCGGCCAGCCGGGCGCGGGCCCGCGAGCAGCGGCTCTTGACCGTGCCCTGCGGCACTCCCAGCAACCGCGCGGTCTCGGCGACCGAGTAGCCCTGCATGTCGACCGCGACCACCGCGGCGCGCTGCTCAACGGGCAGCCGCATCAGCGCGGTCTCGATCACGATCGCGGTATCCACCTGCGCCGTCGGATCGCCGACCGCGGCGACGTCCTCATCGGTCAGCGGTTCGGCCGGCCGGACCCGGTCGCGGCGCAGCCGGTCCAGACAGGCGTTGACCACAATGCGGTGCAGCCAGCTGGTGACCGCGGCGTCATTGCGGAACGTCCGCGCCCGTCGGTGCGCCTTGAGCATCGCGTCCTGCAGCGCGTCGGCGGCGTCTTCGGGGTCGCGGGTGGTCAACCGGGCCAGCCGGTACAGCTGGCGGTGGTGACGGTAGAACAGCTCCTCGAAGGCGTAGCGGTCCCCGGCGACGTGCGCGGCGAGCAGTTCCGCATCGCTGCGGGGCCGCTGCGGCGGCCCTCCGAAGGTCCCCACAGCCGAACACTAAACGGCTCCCGGGGTGCCTCCTGACACCTCTTTGCCGGCCTGGGGATAGATCAGTCCGCGGCCTTGACCGTGATCTCGGCGATGTCGGAGCGGCTCTCCCCGTCCACCTGGCCGAGCGTGGACACCCACACCAGCAGATACTGCGTCGGCGTCGGATCGGTCACCTTCACGGTGTTGTCGCCGGGCTTGAGCGGGGTGGCCGGGGTCAGCACCGTGGTGTCCGACAGCGACGCCGGGTTCGCGCTGGGCGCCGACCGGATCTCCACCTCGGTGCCGGTGCTGTTGAGGTCGATGTCGACCTCGCCGACCGACGTCGGCTTGGGCAGCTGCAGGATCAACCCCACACCGTTCTTGAAGTTCGGGAACGGCACCGGATCGGTGTACGTGTCGATCGGCCACACCGTGGTCTTGTCACCGTCGATGGCCAGCCGGGCCAGCGCGGGTGCGTCCGCCTCGCCTTCCGGCGAGAACACCGTCGCCGAAACGGGTTTCACGACAGCGCCGGCGCTCTGCTCGGAGGTCTTCGACGGGCTGGTGTCGCTGAGGCCGAGCCGGTCCCCGCCCAGGCCGTCGCCGACGTCGCCGAAGATCCGGCTCAGCACGCTGGCCAGCACCACCAGGGCGACCACCACCACCGCCGCGGCGGCGCCCAGCCCGATCAGCAGAGCCCGGCGCCGTTTCGCCTCGGCCTCGGGATCGCTGTCGTAGTCGTCGAGGTCCTCGTCACCGTCCCCGGACTCGTCGACCGGGGCGATCAGCTCGGTGCGGTCGGCGACCGCGGTGGCCTGCTGAAGCAGGTTCAGCAACGTCGGGGCGGTGCGGATACCGCCGCTCTCCTGCACGGCGCGCGCCGCGGCGGCCGAGATCTGGAACGGGATGTTGCGGTCGACGGCCCGCGGTTCCACCGGCTGACCCGCGGCGTCGAGATCGGCCTGCGCCAGCCCGCTGGGCACGCCCTGCTCGGGCAGCGGCCACCGGTTGATCAGCAGCGCGTACAGCGCCGCGCCGATACCGCGGACGTCGTCCTCGGGGGTGGCGTCGGCCAGCGTCGCCGGGAACGCCAGCGCCACGTCGCCCTCGATGCTGACCCGGATCCGGCTGGGGTGGTCGATGGACAGCGCCACCCCGGCGCGGTGCGCGGCCTCCGCGGCCGCGGCCAGCGACTGCATCGCACGGGCCCCGCCGATCGGGGAGGGCGAGGTCTCGGCCACCTCGGCCAGGGAGCCGCCGCGGATCCACTCGGACACGATCAGGCCACCGGAGCCGGTGTGCATCACGTCCAGCACGCGCGCGATCCCCGGCATGTCGATGCGGCTGAGCTTCATCGTGCGGTCCAGGATCGCCCGGACCTCGGCGTCGGGCAGTGTGTTGTCGGGGTCGACGAGGGTCAGCGCGACCTGCCGGTCCAGCGCGGTGTCGAGGGCCTGCCAGAACTGCAGCGTGGGCGGCCCGCCGTGGAACACCAGCAGCCGGTAGCGTCCGCCGCCGATGACCGCGCCGGGAACCATGTGCACGTCGTCGTCGGAGGTCGCGGCCTCGTAGTCGGCCGGCGACCGGCCGGACACCGGGATCCGGGTGGTGCCCTTCTCGGCGGGCGCGTCGGGCTGGAAGTCGTCGGCCGCCACCTCGGGCGACCGCTGTGGCGGTACGGGCAGCTTGGTGGTGGCGGTGCTGTCGGGACTGGCCGCGGAGCCAGCTGCGGAGTCGTCGGTCACCGCTGGTCCTTTCCGCCTCGGGTCCCCGGCAACATCTGACGGTTGCCCGCGCCGGCCTTCCGGCGGGGGCGCGTGCCGCCCTGACGGGGACAATCTGCTCTGTTCAGGGTACGTGAGGGCGGTTGCCGGTCGTGGTCGGTCGGCGCTGACAGCGGTGTTAGCGGCAACGTCGGATACCGCGGGGGTGCCGCGGCCCAGCCGCCGTCGCACCGCGGCGAGTGCGGCGTGGGCGTCGGGCACCCGTGCGGCCAGCAGGATCCCGGCGATGATCGGCACCATGATCAGGCCCAGCGCGGTCAGGCGGATCAGCGATCCGCCCCCGCCCCACCGCTCGGTCAGCGACTCCAGGCCCAGCAGCCGGTCGGCGGCGTGCGCGATCATGCCTGCCACCAGGGATGCCGCGACGGTCACCAGGATCGTGCGGATCACCTGCAGGTCGAGCAGTCGGCCGCCCGGCGGTTTCAGGTTCGACCGCAGCAGGAAGTAGCCGAGCGTGGCGCCGGCCAGAAAACCCAGTCCGTTCGCGGTGCCGAGGTAACCGGCGACCAGGTCCGGGTCGTCGGTCAGGTGCGGCGCGATCACCGAGCCGATGATCTTCACGATGGTGATGACGATGATCAGCAGGATCGGTGTCCACGGCTGCTCGCGGGCGTAGAACACCCGAAGTTGAAGCAGCAGAAGGGCATACGGGATCAGGGTGAACGCCGACAGGGTGATCGCCATGCCGAGGTAGTGCGCGTCGACCGAGCCGAACTTGCCGTAGGCGAACAGTGCGCTGCCCATCGCCGGCCCGCCGACGGTCATCATCGCCACGACCGGGATCAGGGTCACCATCGTCAGGCGGGTGGCCAGCGACAGGTCGGCCAGCACCGCGCGCTGGTCGTTGGCGGCGGCGTTGCGGCTCAGCCGCGGCATCACCACGGTCAGCACCGTCACACCGATCATCCCGAACGGCAGCTGAAGCACCAGCCAGGTGTAGTTGTAGATCGCCGGCCCGGAATCGGCTGCGCCGGCGGCGATCCGGTTACCGACGATCAAACCGATCTGGCTGATCAGCACGTACAGCACCATCGCGGCGGCCATCGCACCGAACTGCTTCATCCGGTCGTCGATGCCCCACAGCGGTTTCAGGCTGATGCGCTGCCTGCGGATCGCGACCAGCAGCACCACCACCTGGGTCACGGTGCCCAGGGTCATGCCGATGCCGAGCACCAGCAGCTTGGCGTTGCCCATGGAGACCGGGTCGAGCGAGAGTTCGCCCGGCACAAGGACGTACAGGCCCAGCGTGGCCAGTGCCACCAGGTTGTTGCACACCGGCGCCCACGCAGGCGGGCCGAACACGTTGCGGTTGTTCAGGATCGCCATGAACACCGATGACAGCCCGTAGAACAACACCTGCGGCAGAAGCAGATACGCGAACGCCCGGGTGACGTCGCGGTTCACCTCCGGATGGCTGCCCAGCATCAGGTCGACGAGCAGCGGCGCCGACAGCACCGAGACGATGGTGGTGACCAGCAGCAGCGTGAAGGCCAGTGTGACCAGCCGGCGGGTGAAGGCCGCACCCCGGTCCGGGTCGTCGCGTTCGGCGCGGGCCAGCACCGGCACGAAGATCGCGGTGAACGTCGCCTCCAGCACCAGCGCGGCGATCAGATTCGGCAGCTGGTAGGCCACCGAGAACGCGCTCGACAGCGCCGCGCCCAGGATGGTGGCCACCAGCACGATGCGGCCGAACCCGGTGATCCGGCTGACCAGGGTGGCCAGCGCCATCCCCCAGGACCGGGACACCACCGCGGCGTCGGTCAACTCGGGCCGGGCGGGCGCGGACCCGGAACCGGCCGGGGGTGGGGAAGTGGCCTGCCGGGACCGGTCGGTGGTGTTCACCGGCCACCTCCGTCGTGACTGGTCTGCTCCTCGAAGTGCAGCGCGACCTCCAGCGGATCGGGCCGGTCCAGGTCGGCGGGGTCGGGCTGGCCGCGGAACCGGTGCCACAGCCGGCGCCCGGCCAGCAGGACCAGCACCGCACCGGCGGACAGCGTGATGATGAACAGCACCTTGCCGTAGGCGTTGGAGTGCACCGACAACCGCACCGGCTCGCCGAGCGGCAGCCCGTCGGCGGTGCGCAACGCGACGTCGACCGCGACGCGCTGGGTGAAGTGCACCTCGATCGGCACCCGCAGCGGCAGATAGCCGGGGGGCAGCTCGATCTCGCCCATGTCGGTGACGGTCATGCCCGGCGGCGCGTCGACCTCGAGGCGCACCCGGATCGGCACCGGCAGGTCGTTGCGCAGCGCCAGCGGCAACGGGCTGCGTTCGGTGGCCAACGTGTACGACCCGCCTGGGTTGACGATGGTGACCGCGCGGAACATGTCGTCGACCGTCCGTCCGACCGTCGAAAGGCGTTGCTGAGCAAGGCCGTTGCGGGTATCCGGCGGCACCGACTGGCTCAGCGCGCGCAGCATGTCCTCGCGCAGCGGTGCGGTGTAGCCGTACCCGGTCAGGCCGGTGCGCTGATCGGTCGTCAGCGCGGCGGTCAGACCCCACAGCCGGCCGGTGACCGCCGCGATGCCCGACACCACCGCGTCGTCGAACCGGGCGGCCGGATCGCCGAGCGCGTCCGACGGCATCGGGGCGGACTGCTGCGGGGGCACGTTGTTGCCGTCGGCGATGACTGCGGGAAGCGGGCGGGGCACGGCCAGCCGCGCCTTGATCGCGGTGGCCACGGCGGTGAAGATCGCCTGCGCATCGGGCGGCTGCAGGTGCCACGCCAGCGGCGGCATGAGGATCTCGGCGCGGGGTTCGACGTCGGGGTTCAGCGCCCGCCACAGCAGTGCGCCGACCGCGTCCTGGCGGCGGGCCACCTCCGAGTCGTGCTGCAGCGGGATGTCCAGCGCGGGATCCAGATACCCGGGGGTGACCGGTTCGGCGCCCGCACCGGCCAGCGCCGCACCGACCGCCGGGTCGAACGGCACGGTCACCACCTGCGGTGTGTAGCGCACCGGTGTGGTGTCGGGGTCGGTCTCGGAGCCGTCGTCGACGGGTGTCCCGGCGGCGGCGATCGCCACGGTGTCGCCCTGGCCGCTGAGCAGCTGGACCGCCCCGCCGGTCAGTGGGCCGTCCCCGACCAGCGTGGCGCCGCGCACCGAGGTGACACCGAGGATCTGGTCGACGATGTCGGCGGCGCTCTTAGTCGCGATCCCGCTGAGCCCGTGATCCCCGACGCGGTGCAGCGCGTCCAGGTCGGCCTGGGCGTACACCGTCGCGGCCACACACATGTTGCTGGCCAGCCCGCGCAGCCGGTTCAACCAGGCCACCGCGGCCTCCTGCCCGGCGCCCGGATGGGTGGGCGTGCCGGGACCGGCGTCGGGTCCGTCGTTGACGACGTAGCCGCCGGTCATCGCGTTGACGGTGACCAGCAGGTCGGGGTCCACGGCCAGACAGGTGGCCAGCTTCACCCGGCCGTCGGTGTCGACCCGCGGGCTGGTGGCGAACTCCACGGTGCTCAGCAGGGTGTCCAGCCGGCCGCCCGGCGCCAGCGAGGTGGCCAGGTCGTCGTCGATGAGCCGCACCGGGGTGGTGCCGCCGGGTGCGCCGGCGGCCAGCCGTGGCCGGTCGGCGATCGGCCACAGCAGCGTCAGCGCGACGGGTCGGGAGGTGTCGGGCGGGTCGACGGCGGCCACCCCGTCGGATTCGGCGGCCGGGTCGGGCGGTACCCCGAGCACCGGCAGCAGGAACCGCGCGTCGTCGAGGCGGGCGGGCTCGCCGTAGTCGGGGGTGCCGTTGACGTTGACCATCACCGGGTAGATGCCCGGCTCCTCGATGGACAGCGACGGACCGTCCGAGGACCGCAGCGGATACGACAGGACGAACGGAACCTGTTGTCCCCGTTCGAGTTCGGTGGCCAGCGTGATGAAGTCCCCGACCGGCTCGTACTGGTCGACGTTGCCGGTGAGGTTGGTGCGCAAGCCGGCGGAGGTGCGCACCGCGGCGGCGTCCTCCAGCCGCACCACCACGTCGCGCACCGGCCGGTCGCCGACGTTGTGCACGCTGCCCGACACCGTGACCATCGGGTCGCTGGTGGTGGTGACGATGTCGGGGGTGACCGACTCGATGCGCACCTGCAGGAACTGCGCCGGGGTGGTCTGCGCCGAGGCGCTGGGCAGGTTGTCGGGCACCCCGGGCGCCGCGATGACCGGCAGGACAGCCAGCAGCAGCACGGCGAGTACGGTCAGCAGGCGCCGCACAGGGTGCGGCGCCGGGGAGCGGCTCACTGGCCCTGTCCGCAGCCGTTCGTCCGGCGGCCGGGCTGTTGCTGCGCGCGCTCGTCGGTGCGACGGTTGCGGGTGTGCGAATGCGTCTGGGGGCGCCGCCGCGGGGTGGACCGGGGCAGCGGCGGCAGCGCCGACGGACCGTCGGTCTGCAGTTTGTCGATCAGCTCGCCGGCGACCTCGGCCAGCCGGCGCTCGTCGGCGTAGGCCAGCCGCGTCGGCAGTTCCTGGAGCGGAACCCACGCCACCTCGCTGACCTCGACGTCCTCGTCGGACAGCTCGCCGCCGAGGAACCGCATCAGATAGTGGTGCACGGTCTTGTGCACGCGGCGGCCCTCGGTGACGAACCAGTAGTCGATGCTGCCGAGCGCGGCGAGCACGCTGCCCTGCACGCCGGTCTCCTCGGCGACCTCGCGCACCGCGGTCTGCTCGGCGGTCTCACCCATCTCGATGTGTCCCTTGGGCAGCGACCACAGCATCCGGCCGCGCCGGTCGATCCGGCCGATCAGCGCGGCGACCTGACGCTCCTTGGGCCCGTCCAGGCCGTTGATGACCAGCCCGCCCGCGGACGTCTCGTGCACGGTGCGCAACCGGTCCGGCGGCCGGCGCGGCCGCGACTTCTTGGGCTGGCTGGGCTTGTGTTCGGCGGCGGTGGTGTTGCTGTGATGCGGGCCCGGTACCGGCTTCGGGGTGGCCTGGCTGCGGGGCTGGGTGGACTGGTCGGTGGCGGTCTGCGGCGGTCCTGCCGCGCGTCGGCCGCGACGCCGCCCCCGGCGTCGTCGTGGTTTGGCCTGTTCGCCGTCCGACACCTAAGCGATGGTAGCTGCCACACCCATGTGCTCCCGCCGCACTCACCGGTCGTGACAGACCCGTTGCCGATTAGGCTGTCCGAACGTGCCCGAATCCGTCACCGACGCTGAACTGCTCGCCACCGCGCAGGTTGCCCTGAACCGCCACGGCGAGCTGCTGCGTGACATCGGCCGGGTGTTCACCTCGGCCGGCCACCAGCTGTACCTCGTCGGCGGCAGCGTCCGCGACGCCCTGCTGGGCCGGACGGACACTGATCTGGACTTCACTACCGACGCCCGGCCCGAGCAGATGCAGAAGCTGCTGCGGGGCTGGGCCGACGCGCTGTGGGACACCGGCATCGAGTTCGGCACCCTCGGCGTCGGCAAGGGCGACCAGCGGCTGGAGATCACCACCTTCCGCGCCGACTCCTACGACCAGGTGTCGCGCAACCCCGAGGTGCGCTTCGGTGACCGCCTCGACGACGACCTGGTGCGCCGCGACTTCACCGTCAACGCGATGGCGGTGCGGATCACCGAGGACGGGCCCGCGGAGTTCCACGACCCGCTGGGCGGGCTGGCCGCGCTCAAGGCGCGTCAGCTCGACACCCCGGCCGAGCCGGAGGTGTCGTTCGGCGACGATCCGCTGCGGATGCTGCGCGCCGCGCGGTTCGTCTCCCAGCTCGGCTTTGACGTCGCACCCCGGGTGCTGCAGGCACTGATGGAGATGGCCCCGCAGCTGGAGCGCATCACCGCCGAGCGGGTGGCCGCCGAGCTGGACAAGCTGCTGCTGGGCGCCGACCCGGTCGCCGGGATCGACCTGATGGTGCAGACCGGGCTTGGTGACGTGGTGCTGCCCGAGGTCGGCGCGATGCGGATGGCGATCGACGAGCACCACCAGCACAAGGACGTCTACTGGCACTCGCTGACCGTGCTCAAGCAGGCGATCGACCTGGAGGACGAGGGTCCCGACCTGGTGCTGCGCTGGGCGGCGCTGCTGCACGACATCGGCAAGCCGGCGACCCGCCGCCACGAACCCGACGGCGGGGTGAGCTTCCACCACCACGAGGTCGTCGGCGCGAAGATGGCCCGTAAGCGGCTGCGCGCGCTGAAGTACTCCAAGCAGATGGTCGACGACGTCTCGCAGCTGGTGTACCTGCATCTGCGGTTCCACGGCTACGGCGGTGGCAAGTGGACCGACTCGGCGGTGCGCCGCTACGTCACCGACGCCGGGCATCTGCTGCCGCGGCTGCACAAGCTGGTGCGCGCCGACTGCACCACCCGCAACAAGCGGCGCGCGGCGCGGCTGCAGGCCAACTAGGACGACCTGGAGAACCGGATCGCGGAGCTGGCCGCCAAGGAGGACCTGGCGCGGGTGCGCCCGGACCTCAACGGCAACGAGATCATGGAGATCCTCGGCATCCCGGCGGGCCCGCAGGTGGGGGAGGCGTGGAACTTCCTCAAGGAGCTGCGGCTGGACCGCGGCCCGCTGTCGCGCGAGGAGGCGGTCGCCGAACTTCTGGCGTGGTGGAACGCCAAGGAGGGCCGCTCCGTCTGATCAGGCATGGACTACTGCCTGAGTGACGGGGACGGGTCGGCGACGATCTGGTCGGCGCCACCCGATGTGGATGTCGACGGCGACGGTGGCCTGGACGCGGTCGGCCTCGACTTCGACGGCGACGGACTGGTCGACGACGCGATGGCCGACCTCGACGATGACGGGGTCGCCGACCACCTGGTGCGCGACCACGCCGGCGACGCCGCCCACTTCACCGACGACGGCACCGGCACCTGGACGGTCGGGGTGGATGTCAGGGTGGATCCGGTGCGGGGGCTGCGCTGGTTCGGTCTCGACGGGGCCGAGCAGTTCGGCGGGCCGACGGTCGACTTCGACGGCGACGGCGGCGCCGACGAGCGGCTGCTCGACAGCGACGGCGACGGGCTGGCCGACCGGGTGCTCGGCACCGGGCGGGCGTGGGTGGACACCGACGGCGACGGGCGCTGGGACCTGCGCCTGACCGACGACGACGGCGACGGCCGGGCCGACGCGGCCGGCGAGGTCTAACCGCGGCCCGCGCCGGGCGGACCGGCGAACGCCTGCGCGATCGTCAGCCACCGCTCGGCGTCCGGGCCCTCGGCGGTGACGTTCAGCGCGGCGCGCGGCCGGCGCTGGGTGACCAGCAGGCAGAAGTCCTCGGCCGGCCCGGTCACCCGCTGCGCCGCATTCGGCGGACCCCACGCCCACACCGAGCCGTCGGGCGCGGTCAGTTTCACGTGGAACGGTTCGGCCGGGACCGGCAGGTCGTGGACGGTGAACGCGAAGTCGCGGGTGCGCACCCCGAGGTGCGCGATCGAGCGCAGCCGCGCGGTGGCCGGCCGGCGCACCCCGAGCGCGTCGGCGATGTCGAGGCCGTGCGCCCAGGTCTCCATCAGCCGGGCGGTGGCCATCGACGCCGCGCTCATCGGCGGGCCGAACCACGGCAGCCTGCGGTCCTCGGCGACGGTGAGCAGCGCGTCGTGCAGACGGGTGCGGGCGCGGCGCCAGTCGGCCAGCAACTCCCCGGGCGCGGCGGCGGCCAGTTCCCCGGCGGCCGCGTCGACGAACCCCGCCGGGTCGGCCTCCGCCTCGGCGAGCTGCGCGGCGAACGCCGCCTCGTCGGTGATCGCGATCAGCGCGACCTCGTCGGTCCACAGCAGGTGCGCGATCTGATGCGCGATGGTCCAGCCGGGCGCCGGTGTCGGCGCGGCCCACTGCGCGGCGGGCAGCTCGCTGACGAGGGCGTCGAGTTCGTCGCTCTCGCTGCGCAGATCCGCCACCACGGGACCGGCGTCGGCCATGCGGTCACCCTAACGCCGCTCGCGGCGTGCGACGGCGGCATGCACCACGAAACCGAGCAGGTACACGCCCACCCCGGCGACGGCCAGCAGCGGCTGGCGGCCGTCGGGCGGGATGACCGCCGCGCCCGCGGTGATCGCCAGGATGAACGAGATCCAGAACAGCGCGTCCTGGACGGTGAACACGTGGCCGCGCAGCGCGTCGTCGACGTCCATCTGCATCGCCGAGTCCGCGCACAGCTTGACCACCTGACCCGCGGCGCCGAGCAGGAACCCGCAGGCGATCATCAGCGGGATGTACAGCGCCGCCCCGACCAGCTGCACCGCCGCGGCGAACAGCAGCGCCAGATTGGTGGTGCCGTAGCGCCCCCAGCGCCGCACCGCCGCCGGCGTCAGCGCGGTCGCCAGAAACGACCCGGCGCCGGCGGCGCTGAGGAACAGCACCGAGGTGCCCAGACCCGCCACGGTGTGGACGTCGTCGCTGTGCCGCACCATCACCAGCACCAGCAGCGAGTTGATGCCGAACGCCATCCGGTGCGCGGCCAGCGCCGCCAGGGTGCCAGCCACGGTCGGCAGCGCGGCCACGGTGCGGATGCCGTGGCTCCAGCCGGTCGCGACCGCGTACAGCGCCGAACCGTGGATGGTGCGTTTGCTCTCGTGCGGGCCGAGCACGTCGGGCGGGAACCGCACCGACAGCAGCAGCGCGAGCAGCACCGGGAGCGCCACCAGCAGGATCACCGTCGCACCGCCGGCGTCGTCGGCGCCGAACAGCCGGCGCGGCACCAGCATGAAGATCGCACCGAAGAACGCCATCGCCGCCCCGGTCGCCATCGCCACCGAGTTCATCGCGACCACCCGCGGCCGGGGCACCACGTCGGGCAGCGCCGCAGACAGCCCGGACGACACGAAGCGGGTGAAGCCGTTGACGATCAACGCGCCCAACAGGATCACCAGATCCGACGCCCCGGCGGCCAGCAGCGCCGCCACCGCCAGCACCAGGATCAGCCGGGCGGCGTTGGCGCCGATGAGCACCAGCCGGCGGTCCCAGTGGTCGAGCAGGGCGCCGGCGAACGGGCCAAGCAGCGAGTAGGGCAGATACAGCACGGCGAACGACCCGGCGACCGCCCACGGTGTGGCGGCGCGTTCGGGGTTGAACAGGATCGCCCCCGCCAACCCCGCCGCGAACAGGCCGTCACCGAACTGGCTGACCGCCCGCAGTTCCAGCAGCCGCCAGAAGTGCGGCAGCGCGCGCACGGAGCGCCAGGCAGCGATCGCTGCGCGTGCGTCGGCCACGGGGATCACGTTTCTGTCGGGTGTCGGATCGGGACCGGATCCACAGTACAAATAATCGCGCTCGGGCCGCGCTTGTCCGCCCCGGCGCCGGTGGCCGGTGCCATGATGGAAACGTGGCGCAGTCAGAGGATCCGGAAGACTTCGTCGCTCCCGCGGCGCCCCGAGTGCGGGCCGGCACGCTGCTTCTGGCCAACACCGACCTGCTGGAGCCGACGTTCCGGCGCAGTGTGATCTACATCGTCGAGCACAACGACGGCGGCACGCTCGGCGTGGTGCTGAACCGGCCGAGCGAAACCGCGGTCTACAACGTGTTTCCGCAGTGGGCCAAGCTGGTCGCCAAGCCCAAGACGATGTTCATCGGCGGGCCGGTGAAGCGCGACGCGGCGCTGTGCCTGGCGACGCTGCGCGCAGGCATGGACGCAACGGGGGTGCCCGGGCTGCGGCATGTGCAGGGCCGGGTGGTGATGGTCGACCTCGACGCCGACCCCGACACCGTCGCCCCGGTTCTGGAGGGGGCGCGGATCTTCGCGGGCTACTCGGGTTGGACGATCGGCCAGCTCGACGGCGAGATCGAACGCGATGACTGGATCGTGTTGTCCGCGTTGCCTTCTGATGTGCTGGTCGAACCGCGGGTGGATCTGTGGGGTCGGGTGCTGAGGCGTCAGCCGTTGCCGTTGTCGCTGCTGGCGACGCACCCGATCGACGTCAGCCGCAACTAGCGGTCGCAGGACAGCGTGCAGGTGGCGCACGCGTTGCCGCAGCCGCCGGTGCCCGCGCCGGCCTTGCGGCGGGCGGCCTCCTGGCGGGCCACCGCCGTGGCGCTCTGCCAGCATCCGGCGGCGACGGTGCCCACCGCGCCGAGCACGCAGATCGCGAGCAGCACCACCCCGGTGCCGGTGTCGACGGCCAGCGCGACGGCACCGCCCGCGGCGAGCATGGCGGCCGCGGCCAACTGGGTGGGGGCGACCGAGCGCAGCACCTCGCGGACGTGGTCGCCGGAGCGGGGCCGCGTCAGCAGCCAGAGACCGAGCGCTGCGGTCGCGACGGCGGCGCACAGACACAGCACCGCGGCGATTTGCATGGAGTCCAGCTTACGAGGGACGGCAAATCGGGCCGGGTGGGGCGTCCCCCGGGCGCCAGGCTTCGCCCGGGGGACATGTCCCTCACCCCGCGACCAGCGCCTGTGACGCCGGGGCCCTGACGGGGGTCGACACCGGCGACACCGTGCCCGGCACCACAGCGGGGGTGCCGGGGGTCGCCGGAAGCATCGCGCCGGGTGCGGCGGGGATCGCGGGCTGCGCCGGCGCGGCCGGCGGGGTCTTGCCCGGAACCGCGACCCGGAAGCCGTTGACGATCGCGTCGGTGGCCTGGGCGGCCGGAACCGCCTGCTCGACGCTGGTGGTGACGGCCAGCGACACCAGGTAGTGCTCGGTGTCGGTGCTGGCCAGAACGTGCCGACGGGAGGTGTTCAGCGTCAGCGAGTTGTCCCGGTAGGTGCCCTCGATCAGCGACGACGGCATCCCACCCCAGTCGGCGAAGGACGCGGCGGTGGACCGCCAGGCGGGCAGCTGCTGGCTGTCGATGAAGCCGTGGCTGATCGCCTCGCGGGGGTCGAACTCGCCGCCGACCAGCTTGTACACCACCAGCTGGGCGTTCGAGGTGTACAGCCCGTCACCGCCGACCCGGTCGGCGATGACCGCGAACGCGTCGGGCACGTTGGGGTCGGGGACGTGCGCCCAGCCGCGCGGCATCGGCAGCACGATGTTCAGCGCGGTGAAGTCCTTGCTGCTCTGCGGTTCGAGCGTGACGCCCTTGCTCTCCAGGAACTCGTGGATGGTGCCCGAGGTCGCGGGCACGATCGCGGGCACCGCGGCCTGGGCGCCGGCCGCGCCGGGGACGGCGGCCGGGGCGGTGCCGGTGCCGACATTCAGGGTGTCGGGGACCACACCCTGCTGGGTCTGGATCTGCCCGTCGGTCACCGCGGGGGTCGGCTGCGGGGGTTGCGGGACAACTGGCTGGGCCGACGCTGTCGGGCCCGCCAGGCCGAGGACGCCGGCGGTGGCGGCGGCCACACCTGCGGCCAGAATCCGCCAGCGAGGGGCGATCTCGATCATCTGCGTCGGTCCTTTACAACAGCTCGGTTGAGGTCAGGCGCTGACTGTAGCCAGCCGCGGAGGTTAGCCACCAGGGCTGGAATCGACCTGCAACCGTGTTCTGACTTCCCCGCAATGCAACCGAGACCAACCCGTGGCCGAACACGTCACAATCGGCGGGCTTATACCCTGTTCACGTGACTGAAACGCCGACCACCGACACCCCGCAGCACCGCTACACCGCGGAGCTGGCCGGCCAGATCGAGCGCGCCTGGCAGCAGCGGTGGGAGGAGGCCGGCACCTTCCACGTGCCCAACCCCGTCGGCTCGTTGGCGCCGGCGGACGGGTCTCCGGTGCCGCAGGACAAGATGTTCGTCCAGGACATGTTCCCGTACCCGTCGGGCGACGGCCTGCACGTGGGACACCCGTTGGGTTACATCGCGACCGACGTCTACGCCCGCTACTACCGGATGCAGGGCCGGAATGTTCTGCACGCGTTGGGCTTCGACGCGTTCGGCCTGCCCGCCGAGCAGTACGCGATCCAGACCGGCACCCATCCGCGGGAGCGCACCGAGGCCAACATCGTCAACTTCCGCCGCCAGCTGGGCCGGCTCGGGCTCGGCCACGACTCGCGGCGCAGCTTCTCCACCACCGACGTCGACTACTACAAGTGGACGCAGTGGATCTTCCTGCAGATCTACAACGCCTGGTTCGACAAGGAGCAGAACAAGGCCCGCCCGATCGCCGAGCTGATCGCCGAATTCGACTCCGGTGTGCGCACACTGGATGACGGCCGGGACTGGGCCTCGCTGTCGAAGGGCGAGCGCGCCGACGTCATCGACTCCTACCGGCTGGTGTACCGCGCGGACTCGATGGTGAACTGGTGCCCCGGGCTGGGCACGGTGCTGGCCAACGAGGAGGTCACCTCCGAGGGGCGCAGCGAGCGGGGCAACTTCCCGGTGTTCCGGAAGCGGTTGCGGCAGTGGATGATGCGCATCACCGCCTACTCGGACCGGCTGCTCGACGATCTGGACCTGCTGGACTGGCCGGAGAAGGTCAAGACCATGCAGCGCAACTGGATCGGGCGCTCGACCGGCGCGTCGGTGCTGTTCGGCACCGACGCCGGCGACATCGAGGTGTTCACCACCCGTCCGGACACGCTGTTCGGCGCGACCTACATGGTGCTGGCGCCCGAGCACGATCTGGTCGACCAGCTGACGGCCGAGGCCTGGCCGGACGGGGTGGACGAGCGCTGGACCTTCGGTGCCGCGACCCCGGCCGAGGCGGTGGCCGCCTACCGGGCCTCGATCGCGGCGAAGTCGGACCTGGAGCGCCAGGAGAACAAGACCAAGACCGGTGTCTTCCTCGGCGCGTACGCGACCAACCCGGTCAACGGCGCGAAGATCCCGGTGTTCATCGCCGACTACGTGCTGCTGGGCTACGGCACCGGCGCGATCATGGCGGTGCCCGGCCACGACCAGCGCGACTGGGACTTCGCCACCACCTTCGGGCTGCCGATCGTGGAAGTCGTTGCCGGAGGCGATGTTTCGGAGGCCGCCTACACCGGCGAGGGCGAGATCGTCAACTCCGACTACCTCAACGGGCTGAGCGTGGAGGCGGCCAAGGAGGCGGTCACCGCGCGGCTGGCCGAGCAGGGTCGCGGACAGGCCCGGGTGGAGTACAAGCTGCGCGACTGGCTGTTCGCGCGGCAGCGCTACTGGGGTGAGCCGTTCCCGATCGTCTACGACGAGGACGGCCGCGCGCATGCGCTGCCGGAGTCGATGCTGCCGGTCGAGTTGCCCGACGTGCCGGACTACTCGCCGGTGCTGTTCGATCCGGACGACGCCGACAGCGAGCCGTCGCCGCCGCTGAACAAGGCCACCGACTGGGTCAACGTCGAACTCGACCTGGGCGACGGCCTGAAGCGCTACACCCGCGACACCAACGTGATGCCGCAGTGGGCGGGCAGCTCCTGGTACGAGCTGCGCTACACCGACCCGAACAACAGTGAAGCGTTGTGCGACAAGGAGAACGAGCGCTACTGGATGGGGCCGCGGCCCGCCGAGCACGGCCCCGACGATCCGGGTGGCGTCGACCTCTACGTCGGCGGCGTCGAGCACGCGGTGCTGCACCTGCTGTACTCGCGGTTCTGGCACAAGGTGCTCTACGACCTGGGGTACGTCACCTCGAAGGAGCCGTACCGCCGGCTGGTCAACCAGGGCTACATCCAGGCCTTCGCCTACACCGACTCGCGCGGGGCGTACGTGCCGGCCGCGGAAGTCGTTGAGCGCGACGGGAAGTTCTACTGGAACGGGCCCGACGGCGAGATCGAGGTCAACCAGGAGTTCGGCAAGATCGGCAAGAGCCTGAAGAACTCCGTGTCGCCCGACGAGATCTGCGACGACTACGGCGCCGACACGCTGCGGGTGTACGAGATGTCGATGGGCCCGCTGGAGGCGTCGCGGCCGTGGGCCACCAAGGACGTCGTCGGCGCCCACCGGTTCCTGCAGCGGGTGTGGCGTCTGGTGGTCGACGAGAGCACCGGGGCCACCCGGGTCTCCGAGCATGAGGCGATCGACGAGCAGACGCTGAAGTTGTTGCACCGCACCATCGCCGGGGTGACGGAGGACTACCAGAACCTGCGCAACAACACCGCGGCGGCCAAGCTCATCGAGTACACCAACCACCTGACCAAGCAGAACGTCACCGCGCGCGCGGCGCTGGAGCCGCTGGTGTTGATGGTGGCGCCGCTGGCCCCGCACCTGGCCGAGGAGCTGTGGCGGCGGCTGGGCCACGACACCTTCCTGGCGCACGGCCCGTTCCCGGTGGCCGACCCGAAGTATCTCGTCGAGGACACCGTCGAGTACCCGGTGCAGGTCAACGGCAAGGTGCGCGGGCACGTCACGGTGGCCGCCGACGCCGACAAGGACACCCTGGAGAAGGCCGCGCTGGCCGACGAGAAGGTGCAGGCGTTCCTGGCCGGGGCGACCCCGAAGAAGGTGATCGTCGTCCCCGGCCGCCTGGTCAACCTCGTCGTCTAGGGCGATTTCGGTGTAGTTAGTGGTGCTGGTCGCCACTAACTACACCCAAACTGCGGCAAGTGGAACCGGTCGCGGCGGTGGGCGCGTCCTACCGACGTGCTCAGCGAATATCTCCGTCGTCATGACGGCGTCCTGACACTCGACCACGCCCGAAGCATCGGCATGAGCAGGGACGCGGTCAGCAGGCGGGTGCGGTCAGGGCAGTGGCTGCGCTGTGCGCGCGGCGTGTACTTCGTCAACGACCGCCCCTTCTCGGACGCGGCGCGCATCCGCGTCGCGGTCTGGAGCCTGGGGCCCAACGCCGCCGCGAGCGGACTGGCCGCCGCCTGGTGGCACAACCTCACGCGGTTCGCGCCGGACCCGGTGGAAGTGACGATGCCGCGTAATGCCAGCGGCCGGGCCATCGCGGGAGTGCGGCTGCGCAGACGCAACCTTGCCGACGTCGACGTCGTGGAGCGCAACGGACTGCGCGTCACCGCGATTCCGCTGACCGTGATCGAGGCGGCGACCCGCACCCGCGACGGCGCGAAGATCCTCGACCGCGCCCTGCAGCGGGACGTCGTCGCGCTGGGCGAGCTCTGGCGCGCGCAGCTGCGCAACAAGGGGCGATACGGATCGCCGGCCGCGCGCAGGCTCCTGCAGGTCGCCGCCGACGGCGCGCGTTCGGCCGCCGAACGACTGCTGATCACGCTGCTCAAGGAGGCGGGCATCACCGGTTGGGTTGCGAACTACCCGGTCGGTGGTTACGTGGTCGATGTGGCGTTCGCTCGCCAGAAGGTCGCTGTCGAGACCGACGGCCTCGCATTCCACACCGGGACCGACGAGTTCCACGGCGACCGGGTGCGGCAGAACGCCATCACGCTGCGCGGCTGGACCGTGCTCCGGTTCACCTGGCTTGACCTGACCTGCTATCCGGAGCGGGTCATCGCGACCATCCGCTCCGCGATTCGGGTGTAGTTAGTTGCGCGTACCGCCACCAACTACACCGAAATCACCGGTGGGGGCGGACGATGACCTCGTGCACGTGGGCGTCCGGCGGCGTGTGCACCGCGTCGGCGATCACCTTCGCGACGGTCTCGGGGCTCAGGAACCGCGCCGGGTCGTACGTGCCGCCCTCGTAGGCGACCAGGCCCTCCTGCATCTCGGTGGCGATCCGGCCCGGGTGTACCGACGTCACCCGCAGCGACGGTTCGTCGTTGCGCAGCGAGTCGGCGAACCCCCGCAGCGCGAACTTGCTGGCCGTGTAGGACGCCAGCCCCGGTGAGGCGTTGATACCCGCCCCGGAGTTCACGAACACCACGTGCCCGCGCGCCGCCCGCAACGCGGGCAGCAGCGCCAGCGTAAGCGCAACGGCGCCAATGACATTCACTTCCATGGTGGTGCGCCACTCGTCGACGGTGGACTCGGCAACCCGTCCCGGGAAGGCCACCCCGGCGTTGTGGATCAGCACGTCGAGCGCCACGATCGGCTCGACGGCGGTCTCGATCCCGGCGGGGTCGGCCAGGTCGATCGGCCACGTGGTGGCCCCGAACTCCGCGGCCACCGCGTCCAGCCGTTCCGACGGCCGGCCCGCCAGGAACAGGGTGTGGGTGGGGGCCAGTGCGCGCGCTATCGCGGCGCCGAGGCCGCGCGAGGCGCCGGTGATCATCGCGGTCGGCATGGCTCGACCGTACACACCCGGCGGGCCGACCTGCGCGCTGCCGTCGGGGGACGCATCATGGAACCGATGCCATCGGACCACAGCTTTGCCCCGACCCAGCTCGCCGCCCGCGCGGCCTACCTTCTGCGCGGTAACGACCTGGGCACCATGACCACCGCGGCTCCGCTGCTCTACCCGCATATGTGGAGCTGGGACGCCGCGTTCGTGGCGATCGGGCTGGCCCCGCTCAGCGTCGAGCGTGCCGTCGTCGAGCTCGACACACTGCTGTCGGCGCAGTGGACCAACGGGATGATCCCGCACATCGTGTTCGCCAACGGCGTCGACGGCTACTTCCCGGGCCCGGCCCGCTGGGCGACCTCGGCGCTGGCCGAGCACGCGCCGCGCAACCGGCACACCTCGGGCATCACCCAGCCGCCGGTGCACGCGATCGCCGTGCAGCGCATCCTCGACCACGCCAAGACCCGTGGCCGCTCCACCCGCGCCGTCGCCGAGGCGTTCCTCGACCGGCGCTGGAACGACCTGGTGCGCTGGCACCGCTGGCTGGCCGAGGCGCGTGACCCCAACGAGCGCGGCCGTGTCACCCTGTACCACGGCTGGGAGTCCGGCATGGACAACTCGCCGCGCTGGGATTCCGCCTACGCCAACGTGGTTCCCGGCAAGGTCCCCGAGTACCAGCGTGAGGACAACACGATCGTCACCGACGCCTCGCAGCGACCGTCGGACCTGGAGTACGACCGCTACCTGTGGCTGCTCGAGGAGATGAAGTCGGTCCGCTACGACGACGAGCTGCTGCGCAAGGTGATGAGCTTCCAGGTCGAGGACGTCTTCGTCTCGGCGATCCTGGCCATCGCCTGCGATGTGCTCGCCGAGATCGGTGAGGACTACGGCCGTCCCCGCGCCGACGTACGCGACCTCTACGCCTGGGGACAGCGCTTCCGCCGGGGCGTGATCGAGTCCACCGACGAAAGAACCGGTGCGGCAAGGGATTACGACGTACGGGCGGGCCGGTGGATCGCGACCGAGACGGTTGCGCAGTTCGCCCCGCTGCTGTGCGGCGGCCTGCCGCACGATAAGGAGCGCACGCTGCTCAAGCTGCTGGAGGGCCCGCGGTTCTGCGCGCACCCGGACCTGAAGTACGCGACGATCCCGTCGACGTCGCCGGTGTCACGGGACTTCCGGCCGCGCGAGTACTGGCGCGGCCCGGTGTGGCCGGTGGTGACGTGGCTGTTCTCCTGGTGCTTCGCCCGCCGGGGCTGGGCCGAACGCGCGCGACTGCTCCGCCAGGAGGGGCTGCGGCAGGCCAGCGACGGATCCTTCGCCGAGTACTACGAGCCGTTCACCGGGGAGCCGCTGGGCAGCATGCAGCAGTCGTGGACCGCGGCGGCGGTGCTGGACTGGCTGGGCTGAGCGGAACGGCCGGCTACTCGGCGAGCCGCTCCAGCGGCGCCAACGCCTTGGTCAGCATCTCCAGGTCCTCCTGGCTGAGCTTGGTCAGCAGCGTCGCCAGGTGGTTGCGCCGGGTCTCGAGGGCCTCCTGGTGCTGGGCCCGGCCCTCCGGGGTGATGTCGACGAGCACCGCACGCAGATCCGAGGGATCCCGCGACCGCTTGACCAGGCCGAGCTTCTCCAGCCGGCGGATCGCCACCGTCGTCGTCGGGGTGCGGACCCGCTCGTGGGCGGCCAGGTCGGTCATCCGCATCGGTCCCTGCTCCAGCAGGGTCAGCAGGATCGACAGCTGGGCCAGGGTCAGATCGCCGCCGGTCTCGGTGCTCTTGACGTCGCTGCGGCGCAGCACGGAGAAGACCCGCGAGAGCACCCGCTGCAGCTCTCCGGCCAGTTCTGTGACCTGCGAGTCGACGACGTCCGCCATAACTTCGGCAGTCTAACCGGTTTGTTGCCGGGAGATGGGTGACGAACGCGTAAATCTCAGAGAACCTGGGACAGGAACCGCTGCAGGCGCTCGGTCTCGGCGGCGTCGAAGATCTGGTCCGGCGCTCCGGCCTCGACCACCGTGCCGTGATCCATGAACACCACCGAATCGGCCGTCGACCTGGCGAAACCCATCTCATGGGTGACCACCACCATGGTCATCCCGTCGGCGCCCAGGTCGGCGATCAACGCCAGGATGCCTTTCACCAGTTCGGGGTCCAGCGCGGAGGTGGCCTCGTCGAAGAACATCACCTGCGGCGCCATCGCCAGGGCCCGCGCGATCGCCACCCGTTGTTGCTGGCCGCCAGACAGCGTGGCGGGCCGCACGTCGGCCTTGTGCCGCAGCCCCACCCGGTCCAGCTGCGCGAGCCCGAGTTCGCGAGCCTCGTCGGCGGAGAGTTTCTTGAGCTTGCGCGGGGCCAGCGTCACGTTGTCGAGCACGGTGCGGTGCGGGAACAGGTTGAAGCTCTGGAACACCATCCCGATCCGCTGCCGCAGTTGGTCGGGGTTGTCCTGCAGCACCGACCGGCCGTCGAGGAGGATGTCGCCCCGGTCGGGCTCGTAGAGCCGGTTCAGGGTGCGCAGCAGCGTGGACTTGCCCGACCCCGACGGCCCGATGACCGCGGTGGTGGTGCCCGCCGGGACGTCGATGTCGACGCCGCGCAGCACCGCGACCGACCCGAGCGACAGGTGAATATCGGTGGCGCTCAACGAAACCGGATCGAAAGCCATCAGATCATCTCCTGCGAGGTGGACAGCGCCAGCGGATCTTCTTCGCTGGGTTTTCGGCCCTGCCGCAGCCGGCGGTCGATGAAGTTGACCAGGTGCGTCAGCGGCACCGTGAGGATCAGGTAGAACAGCCCGGCGGCCACCAGCGGCGACAGGCTGCCGGTCTGCGCGTTGAGGTCGCGGCCGACCTGGAACAGCTCCCGCTGGTTGGCCACCAGCCCGAGGAAGTACACCAGCGACGAGGCCTTCAGCAGCGAGATGAACTGGTTCATCAACGCGGGCAGCACCCGCCGCACCCCCTGCGGCACCACCACCAGCCGCATCGACGACGAGTACGAAAAGCCCAACGCCCGTGAGGCTTCCAGCTGGCCGGGCTCCACGCTCTGAATGCCGGAGCGGAAGATCTCACCGACGTAGGCCGCCGCCATCAAGCCGAGCGCCGCGATGCCCAGCGGGTAGGGGTTGTTGCCGGTCAGCCCGCCGACCACCGGGCCGAGGCCCAGTCCGATCAGCAGGATGATCACCACCTCGGGCAGGCCGCGGAAGATGTCGGTGTACACCCGGGCCGGCCAGCGCAGCCACCAGTGCCGCGAGATGCCGGCGACCGCCAGCAGCATGCCCAGCACCAGACCGATGACGGCCGCGCACACGGTCAGGATCAGCGTGTTCGGCAGGCCGGTCTTGAGCAGATCGGGGATCGCCTGCTTGTACAGCTCCCAGTTCAGGAACGCCTCGCGCAGCTGCGTCAGCGTCGACTTCGGTGCCGCACCACCGGCCGGGGTCGCGGTGTCCTGTTTGTCGGCGGCGATCGCGTCGAAGTCCGGCAGCTGCGGTATCGGCGCCGCCTTGGAACCGGGTTTCCAGCCCGGCGGCAGCGCCCGCGGCACCCACTCGCTGTACAGCTGAGCCCAGGTGCCGTCGGCGATGACGGCGTCCAGTCCGGAGTTCAGCGCGTCGATCAGCGGCTGGTTCTCCTTGGCCACCGCCCAGGCGACGAAATTGTCCAAGCTGAAGGTGTTTTCGATGATCTCGACCGGATCTCCCGGCTGCACCGTGCCCGACGCCTGCTGCGACGGCGCCACCCACGCGTCGATCTGGCGGGACTTGAGGTTGTTGTAGACGGTGTTGTAGTCGGGGAAGATGACCGGCTGCAGTTTGAGGGTGTCGACGACGTAGGACTCCTGCACGGTGCCCTGGACGACGCCGATCCGCTGACCCGGGGCCAGCTTGTCGAACCCGGTGATCTCCGAGCCGGTGGGCACCACCAGCGAGAAGTAGCCGAAGTCGTAGCCGTTGGTGAAACCGACTGTCTGGCGCCGGGGTTCGGTGGTGGTGATCGACGACGACCCCACGTCGAAGCGGCGGGACGCCACCTGGGCGAGCAGACCGGAGAACTCGGTGCCGACGAACCTCACCTGCAGTCCCAGCTTCTCGGCGACGGCGCGCAGCAGCTCGTTGTCGAAGCCGGTGAACTGGCCCGCCGAGTTGATGCAGATGCTGGGTGGGGCGTCCGACAGCGTGCCGACCGTCAGCACCCCGGGGGTGATCAGATTGAGGGCGTTGACGTCGATCGCGTCGAGCGGTTCGACGTCGGGGGTGGTGTAGCGGTCCACATCGGGACCGGTGGCCGCCGAGGCGAGGTTGGTCGGCAGCGGGCTGGCGCTCTCGATGCCGGGCGGCGCGCACTGGTCCTTCTGGGCCTGCGCGGGACCGGTCACCGAGATGCCAACCGCCAACAACGCCACCATCGTGAGGACGACGACCAGCGAGGTTCTGCGAAGCCGGGTCATTACTGCAACGTATCCGTTCGCGCGGTGTTCACACCGGGTTGTGATCAATCAGAAAGCAACTGGTGCCGGCTGCAGCACCCCGCGACGCACCAGTTCCGTCAGCATGAGCCGGCCCATGAAGGCGCTGCGGTCGGCGCACACGGCGCGCGCGGTGTCCGGATCGCCGCGCCGGATGGCGGCGGTCTCGGTTTCGTAGAACGGCAGCATCTCGTCGTGGTTGCTCAGGTAGGCGACCCAGAACGCGCGCGGGATGAACGCCTGCGCCGCACGGATCATCGCGGCCAGGCGCGGTCCGGCGTAGGCGTCGGTGATGACATCGCGGTACTGCAGCGCGGCCTCGTGGAAGGTGCGGGACTCGCGCGTCGTGCGCAGTGTGTCGGTCAGGGCGACGAGCTGTTCGACCACCCGGGGATCCGGGTCGGCGGCGGCGCGCGCCGACGCCACCCCGGTCAGCAGGCCGTGCAGTTCGTGATGCTCGCGCACCACCGACTCGTCGAAGCGCTCGACGAACGCCCCGCGGTGATAGCGGGTCGACAGGATGCCGTCGTGCTCCAACTGCACCACGGCTTCCTGGATGGGAACGCGGGAAAGCCCGAGGGCGCGCGCGATTTCGTTGCGATCGACCCGATCACCGGACCGGAGTTTGCCGGTCAGGATGAGGTTGACCACGTGGGCGACGACAAGGTCTTTCTCTTTGACCCCGTACTTCTTGGGCATGGCGGCGCCAGCCTCTCACGGTGACTGTCTCATCGGAGCGGATTCGCAGCTTCAGTGTCCATTAGTTTCGGGTCCATTAGTTTTCGGGTCCATCGGTTTCGGGTCCATCGGTTTCGGCGCCATCAGTTTCCGGGTCCATCAGCTCTGACGCTGATCTCGCCAGCGGCACAACGCCTCCGCCTGCGACAGGTCGTAGTCGGGCCCGTTCACGCCGACCGTCAGTACCGTCACACCGAGATCGGCGAGCGCCTCGGCCTCGGCGATGAGCGATTCGACGGAGTCACCGGCCACACCGGCCGAACGTTCGATGGCCGCCGGATCGCGGCCGACGTCCGCGCAGTGCGCCGCCAGGATCTCGGCCTTGCGCGGATAGGTGCTGCTGTCGGAGAAGCTGTGCCACATGGTCGCGTGTTCGGCGACCAGGCGCAGCGTCTTCTTCTCGCCGCCGCCACCGATGAGGATCGGGATGTCGCGTAGAGGAGCGGGATTCAGCTTCGCCAGCCGCGACGAGATCCGCGGCAGCGCGGCGGCGAGATCGTCGAGCCGGCTGCCCGCGGTGCCGAACTCGTAGCCGTACTCGTCGTAGTCCTTCTGCTTCCAGCCCGAACCGATGCCCAGGATGAGCCGGCCGTCGCTGATGTGGTCGACGGTGCGCGCCATGTCGGCGAGCAGTTCGGGATTGCGGTACGAGTTGCAGGTGACCAGGGCACCGATCTCGATGCGCGACGTCTGCTCCGCCCAGGCGCCCAGCATGGTCCAGCACTCGTAGTGCGCGCCGTCGGGGTCGCCGTAGAGCGGGAAGAAGTGGTCCCAGTTGAAGGCGATGTCGACGCCGAGGTCTTCACACCGGCGGACCGCATCGCGGATATGGCTGTATCGCGGGGAGTGCTGTGGCTGCAGTTGCACGCCGATTCGGATGGGTTGGCTCACGTCGTATGTGTAACCCCGATCACGTCCCGATATTCCCGCGCACACTTCGCCGACGGGCCGACGGTGTGCTGCCGCGCCGCCCGGTCGTCCCCGGAGACAAGATGGACCGCCGATCCGGCCACCTCGGCTGGTGAACCGACGCATGGCGCCTGAGCTGCGAAGACGGCGTGTTCAGACCGGGCGGCGACCAGGAAACGAAAAACTCGGCGTAACTCTCGGCAAACACACCGCCGGTGCGGTACCGTAACGCCACAATTTGCGAAGGAGTCAATTAATGGCGCTTTCACGGGCACGTACCGCACACGCCCGGGCTCGGCACGCCCGTCGTTCCGAGTCCCTCCCGGTCCGACGCTGGCTGCAGGTGGGGGCGGCCTCGGCCGGCGTGGGTGCGGCGTTGATGGCGTTCCCGCTGCTGGGACCGCAGGCCGTGGCGGTGGCCGATCCGGGCACCGAGTCGTCGTCCACTCCAGCCTCGAATGCCGGGTCGGCGGACCCGGGTGCGACGGCGCCGACCGGCGACACCGTCACCGACACCACCGCCGACGACCCGGACGGCACCCTCACCGACGACACCCTCACCGACGAGGCCGAGGCCGACGACGACGATGACGCCGTGCTCGGCGAGGACCTCGAGGAAGACCTCGACGAGGACCTCGACGATGCGCTCGCCGGGCTCGACGACATCGAGGCCGACTCCGAGCCGAACGAAGAAGAGCTGGACGAGGAGCCCAGCGCGGAGCCCGGTGAAGAGAGCGGAGAGGAGCCCGCCCTCGGGACCGGCGCTGACGAGCAGCGTCCCGCCGGCTCGAACACCGCCGGCACCGAGACCTCCGCGGACGTGCCGGCCCCCGGCGTCGAACCGACTCCCGCGCCGGAGTCCCGCGGCGAGGTGTACCGCGCTGCCGCGCTGGTCGACGGCGGAGAGGACACCGTCACGAACTCGGCGGCGAGCACCCTGACGATCACCCCCCAGCAGGCGCACGAGATCGCGCCGGTCGTCACCGCCGGGTGGCTGCTCAAGCCGTACCACGACCTCACCGCGACGCTCATCACCAACATCACCCTGACGCTGCAGAACCTGATCGACGCGCTGCCCGTCGACGGCAACTTCAAGGCCCTGCTGGAGGGCGCGCTGTGGACGGTTCGGCGCGGGTTCTTCAACCTGGCCCCGTCCGCGGCGCCGATCCAGGTCACCGGCATCCTGGACGGTCCGATCACCGGGACCCTCGGGGTGATCGATCCGGAGGGCGACCCGATCTACTACGTGATCACCCGCGGGCCGAGCGAGGGCTCGGTGGTGCTCAACGCCGACGGCACCTACACCTACACACCGGGCGAGAACTTCGACGGTGTCGACACCTTCGAGGTCTTCGCGATGGATCTCGGCATCCATGTCAACCTGCTGGATCCGTTGCGGCCGTTGGGCGTCGGCGTTCCCGGACTGATCAACCAGAACGCCATCACCTACCAGTTCGTGTACACCACGGGTGCCGAACTGTGGACGCCGGAGTACCGGGCGGCGCTGGAGGAGGCGGCCCGGCAGCTGACCGGGTACCTGCGGGTGCAGAAGCCCGTGGTGCTCACCCTGGAGGTCAGCGGCATCAACGACGCCGGCGCCGGGTACCTCGCGTACGCCACCAGCGACCTGGTCGGTGACGGACACTTCCGGCGCACGGCGGTGCAGCACGAGATCCTCACCGGCACGGACGCCAACGGTGACACGGCCGACGGCGCCATCGTCTGGAACTTCGCCTACAACTGGGGCGCAGGCGACGTCATCGGGGCGAACCAGTACGACCTCGAGTCCACGGCCATGCACGAACTGGTGCACGCGATGGGCTTTCTGTCCTATCTGGGTGAACCGGGGGACAACAACTACACCGCGTGGCCGGTGTTCTCGTCGCTGATCGTGACGTCCACGCGGAAGCGCACGATCAACAGCGTCGGGAGGTGGGACACGCAGTACGACCCGAACCTGCTCGGGCACAACGGCGGACTGTACCTCGGCGGCACCCACGCGGTGGACGCCTACGGTGGCCCGGTCCCGCTGTACACCCCGGACCCGTGGGAAGAGGGCAGTTCGACGAACCACCTCGACGACAACGTGTTCACCGGGCCGAACGCACAGCTGATGAACGCCAAGGCGGGTAAGGGCCCGGGCATCCGCACGCTCAGCGACATCGAGGTCGGCATCCTGCGCGATCTCGGGTACTTCGCGGTGCTGCTGCCCGAGCCGGGCTCGCAGCAGTCGCAGCTGGTCTGACCGGCTACTCGGCCAGCACCGCGCGCAGGATCTCGATCAGCTTGAGCGGCTGATCGCTCTGCACCGAGTGACCGGCGTCCTCGACGATGTGGACGTCTTTGAAACCCGGTGCGCGACGGGCGAATTCGGCGGCATCGTCGTCGTTGACGAAGAACGACCTGGCGCCGCGCACCAGCGTCGTGGTCACGGTGAGCCGCGGCACGTCGTCCCACAGGCCCTCGAAACCCGCACCGTTGCGCATCTCGTCGTAGCGCCACGTCCAGGTGCCGTCCTCGAGCCGCTTGGCGTTGTGGAACACGCCCCGCCGCAACGACTCCCGGTCGCGGTGCGGAGCCGCCGCGATCGTCTTCTCCAGCATCGCCTCAAACGACGGGAAGATCCGGTCGCCCGCCACCAGCGCGACGGTGCCCTTCTGCTCGTCGGTCATCTGGGTGTGCCGCTCCGGCGCCGACGGGGTGACGTCGACGAGCACCAGCCGGCGCACCAGATCGGTCTCCACGGCCAGCCGCAGCGCGGTCAGCCCGCCCAGCGACATGCCGACCACCAGCTCGGCGTCGGGGGCGTGCTCGCGGATGACGGGCGCGATCGCCTCCGCGTTGCGCTTGGGGCCGTAGTCCTGGTCCTCGCGCCACGCCGAGCGGCCGTGGCCGGGCAGGTCGATCGCCAGCGCCGGTTCCCCCAGCCCGACGATCACGGTGTCCCAGGTGTGCGCGTTCTGCCCGCCGCCGTGCAGGAACACCACCCGCGGGGCGGCGTCGCCGAACTTCAGCGCGCTGATCGGGCCGGAGTCGATGCGCCGCGCGGGCGGCACCGTGTCCACCCCGGCCTGGGCCGCGTTCTCCGGAAGGAAGATGAACTCGTCGAGCGCGGCCAGCTCGTCATCGGCAGAGATGTCGGTCACAGGCAGCACCCTACAAAACGCGAAACTGCGGGCAGATCGCGCTCCGTGCGGAATCGGCGATCTGCCCGCAGTCTCGGTAAAGAATCAGCCCTCGATGAACTGCTCGAGCTGCGCCCGGGCGACGTCGTCGGGCAGCTGCTTCGGCGGGCTCTTCATCAGGTACGCCGACGCCGCCTCGATCGGGCCGCCGATACCGCGGTCCTTGGCGATCTTCGCGGCGCGCACGGCGTCGATGATGATGCCCGCCGAGTTCGGCGAGTCCCACACCTCGAGCTTGTACTCCAGGTTCAGCGGCACGTCACCGAAGGCGCGGCCCTCCAGGCGCACGTAGGCCCACTTGCGGTCGTCGAGCCAGGCGACGTGGTCGGACGGGCCGATGTGGACGTTCTTGTCCTCGACCTTGCCGGCCAGCGAGCCGGTCAGGTTGGAGGTCACGGCCTGGGTCTTGGAGACCTTCTTGGACTCGAGGCGGTCGCGCTCGAGCATGTTCTTGAAGTCCATGTTGCCGCCGACGTTGAGCTGGTAGGTGCGGTCCAGCGTGACCCCGCGGTCCTCGAACAGCTTGGCCAGCACGCGGTGGGTGATGGTCGCACCGACCTGGCTCTTGATGTCGTCACCGACGATCGGCACGCCGGCGTCGGCGAACTTCTTGGCCCACTCCGGATCCGAGGCGATGAACACCGGCAGCGCGTTGACGAACGCCACGTTGGCGTCGATGGCGCACTGGGCGTAGAACTTGTCGGCCTCCTCCGAACCCACGGGCAGGTAGGACACGAGGACGTCGACCTCGGCGTCCTTGAGCGCTTGCACCACGTCGACCGGCTCGGAGTCGGACACCTCGATGGTCTCGGCGTAGTACTTGCCGATGCCGTCGAGGGTCGGGCCGCGCTGCACCGTCACGTTCAGCGGCGGCACGTCGGCGATCTTGATGGTGTTGTTCTCCGACGCGAAGATCGCCTCCGACAGGTCGAAGCCGACCTTCTTGGCGTCCACGTCGAACGCGGCGACGAACTTCACGTCGCGCACGTGGTAGGGGCCGAGACGCACATGCATCAGACCGGGCACGGTCGACGACTCATCGGCGTCCTGGTAGTACTGCACGCCCTGCACGAGCGACGATGCGCAGTTGCCCACGCCGACGATCGCGACCCGCACCTCTCCGTTTGATGCCATGACGACTTACTCCCTTTTCCCTACTGGTTCGGTAATTCCTACGGCTGCACTGAACTGTCTGAGCGTCCTTGACTCAGACGTTCGGCCGCGATCAACTCGTTGAGCCACTTGACCTCGCGCTCACTGGACTCCAGGCCGAGCTGGTGCAGCTGCCGGGTGTACCGGTCGATCGAGCTGCTGGCCCGCGCTATGGCTTCACGCAGACCTTCGCGGCGTTCCTCCACCTGACGACGACGCCCCTCCAGGATCCGCATCCGGGCCTCGGCCGGCGTGCGGTTGAAGAAGGCGAGGTGCACCCCGAACCCGTCGTCGGAGAAGTTCTGCGGCCCGGTGTCGGCCACCAGTTCGGAGAAGCGCTGCTTCCCTTTCTCGGTGAGCCGATACACCCGGCGCGCACGGCGCATCTTCGGGGTGCCGTCCGGCGCTGCGTCCTCGACGATGAGCCCGTCGGCCTGCATCCGGCGCAGGGCCGGGTACAGCGAGCCGTAGGAGAACGCCCGGAAGGCGCCCAGCAGGCCCGTCAGTCGCTTACGCAGTTCGTAGCCGTGCATGGGCGATTCCAGCAGGAGTCCCAGGATGGCCAGTTCCAACACCAGGACACCTCCCTTCTGCAAGCCCGTTACGGCGGTTCGACACCTCGCGCCAGTGTATCGCGCCGATATATTCGATGCGACAAAAGGGTGGCGCCTGGGTGAACGCCGAGGTCAGGGTGGGTTAATTGTCGGGGTGAATGGTCGGGGTTAGTTGTCGGGGTTAATTGTCGGGGTAACTGATGTACTTGACGGTGCCGTCCGGGGCCAGCCTGATGTAACCGCTGCCGTAGTCACTCGACAGGTAGACGCCGATCTCCACCGTGCGCGGTGCGGTCGGGTCGTCGGCGGCGTCGATGGTCAGATACGTGGCGGTGACGTCGGGCGGCTTGATGTTCAGGGTCTCCGGCGCGCCGCGCAGCACCCCGACGACTGCCTTGTGGTCGAAGTCGCTCAGGTCGACCACCTGGGCGCCCCCGGTCACCGCGCTGCTGGTCGGGTCGGCCCAGCCGCCCCGGTAGGTGTAGTTCAGTTCGCGGCGCGGCTCCTCGGGGTCCGGTCGGGTCAGCGAGGCGTAGTCGGGATAGATGGTCAACCGGTAGCCCTCGGTGTCGCCGAACCGCTGGCGCATCTGCTCGAACAGCCCGGTCAGCCCGCCCAGCGAGTGCAGCTGCCGCGGCGGGGTCAGCACCACCGGTGCGACGCCGTCGTTCTTGGCGCCGGGGTCGGAGGTGAAGTTCAGCGGCGACGGGGTGTTGCCGTACAGGCCCCAGCCGATCGCGATGCCCAGGACGACCAGCACGACGCCGGAGGCCAGCCGCAGACCCCAGCCGGTGCGCAGCTGCGGCACCCGGGGCCTGCTGAGCTTCGGCAGCTGCACCGGGGCGTTGCTGGTCTGCAGGTCGGCGACCAGCGCGGCCAGCTCGCCGAGCGTCTTGGCGTTGGTCGCGGCCTTGATCCGCTCCCCGTGCTCGGCCATCGACAGCTGACCCTCGCTGAGGGCGTTGTCGAGGATCTGGCACGTGTCGTTGCGGTCGGTGTCGCGCGCACGCGTTCCCGCGGTCTGCCGACCCGACAAGCTGGTTACCACGCGACGATCGTAGAAGCAAAGCTCAGCGTATGAGGCCCTGAGACGTCAGCACGGCCAGAAGCGAACCGCCGGGCGCGCGCAGCGAACCGTAGGCGGTGCAGGCGCCGCCGGTCACCGACCCGCGCGCCTCCAGCAGCCGCCACGACGTCGACGGCAGCAGGTGCGCGCCCGGCTGCCAGACCACGTTGAGGTCGAGGCTGAGCAGCCAGGAGTCGACGAAACCCGACACCTTGGCCGGCGCGTCGAACAGGTGGGCGTCGGCGTGCAGCACGTCGGCGATCTGCGGATGCGCCAGCGGCTCGTGATCCGCACCGTCTGCGCCGTCGACCTCGGCGCGCACCCACAGCGCGATCTCGGGCGCCTTGTCGCCGAACTGGTCCACCTCCCCGGGGTAGTCGAGTCCGCGGCGGTGGGCGAACCGCAGCGCCGGGTACCGGCGGGCGATCCAGGCCAGATCCGACCCGGTCTCGGGATCCGGTGGCGGCGAACCGTACCGGCCGAACGGCACCGGCGCGTCCACCGACGGCGGGTCGAGCCAGCCGTCGGCCATCCAGCTGCTGGCGATCAGCACGGTGCGGCCCTCCTGGCTGACGGTGGCCTCGTACGCCGCCGCGGTGCGCCCGCCGCGCAGCGTCCGCACGTCGATCTGGACGGGACCGGGACGGCCGGGGTCGACGAAGGTCACCGACAGCGACGTCGCCACCCGCCGACCGCTGTGCGCGAACACCGCGGCCTGCGCCAGCGCCGAGGTGTAGCCGCCGAAGGCGCGCCCGCCGAAGCACCAGGTCTCCCCGAGCTGGCGGGTGAACCGGCTGGTGTCCTCGCCGGTCGGTCCGCCGTCGAGGGCGAAATCGCGCCCGTCCAGCATCGAGTTCTCCCCAGGGTCCGGAATCTCGATCACACCTTAGAGAGACGTGTGTGCGGGGCGGCCGTGCGGGCAGTCGCGCTCCCGCAGTCTGATCACCGACGTACTCTGGACTTCGTGCGGTTGCAGCGACAGGTGGTGGACTACGCCCTCCAGCGGCGGTCCCTGCTGGCTGAGGTCTATTCGGGGCGCACCGGTGTCTCGGAGGTCTGCGACGCCAATCCGTACCTGCTGCGCGCCGCGAAGTTCCATGGCAAGCCCAGTTCGGTGACGTGCCCGATCTGCCGTAAGGAACAGCTCACGCTGGTGTCGTGGGTGTTCGGTGATCATCTGGGCCCGGTGTCGGGTTCCGCGCGGACCGCGGAGGAGTTGGTCCTGCTGGCGTCCCGATACGACGAGTTCTCCGTACACGTGGTGGAGGTATGCCGCACCTGCAGCTGGAATCACCTGGTGAAGTCGTACGTGCTCGGCGCGGTCCCGCCCACCGGCGGATCCCGGTCGCGCGGCACTCGATCGGCGCGCAGCCGTGCGCGCACGGCCAGTGAATAGCGAAGGGCGCCACGACCGGTCAGTCAACGATGTCCGCGGGGAACGGGGGACTGAAGGCGTGAGCGCGTCCAAACCAACCGAGGGCGGTGCCCACCGGGCTTCGGGGAACGCTCCGGAGAACGCTCCGGAGAACAAGGAGAACCGGCCGCCGGAGAACCGGCCCGCGCCCATCCGGGCGCCGGGCAGCCGCCCGCCGGTGCCGCCGGAGGACCGCCGCACCACGGTGCTGCCGCCGGTGCGCGAGGCCCCGCCGCATCTGCGTGACCCGATCGACGTCGTCAAGGCGGCGCTCGACGGGGTGCCCGCGCCCAAGAAGAAGCCGCCGGCGCCACCGGCCCCGCCGCGCAAGCCGCCGACCGGTGGCGGCGGCGGTGGGTCGGCGTCGGGCGGTGGTCCGGCACGGCCGAACCTGCCCAAGATCAACTGGAAGTGGGTGCGCCGCGGCGCACTGATCGCGGCGGCGGTGTTCATCGTGCTGCCGATCATCACCTTCGGCATGGCCTACCTGATCGTCGAGGTGCCCAAGCCGGGCGACATCCGCACCAACCAGGTCTCGACGATCCTGGCCAGCGACGGCAGCGAGCTGGCGAAGATCGTGCCGCCGGAGGGCAACCGCATCGACGTCGACATCGACCAGATCCCGGTGCAGGTGCGTAACGCGGTGATGGCCGCTGAGGACCGCGACTTCTACTCCAATCCCGGGTTCTCGATCACCGGCTTCCTGCGCGCCATCAAGAACAACCTGTTCGGCGGCGACCTGCAGGGCGGCTCGACGATCACCCAGCAGTACGTCAAGAACGCGTTGGTCGGCTCCGAACGCACCGGCCTGGCCGGTCTGATCCGCAAGGCCAAGGAGCTGGTCATCTCGACGAAGATGGCCGGCGACTGGTCCAAAGACCAGGTGCTGCAGTCGTATCTGAACATCATCTATTTCGGTCGCGGCGCCTACGGTGTGGCGGCGGCGTCGAAGGCGTACTTCGACAAGCCGGTCGAAGACCTCACCGTCGCCGAGGGTGCGCTGCTGGCCGCGCTGATCCAGCAGCCGTCGGGACTGGATCCCGCGGTGAACCTGGACGGCGCGGAGGCGCGCTGGAACTGGGTGCTCGACGGCATGGTCGAGATCGGTGCGCTGACGCCGGAAGAGCGCGCCCAGCAGGTGTTCCCGGCGACGGTGCCGCAGGACTTCGCGCAGCTGCAGAACCAGACCACCGGCCCCAACGGCCTGATCGAGCGTCAGGTGAAGGCGGAGCTGCTCGAGCTGTTCGACATCAGCGAGCAGACGCTGAACACCGAGGGTCTGGAGATCACCACCACGATCGACCCGAAGGCGCAGAACGCGGCCGTAGACGCCGCCCGCGAGTATCTGGAGGGCCAGGACCCCGACATGCGCACCGCGATCGTGTCGATCGATCCGCGCACCGGCGGGGTGAAGGCCTACTACGGCGGCGAGGACGCCAACGGGTTCGACTTCGCGCAGGCGGGTCTGCCGACCGGCTCGTCGTTCAAGGTGTTCGCGTTGGTGGCGGCCCTGCAGCAGGGGATGGGTCTGGGCTATCAGGTGGACAGCTCGCCGCTGGAGGTCAACGGCATCAAGATCACCAACGTCGAGGGCAACAGCTGCGGCACCTGCAACATCGCCGAGGCGCTGAAGCGGTCGCTGAACACCAGCTACTACCGGCTGATGCTGAAGCTGAAGAACGGCCCCGAGGATGTCGCGGAGGCCGCGCACCAGGCCGGTATCGCCGAGAGCTTTCCAGGTGTCGAGCACACCCTGTCCGAGGACGGTAAGGGCGGGCCGCCGAACAACGGAATCGTGCTGGGCCAGTACCAGTCCCGGGTGATCGACATGGCGTCGGCGTACGCGACGCTGGCCGCCTCGGGCGTGTACCACAAACCGCACTTCGTGCAGAAGGTGGTCAACTCCGAGGGCGAGGTGCTGTTCGACGCGGCCGAGCAGGACAACTCCGGCGAGCAGCGCATCGAGAAGAAGGTCGCCGACAACGTGACCGCAGCGATGCAGCCGATCGCCGCGTACTCCAACGGGCACGCACTCGCCGGCGGTCGCCCGTCGGCTGCCAAGACCGGGACCAACCAGCTCGGCGACACCGGCGCCAACCGCGACGCCTGGATGGTCGGCTACACGCCGTCGCTGTCCACCGCGGTGTGGGTGGGCACCGTCAACGGTGACAAGCCGCTCGAGAACAAGTGGGGCGCACCGGTTTACGGGTCGGGCCTGCCGTCGGACATCTGGAAGGCCACGATGGACGGCGCGCTGGAGGGCACCGAGATCGAGAAGTTCCCGAAGCCGGAGGCCATCGGCGGGTACGCCGGGGTGCCGCAGGCGCCGCCGCCACCGCCGCCGCCGTCGTCGCCGGAGGTGCCGCCGCCGCCGTCGGAGACCGTCATCCAGCCGACGCTGGAGATCGCGCCGGGCATCACGATCCCGTGGGGCCCGCCGACCACCGTTCCTGTCGCGCCGCCGCCGCCCGACGGTCAGGTGCCGGGCCCTGAGGGAGCCCCGCCGCCCGGACCGGAGGGTGCGCCGCCGCCGGCGCCCGGAGTTCCGCCTCCGCCGCCGTGACCGAGGTGGGGGGAGAGGACGCGGGCGAGTCGAGAGAGTTCGTCTCGCCCGCCCGTCTTGCCAAGGATGTGCGCAGCTTCAGCGAGCGCGACCTGCCCAGCCGGACCGACACGATCGGCGCGGCGCTCTCGGATGTCATCGGCGGACCGGTCGGCAGGCACGCGCTGATCGGGCGGCAGCGGTTCATGACCCCGCTGCGGGTCATGCTGATCATCGCGCTGGTGTTCCTGTCGCTGGGCTACGCGACGAAGGCGGCGTGCCTGCAGACCACCGGCACCGGCACCGCCGACCAACGGGTCGGCAACTGGGCGAACCAGCGTGCCTACTACCAGCTGTGCTACTCCGACACCGTCCCGCTCTACACCGCCGAACTGCTGAATCTCGGCAAGTTCCCGTACAAGTCGAGTTGGGTGGAGAAGGACTCCGACGGCAAGCCGAAGATCCAGTACGACGGCAACGTCGCGGTGCGCTACATGGAGTATCCGGTGCTGACCGGGCTCTACCAGTACCTGTCGATGGCGCTGGCCAAGACCTACACCGCGCTGACCAAACTGGTGTCGGTGCCGATCATCGCCGAGGTGGTGATGTTCTTCAACATCGCCGCGTTCGGTCTGGCGCTGGCGTGGCTGATCACGGTGTGGGCGGCGTCGCAGCTGGCCGGTCCGCGCCGGGTGTGGGACGCGGCGCTGGTGGCGGCCTCGCCGATCCTGATCTTCCAGATCTTCACCAACTTCGACGCGCTGGCAACGGCTTTCGCGACCGGGGCGCTGCTGGCGTGGGCGCGCCGAAAACCCTGGCTCGCGGGGGCGCTGATCGGGTTGGGGGTGGCGGCCAAGCTGTACCCGCTGCTGCTGCTCCTGCCGCTGGCGGTGCTGGCGCTGCGCACCGGCAAGCTGCGCGAGGTGGGCAAGACCGCGCTGACGGCGTTCGTGGCGTGGCTGGTGGTGAACCTGCCGATCATGGTGCTGTTCCCGCGCGGATGGTCGGAGTTCTTCCGGCTCAACACCCGTCGCGGCGACGACATGGACTCGATCTACAACGTGATCAAGTCGTTCACCGGGTGGCGGGGCTTCGATCCGGATCTCGGGTTCTGGGAGCCGCCGACCGTCACCAACACGGTGACGGCGGTGCTGTTCGGCGCGTGCTGCATCGCGATCGGCTACATCGCGTTGACCGCCAGGCAGCGGCCGCGGGTGGCGCAGCTGGCGTTCCTGGTGGTGGCGGCGTTCCTGCTGACGAACAAGGTGTGGAGCCCGCAGTTCTCGCTGTGGCTGGTGCCGCTGGCGGTGCTGGCGCTGCCGCATCGGCGGATTCTGTTGGCGTGGATGACGATTGACGCGCTGGTGTGGGTGCCGCGGATGCTGTACCTGTTCGGCGAGGAGAACATGGGGCTGCCCGAGCAGCCGTTCACGATCACGGTGCTGCTGCGCGACATCGCGGTGGTGGCGCTGTGCGTGCTGGTGATCCGCCGGATCTACCACCCGGAACTGGACCTGGTGCGGATGCGCGGTGCGGTCGACGACCCGGCGGGCGGGGTGTTCGACGGCGCCCCCGACGCACCGCCGCGGTGGCTGCCGGACTGGCTGCGCCCCGACGCCGATCGGGTGCGCACCGAGCCGGAGCCCGAACTCGCCGCGCGCGGCTGAACCGAGGAGGGACCCGATGCTGGTGGCCATTCCGTTGTTCGACCGGTTCACCGCGTTGGACGCCATCGGTCCCTACGAGGTGCTGCAGCGCGTGCCGTCGATCGACGTGGTGTTCGTCGGCCACCGGCGCGGAGAGGTGCGCTCCGACAACGGGATGCTCGGGGTGACGGCGGATCGGACGTTCGCCGAGGTGGACCGGCCGGACGTCGTGGTGTTCCCGGGAGGCATCGGGACCCGCACGCTGATCGACGACGAGGCGGTGCTCGAGTGGGTCCGCTCGGCGCACCGGCACACGCGGTTCACGACGTCGGTGTGCACCGGCAGCCTGGTGCTGGCAGCGGCGGGACTGCTGACCGGCCTGACCACGACCACGCACTGGCGTGCGACGGAGCTGCTGGAATCGCTGGGCGCGCAGTATGTCCCGCAGCGTGTCGTCGAGCATGTGCCGCAGCGGATCATCACGGCGGCCGGGGTGTCCAGCGGAATCGACATGGCGCTGCGGCTGGTGGAACTGCTGGTCGGCCGTGACGCCGCCGAGGCAGCTCAGCTGATGATCGAGTACGACCCGCAGCCGCCGTTCGCCGCGGGCAGCACGGCCAAGGCGTCGGAGGCGGTGCGCGACCTCGCGGCGGAGTACTTCCGGCACCGGTCGTAGTCGCCGGGTTGTGGTCGCCATTTGTGAAAATACCGACGCCGTACGGCGGAAAACCGTCGCCGGATTCACAATCGAGCGTCAGCCGACGGCGTGATTACTGACCCGCCACGCCGCGGAGGACTCGGCGGCAGTCCAGGCCCGCCGAACAGGGCGATTTCGCAGATCAGCGCTGTTTCCGGTACCCTAGGCCGGTTGCCGACGCAGGCGACCCTCCTGCCACGGAACGACCGTGGCCGACAAGACCGTAGGAGGTGATGAGGTCTTCATGCGTCCATACGAAATCATGGTCATTCTCGACCCCACCCTTGACGAGCGCACCGTAGCTCCGTCCCTGGAAACGTTCCTCAACGTCATCCGCAAGGACGGCGGGACTGTCGAAAAGGTCGACATCTGGGGACGCCGCCGGCTGGCCTACGAGATCGCCAAGCACTCCGAGGGCATCTACGCGGTGATCGACGTCAAGGCCAACCCGGCCACGGTGACCGAGCTCGACCGTCAGCTCAGCCTCAATGAGTCCGTTCTGCGGACCAAGGTGCTGCGGACCGACAAGCACTAGCCGAGAACGGCGTGTGCGCGTCGGAGTTGGTCCGTAGGCTCGCCTGCGACTACTTCCGCGCACACCGCCAAATCCCAGGAGGACATCGTGGCTGGTGACACCACCATCACCATCGTCGGAAACCTGACCGCCGATCCGGAGCTCCGCTTCACGCCGTCGGGCGCGGCCGTCGCCAACTTCACCGTGGCGTCGACCCCCCGCGTCTACGACCGCCAGACCGGCGAGTGGAAGGACGGCGAGGCGCTGTTCCTGCGCTGCAACATCTGGCGCGAGGCCGCGGAGAACGTGGCCGAGAGCCTGACCCGCGGTTCGCGGGTGATCGTGCAGGGCCGGCTCAAGCAGCGTTCGTTCGAAACCCGCGAGGGGGAGAAGCGCACGGTCGTCGAGGTCGAGGTCGATGAGATCGGCCCGTCGCTGCGCTACGCCACCGCCAAGGTCAACAAGGTCACCCGCGGCGGTGGTAGCGGTGGCGGATTCGGCGGCGGCGGTGGTGCGCGGATGGAGCAGCCGAAGGACGACCCGTGGGGCAGCGCCCCGGCGTCGGGTTCGTTCGCCGGTGCCGACGACGAGCCACCCTTCTGACACACCTGATCAGCATTCAGCAGAAGTAAGAAAGAGAAAGACACATGGCCAAGAGCACGAAGCGTCGGCCGGCACCGGAGAAGCCGGTCAAGACTCGCAAGTGCGTCTTCTGCTCCAAGAAGGGGCAGAAGATCGACTACAAGGACACCGCGCTGCTGCGCACCTACATCAGCGAGCGCGGCAAGATCCGCGCCCGCCGCGTCACCGGCAACTGCGTGCAGCACCAGCGTGACATCGCGATCGCCGTGAAGAACGCGCGCGAGGTCGCCCTGCTGCCGTTCACCTCGTCGACGCGATAGGCAGGACACAGAAGATGAAACTGATTCTCACCGCCGACGTCGAGCACCTGGGCGTCTCCGGCGACATCGTCGAGGTCAAGGACGGCTACGGCCGCAACTACCTGCTGCCCCGCGGGCTGGCCGTGGTGGCCTCCCGCGGCGCCGAGCGCCAGGCCGAGGAGATCCGCCGGGCGCGCGAGCAGAAGGCCATCCAGAGCCGCGAGCACGCTGTCGAGCTCAAGAGCGCCCTGGAGGGCCTGGGTTCGGTCCAGCTGTCGGTCAAGGCGGCGCCCGACACCGGCAAGCTGTTCGGTTCGGTGACGTCGGCCGACGTCGTCGCCGCGATCAAGAACGCGGGCGGCCCGAACCTCGACAAGCGGACCGTGCAGCTGCCCAAGGCGCACATCAAGACGACTGGCACCCATCCCGTGTCGGTGAAGCTGCATCCGGAGATCGCCGCTTCGCTGTCGCTGGAAGTCGTCGCCGCGCAGTAACCGTTTCGGCAATACGGCCGGGTGGAGTCCATTTCGGACTTCACCCGGCCGTTGCTGTTTGGGCCGGCGAACTTTGCGAGGTGACTCGTGGGTAGCGAAGCTTACGTGCCGTTAACCCGGCGTCCCCCGACGCGCAACACAACACGCCCGAGACGGCAACCTAGCCCGACACGCCGAAGCAATTTTCATCCACAGCCTGTTGAGCGCCGTATGGTGCAGTTACCAGCAAAAATGCATTGATCGACATCGTTAATTCACAGGTTTTCCCCAACCCCTCAACATGGCTGTCCAGAGCTATCCACACGCCATCCACAGGGCTATGAACAGGGGTGGTTTGCAGTGGGTGCAGCAACCTCTAACGTAGGCCCCCGAGATTGCGGCGGGCTGCGCAGCGGGGAGTTGTCGGCGGCCTGTCGTACAGTCGCGATCGAATGGACGTTCGACAAGTGAACCCAGGGGGTGAGACGCTTCGTGGCTGTCGTGGATGACCTCGGTCACAGCGCGGGCATGGAGCCGCCGCCGAGCGAGGAGTTCGGCAGGCAGCCGCCGCAGGACCAGGCCGCCGAGCAGGCGGTGTTGGGCGGCATGTTGTTGAGCAAGGACGCGATCGCCGACGTGCTCGAGCGGCTGCGTCCGGGGGACTTCTACCGTCCCGCGCACCAGAACATCTACGACGCCATCCTCGACCTCTACGGGCGCGGGGAGCCGGCCGACGCGGTAACGGTGGCCGCCGAGCTGGACCGCCGCGGGCTGCTGCGCCGCATCGGCGGGGCGCCGTATCTGCACACCCTGATCTCCACGGTGCCGACGGCGGCCAACGCCGGTTACTACGCGGGCATCGTCGCCGAGAAGGCGCTGCTGCGCCGGCTCGTGGAGGCGGGCACCCGGGTGGTGCAGTACGGCTACGCGGGCGCCGACGGCGCCGATGTCAGCGACATCGTGGACCGGGCGCAGGCGGAGATCTACGACGTCACCGAGCGGCGCGCCAAAGAGGACTTCGTGATCCTCGAGGAGCTGCTGCAGCCGACGATGGACGAGATCGACGCGATCGCCTCGCAGGGCGGTCTCGCGCGCGGTGTGCCGACGGGCTTCCACGAGCTCGACGAGGTGACCAACGGTCTGCACCCGGGCCAGATGATCATCATCGCGGCCCGACCCGGTGTCGGTAAGTCGACGCTGGGGCTGGACTTCATGCGGTCGTGCTCGATCAAACACCGCATGCCCAGCGTCATCTTCTCGCTGGAGATGAGCAAGTCCGAGATCGTCATGCGTCTGCTGTCGGCCGAGGCGAAGATCAAGCTGGCCGACATGCGGTCGGGCCGGATGAGCGACGACGACTGGACGCGGCTGGCCCGGCGGATGAGCGAGATCAGCGAGGCCCCGCTGTACATCGACGATTCGCCGAACCTGACGATGATGGAGATCCGCGCCAAGGCGCGCCGGCTCGCGCAGAAGTCCGGGCTGCGGCTGATCGTGGTGGACTACATGCAGCTGATGACGTCGGGCAAGAAGTACGAGTCACGCCAGCAGGAGGTCTCGGACTTCTCGCGAAGCCTGAAGCTGATGGCCAAGGAGCTCGACGTCCCGGTGATCGCGATCAGCCAGCTGAACCGTGGTCCCGAGCAGCGCACCGACAAGCGGCCGCAGGTCTCCGATCTTCGCGAGTCGGGCTCGCTGGAGCAGGACGCCGACATGGTCATCCTGTTGCACCGGCCGGACGCGTTCGAGCGCGACGACCCCCGCGGCGGCGAGGCGGACCTGATTCTCGGCAAGCACCGCAACGGCCCGACCAAGACGATCACCGTCGCGCACCAGCTGCACTACTCGCGCTTCGCGAACATGGCCAAGCAGTAACGGCGTCAAACCCGTTGCCGCACAGCCGCCCTCACCGGCTTGTGGTGGTCAAGGGCGGTTTGGGCGGCAGCTGTCCCGGCGGCAGGTCCAGCACGCGCTGCATCAGGAAGCAGTCGCCGGTGATGTTCAGGCGGGCACGGTTGATCTGCATGAGTTGGAACTCGTAGCCGTTGCCCTGCACGGCGTAATCGCGGCGAGACTGTTCGTCGAACAGCGAGGACTCGTCGGTGACACCGTACTTGGCGGCCTCCCGGCGAACGATGTCCGCGGCGACGGCGAACTCCTCGGACGTGAACGTCCTGCCGAACGCCACCGTGTCGGCGGTCGGCCGAAGCGCGACACTGCCGGTGAGCCGGAGATCCTTGCAGGGCAACCCGTTCCGTTTCACCTCCTGAACATTGGGATCGTCGGAGAACTGCCAGCTCTGTCCGGGCACGGCGGCGACGATCTGCTCGGCGATCGCCCGGGCGGAGGTGTTGAGCCGCTCGCGGGCGTCCTCGTAGGAGCCCTTGTCGCGCATGCTGTCGATGAGCGCGATCGTCTCCTCGTCGGTGGGAGGCGTTGACCGAGAGGGTTCTTCGAGCATGAAACAACCACCTAACACTATTGCGCAGACCGCGAATCCGGCCGGCAGTCGCCACCTGTGGCGCCGGTTCAGTGCCATCCGTACGGGGTCTCCTTCACTGCGAGGTCGGGCCGGTTCAACAGGATCGCCGCCAGGTTGTAGCCCGTCATGCGCTCCCCGGCGTCACGCGGGTAGTCGGAGTGTCCGGAGGCACCCGTCTTCGCCTCGTACCCCTCGATCGGGGTCAGCCCGGCGCTGGTCTCCAGATGCTGGAAGCGGAACCGCAGCGACCCGTCGCTGTTCCGCAGGATCTCGTTCGGATCGGATCCCCACCCGTGCAACGGTGCCAGCGCACCGATCTGGTTGATCAAGTCGTCGGGTGCGGCCATCACGAAGAAGTTGTCGTCGGTCATCCCGAGGTCGGCGGGTTTGGTCGCCTGGAAACCCGGCGAGCCGTACAGCACCGCGTTGTCGACGAACTCGCTCGCACCTTCCTTCAGCGCGATACCGGAGGTCAACGATCCGTACGAGTGCCCGAACAGGGCCGTGGTCTGGTTCGGATTGTGCGACGCCGCGTCCAGATCGGCCAGGAAGGAGGTCAGGTTCGACGCGCCGGCCTGAGCGAGGTCGTCGTTGAGCACGGAGCCCTGGCCCATGTTGAGCGGGGGTTGATAGCCCACCCAGGCCACCGTCGCGACGCTGGTGTTCGTCCCGACGGCGTCGGCGATGTCGAGGGCCTCGTTCCTCAACTCCGCCGCCTCGCCGGTCATGTTGTGGATGCTGTCGCGGGTCGAGCTCCCGACTCCCGGGACCGTCACCGACACATGGTCGGCGGTGAACGGATCCCCGACGGAGGTGGCCGCCGGCACCATCTGCGACGGATCGTCGGGCTTCTCCAGGTACACCAGATGCGAGCCCGGCACCTCAAGCGCACGCTCGATGGCCGCGATGTCGTTGAGACGGTCCGTCTTGACCTGTCCGTCCGGCAGCTGTTCGTATTCGGCCCGCATCTCCGCCAGCAGTTCGCGGTTGGCCTGGTCGATGGCCTCGATGTCACCGGAGGACATGTCGGTCTTCTTCGGCCCGTCGTCTTCGGCCGTGTCGTCCTTGTCGTCCCGGTCGGTCTGCTCGTCGCCGCCGGACTCCTTGCCGCCGAAGCGCTGCTCCGACCCGAGCGCGTCGAACTGCGGGCCCAGCCTGCGCAGGCTCTCGGCGATGGTGTTGGACTCGGCGTTGGAGCGGCGGACGACCTCGCTGAGTTCGGCCAGCCCCTTGTTGGCGATCTGCGTGAGCATGACGTCGCGCAGCCTGCCGGGCGGGACGCTGCCGGCGGCGGCGGTGACCCAGTCGCGGAGCGCGTCGAGGTTGCGGCGTCCGGCGGCGACCACCTCCGCCGACGCGGCGACGTGCGTGGCGACCTGACGGTCGAGTTCGGCGAGCCGGCTGAACACCTGCTGGTGTTCGGTGTTGGCTCCGGCGTACGCACCGGCGGCGGCGCCCGTCCACCGCTGCCCGGGGGCGGCCTGATCGAGGGTGCGCGCGAAGGTCGTCAGCTGTGCGCTCTTGTCGTAGGTCTCGCCGCGCTGCGGCGTCCCGTTGCCGAAGGTCTGCCGGGCGTCAGCCCAGACCCGGTAGAACGCGTCGATCGCGCTCACCGGACCGCCTTATGCCCACAGCACACCCGTCCAGCTTACGGAGGTTCGCAGACCCCTCGGCGCTGCAATTTTCGGCGGCTCGCCCCGCCTCGCCACCGCGAGTGAGAACCCGTGGTGGTTAAACCGCGCGGATCACGACCATGGGTTCTCGTTCGGCGGCCCGGCCTGCTCGGCTAGCGGGCCAGTTCCCGCAGCGCGGTCTGCGCGGCGTGGTAGCCGCACATGCCGTGTGCGCCGGGTCCGGGCGGGGTGGCCGCCGAGCAGATGTAGTAGCCGGGCGCACCGGTTGTGTACGGCGACAACGTGATTCGGGGTCCGAAGGTCAGTTGCCGGATGTCCTTGGCGCCGGTGAGGATGTCGCCGCCGGTGAAGTTGGCGTTGAACCGCGCCATCCCCTCGGCGGATTCGGTGCGGTAGCCGACGATGCGGTCGCGGAAGCCGGGGGCGAAGCGTTCGATCTGCGCGACGACGGCTTCGGTGGCGTCACCGGGATAGCCGTGCGGCACGTGGGCGTAGCTCCACACCGGATGGATGTCGCCGACGGAGCGGCCCGGATCGGCGACGTACTGCTGGGCGACCAGCACGAACGGCCGCTCGGGCATCCGCCCGGCGTTGACGTCGCGTTCGGTCGCCGCGATCTCCTCGAAGGTGCCGCCGACGTGCACGGTGCCGGCGCGGTGTGCGTCGGGGTTGCGCCAGGGCACACCGCCCTCGACGGCGAAGTCGACCTTGAACGCACCCGGCCCGCGTCGGAACCTCCGGTACGCCCGCGCCACCCGTGGGGGTAGCCGGTCGCCGATGATCTCCGCGACGGCTTCGGGGGCCAGGTCGAACACCGTGATCGTGGTCGGCGGGAGGTCGGCGATGTCGCGGACCCGGACGCCGGTTTCGATGGTGCCGCCCAGTTCCCGCAGCAGGGCGGCCATCGCATCGGTGATGGTGCGGGAACCGCCTTCGGCGACCGCCCATCCGTGGCGGTGTCCGGCGGTGATGATCCCCACCCCGATGGCCGAGGTCATCGGCAGGTGCAGCGGCCGGAAGGCGTGCGCGGCCACCCCGCCCCACAGCGCCCGCGCCGCCGGGGTGCGGAACACCCGGGCCAGCGCGGAGGCGGGCAGCACGGTGGGCGCGCCGAACCGGGCCAGCGTGAGCGGGTGTTTCGGTACGCGCAGCAGCGGTCCCATGACGGCGTCGTTGACCGCGTCGAACCGGTCGACGGGGCGGCCGAAGAGCGTCTTCCAGACGCGACCGTCGGGACCCAGGCCGGCGGCGGTGTGGTCGACGGAGCGTCGCAGCACGCCGGCCGTCCCGTCGTCGAGGGGGTGGACGCAGTCGATGTCGGGCCAGTGCCAGCGCAGGCCGTGGCGGTCCAGGCCGAACTCGTTGAGGAACGGCGATCCGACCGCCATCGGATGGATCGCCGAGCAGTGGTCGTGCAGGAGACCGGGCACGATCGCTTCGAAACTGCGTGTGCCACCGCCGATCTCGTCGGCCGCCTCCAGGACGGTGACGGTCACCCCCGCCCTGGCGAGCGTGACCGCGGCGGCGAGCCCGTTGGGTCCGCTGCCGACCACTGTCGCCGTTGTCAAGCCATCGCCCCCCGCCCGTCGCGGAACCGGGACCAGGTGACCGTGGTCGGCACCGGACCGTTCGGCAGCCACGGCTGGGCCTCGGCGACGTCGTCGACTCTCCACGTGCCGGTCTCGATGACGCCCAGGGCCGCGTCGATCAGCTTGTAGTGCTGAACCGGGCTGCCCCAGGCCTGGGATTCGGCCCAGGCCACCACCAGTTCCCCGGGCTCGAAACCGACCTGCTCCTGCACGGCGGCGATCATCCGTTCATCATGCAGGTGGCCGTCGCCGAAGTTCCAGCCGATCAGCGAGTTGCACACCCACTCGCCCTCCCGGACGGTGCGGGTGTCGATGTCGGGCAGGTTCTTGACGAGCACCGAGATCAGCCCGCGACCCTGGGTGTGCATCGCCCGGAAGGTGGCGGGCAGGTTCATGATCACCGCGGCCCACTCCGGTTCGTAGCCGTAGGCGATGAACTGGTCGATCTGGTTGATCGCGGGTCGCTTCACCCTGTCGAGTTTGGCCTCGGCGCCCGGGGCGAACGCCCACACGCTGCACGCCCAGTTGCCCGAGTACTGGCGCATTGAGGGCAGGAACGACACCTTGTCGGGCCGCAAGTTGCCCAGGATCGGGAAGAAGAGCAGGGCGGCGACGATCACCACGGTCAGCCACGGTGAGGACATGTCGCCGACGGCATAGCCCTCCCAGCTGGGGAACCCCAGGAACAGGAACACGGTGGCGAAGGAGAACAGGACGTTCCACTCCAGCGGAACCGCGAGCGGGAACGCCGAGATGATGTAGAGGTGCAGGCCGAGCATGAGTACGACGGCCGCCACTGTCAGGGTCTTGTTGTGGGAGAACAGAAGTACCAGCGGCGTCACCACTTCGACCACGGTGCCCAGAACGTGTGCCATGAACTCGGCCAGCCGGGAGGGGCGCAGGTCGTTGCACGGATCCCGGTACATCGCGCGTTTGCTCGACACCCTCGGCCCTCTCGCCAGCGACACCGCCAACGATGCACGGCTGCGGGAGACACTGCGTGTCTTCCTTCAGGCCGGGTCGAGTTACACTGCCGCAGCCGAGAAGCTTCTGCTGCACCCGAACTCGGTTCGATACCGGGTGAACCGCGCGATCGAACGCCGAGCCCGACCGATCGGCGAGGATCGCCTTGAAGTCGAACTGGCGCTGCTGGCCTGCAAGCATTTCCAGCAGGCGGTGCTGCAAGCGGGATAAAGCGCTCTGCCGGGGTATACGCTCCGCGCATCATTTTGGGGAGAGGCATGGCTGAACACACCTACGTCCGGCATGACACCACCTTCGTCTCCGAAGGGGCACGCTGTGCGGCGTGGCTCTACCGGCCCGACGGGGTGCAGAGTCCGCCGCTCGTCGTTATGGCTCACGGATTCGCCGCTTTCCGGGAGCTGCGTCTCGATGCCTACGCCGACCACTTCGCCCGGGCCGGCTATGCGGTCCTGGTGTTCGACTACCGGTTCTGGGGAGCCTCCGACGGTGAACCCCGTCGGATCCTGGATATCAAAGCCCAGCAAGCGGATTGGCGGGCCGCGGTCTCCTATGCGCGCAGCCTCGACGGTGTGGACACCACCCGGTTGGTGGCGTGGGGCTCGTCGTTCGGTGGAGGACACGTGCTGCACCTGCTGGCCCACGACCACGAACTGGCCGCGGGGATCGCGCAGGTGCCTCATGTCGACGGGCCCGCGTCGGCGTTCGCCCAGCCGATAGGGTTGGTGAGCCGGTTGTTCCTCGCCGCCGTTCGCGATCAGGTGGGTGCATGGTTCGGCGCGAAGCCATACCGCACGGCGGCCATCGGTCGACCAGGCGAACTGGCCATGATGACGTCCCCGGGGGCGATGGATCTCGTCGAACGGATGGCCGCTGGTCATCGGGAGAAGCTTTTCACCGAGAACGACGTGGCTGCCCGCATCGCCCTGCGCATACCGTTCTACTCACCGGGCCGGTACGCGTCGCGGATCACCGTACCCACGCTCATCCAGGTCGCCAGGTACGACGACGTGACACCGATGGACAAGGCGCTCAGGGTGGCTCGCCGCATACCTCGTGGTGAGGCTCTGGTGTACGACTGCAGTCACTTCGAGCCCTATCTCGAGCCACACTTCGAAAGGATCGTGTCGGATCAGGTCGACTTCCTGCACCGACATCTCGGACAGGGCTGATCGTCAGCGCCGACAACGCTTCCACTACGAGCGGCTCTGACCCCGGCGTCGCGCCAGTCCCGCCCCGAACGCCAGGGTCACCGCGAACGGGACCAGGCTGATCGCCACCCCAAACGCCAGCGCGGGATCGTCGAGTGTGACGGCGTCCCAACTCGGGCTGAGGTACTGTGCCGTCACCTGAAAGGACCAGTGAAAACCTATGGTGCTCCACAGGTTTGCGGTGACCGCCCGCAGTGCGCCGAGCGCGCAGCCGAAGGTGAACAGCAACACGACGCGGTCGACCGAACGGGCCGCTCCGAACGCGACGGCCCACAGTGTGAACAACGCGGCCTGGCCCAGGACGGCGACCGTGACCGGGCAGCGCTCGGCGAGGTTGGCGTAGAAGTAGCCGCGGAAGACCAGTTCCTCCGGCAGCGCCTCGTAGAAGAACACCAGCGCGGTCACCGCGGCCAGTCCGCCGAGCAGGCTGCCGGCATCGCCGGTGACGGTCACGTCGGCCCATCCCTGCCAGACCACGACCGCTGCGGCGACGGCGGCCGGGACCGCCCAGCACAGCATTCCGGCCAGCAACGGCCGCCACCCCTCGCGCAGGGACGTCAGCCCCAGTCCAGACAACGGTGCACGATCGAGCCATCGGCGCGCCGCCAGGATCAGCGGGACGGTCAGCGCGGTCGCTGTGACGGCGCGAACAACGTGGGCGGGCCGGGAGTAGTCCTCGCCCAGGACAGCCGAGACGTCCGCGGACAACAGCATCCAGATCGCGGTGACCCCGACGAACACCACCGCCAGCCGCACCGCCACGGGTGGTCGCCCGGCACCGCTTGCGGGTGGCACAGGCACGGCCGCCACCATACCCGTCGCCGAAGATGCTGACAGCGAGCAGGATTCGCACGCCGCCTACACGCCTACCGGGTCACTGCAGCAGTTCGGGGGTAAAGGTGACGTCGACGTCGCCGACGGTCATCGTCACCTGGCCCTCCATCACCATCACCTGCGCGGCAACGCGGCGGTCGACGGCTGCGGCCAGTTGCTGCACCGCCGCATGCGGTATCTGGACCACGGTCAGGTTCGGCAGTCCCGCAACCTTCGGACCCACGGTGCGCCACCAGGTGGGCACGCCGGTGGCGAAGGGGTACAACAGCACCTGGTCGGCCTGGCTGACCGCCTTGCCCAGGGCGCGGGCATCGGGCTGGCCGACGTCGATCCACTCCAGGATCCGGCCGGTGTAGTCGGTCAGTTGCAGGTCGGGCACACCCGGGGTGGACAGGCCCGGCCCGAAAGCCAGCTCACCGTCGACGTCGGCGAGCCGATGGGCGCGCAGCCCGAACGCCAGCAACCGCACCACCATCCGCTCGTCGTTCTCGCTGGGATGACGGGCGACGGTCAGCGCGTTGTCGGAGTAGTACCCGTGATCGACATCGGAGACGCTCAGGTCGACCTTGAACACCGTCGCGGAAAGGGCCACGTCATAGTGTCCACCCTCGCGGCGATCCGAGTCATCCAGGGGTGCACCAACCCGTCCGAGTCAGGAGTCCGCAGCAGCATGAGAGCACCTCGCATCGACGTGCACGCCCATTTCATCCCCGAGTTCTACCGCGAAGCACTGCTCGAGGCGGGCCACTCCCAACCCGACGGCATCAACGCGATCCCGCCGTGGGACGAGGCGTCGGCGCTGGCCCTGATGGACGAGCTGAACATCGAGACCGCGGTGCTGTCGATCTCCTCGCCGGGCGTGCATTTCGGTGACTCCGCCGCGGCGGCGACGCTGGCGCGGCGGGTCAACGAGGAGGGCGCGCGGCTCCGGCAGGACCACCCCGGCCGGTTCGGGCAGTTCGCCTCGCTCCCGGTACCCGACATCGATGCCGCGGTCGCCGAACTGCGGTACGCGCTGGACACGCTCGGCGCCGACGGCGTCGTCCTCGAGACCAACATCCACGGTGTCTACCTCGGAGACCCGCTGCTCGAGCCGCTGTACGCCGAACTCAACGCACGGCGCTCGACCCTGTTCATCCACCCCACCAGCCCGTGCGGCACCGACTTGTCGTTGGGGTACCCGAAACCGTTGCTGGAGTTCATGTTCGACTCCACACGAGCGGTGACGCAGATGATCCTGCGCGGTGTGCTGGACCGCTATCCGGACATGGCGGTGATCATGCCGCACGCGGGTGCGGCGCTTCCCGTGCTGGCCGCCCGCGTCGAGTTGCTCATGCCGCTGCTGGCCTCGCCCGACCGGTCCGCCCCGCCGGACATCCGCGCCGCGCTGCGCAGGCTGCACTTCGATCTGGCCGGCGCCCCGGTGCCGGAACTTCTCGGCGCACTGCTTCAGGTCACCGGGATCGAGAACATCCACTACGGCAGCGACTTTCCGTTCACACCCGCGCACACCTGCCTCGAACTCGCCGACCGCATCGACCAGACGGCAATGCTCGACGACGACGCCCTGGCCCGAGTGCTGACGACGAACAGCCGCGAACTGCTTCAGGCCCCGGCGGCGGACAGAGCCTGACCCGCCAGCAGGGCGGTGATCCTGGCGCGCTCGGCGTCGAGGAGTACAGCGCGGAACTGGCCGCCGCCGATCGCGCCGACTGAGCTCGCGAGCCGGGAGCGGATGTCACATTCCGGGCTTTCCGTCGCGTCTTGGGGGTAGTCCAGGACGCGATCGGAAAGGCTGAAGGATGAACGAGATCCTCATTCTCGGGGCCGGCTACGCCGGTATGTCGGCGACGCTGGGTCTGGCCGCCCGGCTGCAGAACCGCGACGACGTGCACATCACGCTGGTCAACCCGCAGACCCGCTTTCTCGAGCGGTTGCGGCTCCACCAAGCGGCGGCGGGCCAGGCGCTCGCCGACCTCCAGATCCCCGACCGGCTCGCAGGCACCGGTGTCGACTTCGCCTGCGGCTGGGTGACCGGGATCGACGCGGACGCCAGGACCGTGCGCATCGATGACACCACCACCCTGCACTACGACACGCTCGTCTACGCGCTCGGCGGAGTCGCGGACACCGCCGATGTCCCGGGCGTCGATGAGTTCGCGTTCACCCTCAACAGCGCGCAGGACGCGGCTCTTCTGGCCCGGCACCTCGAGCGACTGCCCGGCGGCGCGCCCGTCGTCGTGGCCGGCGGCGGCTTGACCGGCGTGGAGTCGGCGGCCGAGATCGCCGAACGGCATCCCGACCTCGACGTCACCCTGGTCAGCAGGGAGATTCCCGCGGCGGTGATGGGTGAGAGGGCCCGCGCCCGGGTGCACCGCGGACTGGAGCGGCTCGGCGTGCGGATCCGCTCCGGCGCGGCCATCGTCAAGGTGACGCCCGACGCCGTCGCACTCGACGACGGCTCCATGGTCCCGGCGCAGGCCGTGCTGTGGACGGCGGGGATCCGCGTGTCCCCGCTCGCGGCGGCCGCCGGGCTGCAGGTCGACGAGCGCGGCCGCATCGTCACCGACGAATACCTGAGGTCGGTTTCGCATCCCGACGTGTACGCCGTCGGCGACGCAGCAGCGGTCCGGCAGGGCTACGGCGTCATGCACGGCACCTGCCAGGCCGGCATCTCGATGGCACTGCACACCGCGATCAACATCACCCGGAGCCTGAAGAGTAAGCAGCCGAGGAGGTTTCGGTTCGGCTACTTCCATCAGCCGGTGAGCCTGGGTCGCCGCGACGCAGTCGTCCAGTACACCCGCGCCGACGACAGCCCGGCCCCGCTCTATCTGGCCGGGCGGCCCGCCGCGGTGTACAAGGAGACAGTGAGCTCCAGCCCGTGGATGCTCTTCCGGTTGCTGACGGCGGTCCCGGCGTTGGGCCCGCTGTTGTGGCGTCGCGGCGGGAGGCGGACCCGGTGAGCGACGCCCAGCAGATCTTCGCTGATCACCGGAACCTGATGTTCTCGATCGCGTACCGGCTGCTGGGCACGGCCGCCGACGCCGAGGACGTGGTGCAGGACGCCTGGTTCAGGTGGTCGGCGGGCGACCGGTCGCAGGTGGCCGACCCGAAGGCGTACCTCGCGCGCATCGTGACGAACCTCGCGATGGACCGGCTGCGCTCCGCACGCAGCCAGCGCGAAACCTACGTCGGCCCTTGGCTTCCCGAACCGATCCTCACCGAGGTCGACGCCGCCGAGGAGACGGTGGCCGACGTCGCCGAGAGCATCACCGCCGCCGAGTCGGTGTCGATGGCCATGCTGGTGGTGCTGGAGACGCTCAGCCCACTCGAACGGGCGGTGTTCGTGCTGAAGGAGGTGTTCGGTTTCAATTACGCCGAGATCGCCGACGCCGTCGACCGCTCCGAGTCGGCCGTGCGGCAGGCCGGGCACCGCGCCCGCGAGCACGTGCGGGCCCGGCGGCCCCGCTTCGAGGCCGACCGCCGCAAGAAGCACGAAGTCACCAGTCGGTTCTTCGAAGCGGCCACCGGCGGCGACATCAACCAACTCATGGAGCTGCTCGCCCCCGACGTCACCCTGTGGACCGACGGTGGCGGAAAGGTGCGCCAGGCCAGGCGCCCGATCGCCGGTGCCGAGAAGGTGGCCCGCTGGCTCGTGGGCACCAGCCGCCGGCCGTACGAAGGCATCACGGTCAGCGACATGACCTTCGAGATTGCCGAGATCAACGGCGGCCCCGGCATCGTGATCAGAGGTGCGGGCCGGGTCATCTCCACGGTCACCGTCGAGCTGGACGCCGACGGCCGCATCGTGACCGTGCACAGCGTGGCCAACCCGGACAAGCTGCGTGCCGTCGCCGAAGGCGTGCGGCGAGCCTGACGCGCACTGCCGCTACTCGCAGCCGCAGCTGGCGGCGACGCGGAGGGTGACCCCGATGCGCTCATCGGGTGCGCTCGTGTCGGTGCCGGGGCCAAGCGTGAGATCGATGGCGCGGCGGGCGATCTCACCGATGTCCTGCTGCACCGCGGTCAGCGCGACCGGCGCGTAGTTGTTGCGCTCGTCGGCATCGAACGTGATGACCGGAACATGCTGGGGGACTCGTACTTTCGCGTCGGCCAGCGCGCGGAGCACCGCGGCCGACTGCAGGAAGGTGCCTACGACGATCCCGTCGGGAACACCGTGCCGTGCCAGCGAGTCACCCACCGCGCGGTACGCCCCGGCCAGCGTCAGGTCGGTGGCGACGTGCCGATGGGCGCCGGCGACGGCGGTGAAACCTTCGTAGCGCTCGCGCACGGTGTCGCGATCGCCGTGCTGGACGTGCTGATCGGTGAAGCCCCCGACGAACCACGGCGCCACGCTGTCGTGCACCCGGGTGAGGTGCTCGGCCGCGAGGCCACCGGCACGCACGTGGTCGCTGCACACACGGCGGGAACCGATCGCGCCGCGGTTGTTGTGCACCCAGACGACCGGCACCCGGGCCGCGTCACACACCGCCGAAAGCGCACGACCGTCGGCGATTCCGGCCACGAGGAGCTTGTCCACGCCGACGTCGACGAAGGAGTGGGCGAGCTCGACCTCGAGGGCGGGGTCGTACTCGGTGTTACCGATCAACACCAACTGTTGGCGGGAGCGTGCCTCGGCCTCCAGAGCCCCCGCGAGCATCCCGTAGAAGGGCAGCGTGACGTCGGGTAGCAGCAGGCCGACCTGACCCCACTGCGACCGGCGGCGCAGTGCACGGGCGTGCCGGTCGGGCCGGTAGTCCAGTTCAGAGATCGCCTCGAGCACCCGCTGGCGCAGCCCGTCCGACACCGGCTTGGTCCCGGGGTTGAGCACATAGCTGACCACGGCCGTGGACGTCCCCGCCCGCCGCGCCACATCGACGATCGTCACCCGCTTCACGCGCACACCGCTCTCATCGAGAAGCGATCGTGGCGCAGATCTCGATGTGCGCTAATCGTTTAGATCGAGGTGATCGCAACCCTCGATCGTCACTGTGGTCGCCGGTAGACATCCCTGCATGGCTCTTGCACGACTGACCGGTGTGACCTATCTCGACCCGGACGCCGCCTGGCCCGGCTTCGTCCTCTACACGGCGGCCGACGGCGTCACCCGCCTGATCGACCTGACCGGCGCGGTCCGTCACGAGTGGCCGTACGCCGGCGTGCCCGCCCGCATCCTCGATCCCGCGCTCAACAACGGTGTCCTCGGCGAAGTGGTGGTGCAGCTGTCCGCCGTCCCGGACTCGCAGGGCGGCATCTACGCCAACCGCACCGTCGGTCGGGTGTCGTGGGCCGGAGAAACCCTGTGGGAGTGGGGATTTGAGGCGCCGGGCGGCGCGGCTCGGCAGAATCACGACTGGGAACTGCTGCCCAACGGCAACCTGTTGCTGCTCGTCACCATCCCGCGCGTCGTTCCCGCGCTCGGTGACAACGTGGTGGGGGACCAGGGGCTCTACGAGGTGTCACCGGACGGTGAGATCGTCTGGGAGTGGCGCGCAGGCGACCACCTCGACGAATTCGGGTTCAGCGACGAAGGATTCGAGCAGCTGCGGGCCGCCGCCAACCGCGACCCGGACGGCCCCTGGGGCTACCTGGAGATCAACAGCGCGAAATCCGTCGGTCCCAACCGGTGGCATCAGGCCGACCCCGGCACCGTCTTTGCGCCCGACAACATCGTGATCGGGATGCGCAAGGCGAACATCATCGCGCTGATCGACCGCGGCAGCGGCGATGTCGTGTGGCGGCTGGGCCCCTACTTCCCGGCCACTCCCGGCGCCGAACACCAGCGCATCGTCGATCACCGGCTGCCCCGCCCGCTGGACCAGATCTCCGGTCAGCACAACCCGCACTTCATCGCCGAGGGCCTGCCCGGCGCGGGTAACCTGCTGATCTTCGACAACCAGGGCGGCGCCGGATATCCCCCGGCCCCGCTGGGCATCTACGCGGGATCCCGTGTGCTGGAGGTTGATCCGCTGACCCGCGAGATCGTGTGGCAGTACACCGCGGAGGACTCCGGCCAGCCGCCGTGGACGTTCTTCAGCTCGTTCGTCAGCAACGCGCAGCGCCTGCCCAACGGCAACACCCTGATCACCGAGGGCATGCAGGGCCGGCTGTTCCAGGTGACGCCCGACGGCCGGATCGTATGGGAGTACCTGACGCCGTACGCAGGTAAGGGCGTCGCCGGCGAGCCGGAGGTCACCACGCCGCGGGTGCCGGGTGTGGATCGGCTCACCGACACCCACATGATCTACCGGTCCCAGGCGGTTCCGTTCGACTGGGTTCCCCCGGGCACACCGCATGCCGAGACACCGATCGACCGGAGGGTGGGTTGAGCCTGCTGACCCGGCCCGCGCCCGCCGCCGCAACGCGCCGGGGGTTCGGAAGGGTCGGTGCGCTGATCACCGGACTGGCGCTGGTGGCGCTGGTCTGGTCGGGGGTCGCGGCCACCGGGGCCTTCCCCCGCTCACTGTTCCCGCCGCTGTCCGACATCGTCAGGGCGGGCTGGGCGATGTTCACCGCGGGCGAGCTGGTGCCCGACGTCGTGGCCAGCCTGCTGCGTGCCGCAACAGGTTTCTTGATCGGCGCCCTGGCCGGATTCCTGCTCGCGATCGTCACCTCGTCCACCACGGTCGGGCGGCTCGCGATGCAACCCGTCCTGCGGCTGTTCGCCCCGATCCCGACGATCGGGCTCGTGCCCCTGGCGATCCTCTGGTTCGGGCTCGGCGAGGAGAGCAAGGCGATCGTCGTCGCGCTCGGCGTATTCGTCCCGGTGTGGATCAACAGCCACGCCGGGCTGGCGTCGACACCCGCAGACTTCCTGCAGGCCGCCCGCTGCCTCGGTGCATCCCGCTGGGACACGTTGATTCGCATCGTGATTCCCGAGGCGGCACCCGACATCGTGGCCGGACTGCGGGTCGGGGCGGCGATGGCGTTCGTCGTCATCGTCGTCGCGGAGATGACAGGCACCACCAACGGGCTGGGCTTCCGCATCTACCAGTCGCAGCTGTTCTCCCAGGCCGACCGGCTGATCTTCTGCCTGGTGGTGCTGGGTGTTCTCGGTGCGGCGGTGGACCAGCTGCTGGCGCGCGCGACCGCCCCGCTGATCCGCTGGTCGGAACAGGAGCGCTGAGATGACCCTGCGCGCGGAGAACGTGACCGTCGTCCACGAGGGCGCGGTCGCCCCGGCGTTGAAGGACGTCAGCCTCGAGTTCGCCGAAGGTTCGTTCACGGTGCTGGTCGGGCCGTCGGGCTGCGGCAAGTCCACCCTGCTGTACTGCCTGGCCGGACTGCTGACCCCCACGGCGGGCCGCGTCGTCGACGGCGGGACAGTTGTCGAGGAGCCGAATCCGCGTCGCGGCATGGCATTTCAGCGCGACATCCTGTTCCCCTGGATGAGCGTCGAGGCCAACCTGGTGTTCGCGTTGCGCGCCAAGGGGATACCGGCACGCCAGCGGTCGGCGCGGGTGCGTGAGCTGCTCAGCGACGTCGGTCTCTCGCCGGAGGTGGCGCGCCAGCGGCCCAATCAGCTGTCCGGCGGAATGCGCCAGCGGGTCGGGTTGGCGCGGGTTCTCGCCGGCGAACCCGACGTGATGCTCATGGACGAACCGTTCGCGGCGCTGGACGCCCAGACCCGGTTGCGCATGCAGGATCTCGTGGTCGATCTGTGGTCGCGGCTGCGCCGAACCGTCGTCTTCGTCACCCACGACGTCGACGAGGCGATCCGGTTGTCCGACCGCATCGTGGTGCTCGGCGACGGCGCTGTGCGCACGTCGATCGAGAACCCTCTGCCCCGGCCGCGGCCGGCCGACAGCCTGGCCGATCTCGACGGCTACAGCGACCTCAGACGCCTCCTGCACCAGGAACTGCAGCCGCACAACCAGTTCGAAAGCCTCTGAATCACCCACCACCGAGGAGAAGAAGCCGATGCGAATCACCAAGCTGAAGGTCGTCGGGGCGCTGATCGCCGCCCTTGCGCTGGCTGTGGCCGGACTGACCGGCTGTAGCAGCAGCGAATCCTCCGAGGGCCAGCGGGAGCTCACAGTCGGCTTCGTCGTCGACCCGTCCTGGGCGCACATCCCGGTCGCCCAGCAGGAGGGCTACTTCGCCGACCGCGGCCTCAACGTCAAGGTGGTGAACTTCTCCACCGGCGTCGAAGCGCTGCAGGCGCTGACGGCCGGCCAGGTCGACGTCACCACCGCCGCTGCGGTTCCCACGTCGGCCGCGGTCATCAAGACCCCCACGCTGCGGGTCGCCGCCGACGGTTCCCGTTGGGAGGGGTTCCGGCTGGTCGCGCGCAAGCAGTCCGGGATCCGGTCCCTGCAGGATCTGAACGGCAAGCGCATCGGCACCCCACTGGGCACCAGCGGCGCCTACTTCGCGTCGAAGGTCGTCGAGGGTTCGGGCACCGACGCCGAACTCGTCCAGGTCGCGCCGTCGGCGATCGTCACGGCCATCACCCAGGGCGACGTCGACGCGGTGTCGATCTTCCAGCCGTACCAGGCGCAGGCGATCGCCGCGCTCGGCGCCGACGCGGTCGCACTGGAACCGCCGGGCGGCACGCTCGTCGACCACTGCCTGTTCGTCACCACCGAGGCCGCGGCCAGCGAGCGGCAGGCGGATCTGACCGCGTTCTTCGAGGCGCTCGGTGATGCCAGCAAAGACCTCACCGCGCAGACCGACGGTGCGGTAACGGCGGTCGCCGACGCGACCAAGCTCGACCCGGCCCTCGTCAAGGACGTGCTGTCCGGCTACGACTTCACACTCCAGCTGAAGCCGGCGTTGGCCGACGACCTCGCCGCGCTGGGGGCCTGGGCGCAGCAGAACGGAAAGATCGAGCCGAACGTGACGCTGCCCGACTACTCGCAGTTCCTCGACACGCAGTTCATCAAGAGCTGACCGACCCGGCCGATCCCGGTCCGTCGAGCCGGCGGGTGGTCCACCCCCATCACACGCCCCCGCCGGCTCGACCCCTTTGCGGGATCCGACGAGCGTTACGGGTGGATAGCGCGCGGGCAATCCACCGGCAACACGCTGTACCTAGCTTTGCTGAGGCGGTTGCCCAGCGACAGCGAGGAGATTGCCCAATGCCCCACGAGACGGCGACAGCCCAGACCCGCGTCGTCATCCCACCCAGGAGCGGACATGCCTTCCGGCTGGCGAAGGGCCAACTGCTGCGCGTGACCGACGTCGAGGGTGAGCAGGTCGCCGACCTCGTGGCCTACAACGCGGCCGACACGTCGGAATGCCTCAGCCAGGGCTTCACCCGGATGTACAACTCCAGCACCGCGGTGAGCACCGGCGATCACCTGTTCACCAACCGGAACAACCCGATCCTGACGATCACCGAGGATCCCGTCGGCGTGCACGACTTCCTCTATCCGCCGTGCAACCGGGTCTACTACGAGCGGGTCCCGAAGATCGAGGGCAAGACCGGGTGCCGGGACCACCTGCTCGCCGCGCTCGAACCGCTCGGGTTCGACCTCTGGCAGATCACCGACCCGTTCAACATCTTCATGAACACCGGGGTCGACGACGCCGGCCGCCCGACGATCTTCCGCCCGAAATCTCGGGCGGGCGACTACATCGAGTTCCGCGCGGAGATGGACGTGATCGTGGGGGTGTCCGCGTGCGCCGACGACACCAGCGTCTGCAACGGGGGCGTGTGCACCAGCATCGCGGTCGAGATCCTCGACGCCCCCGCGGGGTGACATCGACCCGCAGATGACAGGGTCGGTCACGTTACGCGACGAGTGGACATCGTCAAGGTCAATTCGTAGCCTGTGCGGGGCATGTCCAGCCGGGCCGACGTTCGGCCCCTGCAGCGAAGGATCGTGACAATCCGGATGACCGAGGTGCGCCATTCACTTCGGCGAGCGGTGTGCGGATTCGTGGTTGCCTTCCTGGCGCTCGTCCTGTCGATGGCGGGTGTGCACGCCGATCCCGCGGACGGCGCGCTCGCCAGGCTCAACGAGCTGTCGCAGCAGGCGATCAAGACCCGCGAGGCCGTCACCGCCGCCGAGCGCGACCTGGACGCCAAGCTCGCCGAGCAGACGGCCGCCGAGGAGCGCCACCGCGCGGACACCGAAGCCCTCGCCGCCGCCAACGCCGCCCTCGAACCCCTCCAGGCGATGGCCGACCGCATCGCGGCCATGGACTACATGAGTGGTCGCACCGGTCAGTTCGCCGCAGTGCTGACCGCACACTCCCCGCAACAGCTGATCGAGCAGCTCGCCCTGCAGCGGGTGGTGGCCGCCACGACGGCTGACCAGATGAAGGCCTACAAGGAGGCGAGCGCACGCGCCGCGGCCGCCGCGCAGGCCTCCGAGCGATCCGCCGCCGAGGCCCGGACCAAGGCTGAGCAGGCTGCGGCCGTCCGCGCTGACCTCGACGGCAAGTGGAAGGACCTGCTGCGTCAGATCGCCGACGCCGAAGCGGCCTACCAGGCGCTGACCCCCCAACAGCAGGCGGTCATCGACAACGCGGTGCCGCCGCCGGCGCCCGCCCCGCCGGCCGAGCCCGCACCGCCCGCCGATCCCGGCATTCTGGCGATGCCCGGCCCGCCTCCGAACGAGATCGCTCCTCCGGTGCTCGCCGCGGCGGCGATCGACATCCCCGAGGCCCTGCCCATGGGTGTGGCCCCGGAAGCCGGGCTGCAGCCCAACACCGTCTACGTGGCCCGTGCGATCAGCGCCATGTTCCCGCAGATCCGCGAGATCGGCGGCGTGCGGCCGGACTCCAAGCCGTGGCATCCGAGTGGCCTGGCCATCGACGTGATGATCCCCAACCACTCCAGCCCCGAGGGCATCGCGCTGGGCAACGAGATCATGAACTTCGTCCTGAGCAACGCCGCACGCTTCGGGATTCAGGACGTCATCTGGCGCGGCACCTACTACACGCCCGCCGGTCCCCGCGGTTCGGGCTACGGGCACTTCGACCACGTGCACGTCACCACGTACCCGCGCCGCTAGCGGTCAGCAGACCCCCGGGATCCCCTGCCCACCGTGCACTCGGTCGCACGGAAGCCTCGGCGCCCCCGCACACCGCCCCAGCGGATTGGCCCAGGGCAGCATGCAGTCCCACGCCGGTGGCGGCGGAGGTGGCGGCGGGGGAGTCGGAGGTTGTGCCTGGCCCAGCGGGGAGAGAAACAGGCTCAAGCCGTAGACCACCGCGGCGGCGGTGCCGACGCGCTTCTTCACAAACTCACCACCTTCAAGTCGACACCACTCGGGTATCCGATCGGCCCCGCTGCCGAAACCCCGCCGCCGAAACGTGCCCCGAGTGCTGCGGCAGCCGACGAGCGTGCGCAAATGCTGGAAAAACCCGGCGTGTTGTGAACAGACACGCCCGCTCGCGGGGGACTTCGGTGACCCACGGTGACCCCCGCCACATGACAATGTAGGTTGTCACCGAGTGGGGGCGCGTCGGGGCGCCTCCCGGCGATTGAGGAGTGTCGTCACCGGTGGACTACGCCGACGCAACCGAGACCTATCCCAGCCGCGGCATGTTCCGCTACGGCATCGCGGCGGTCGCCCTGGCCGCGGGCATCGCATGCGGGGCCGCCCCGGGCATCGCCTGGGCCGAGACCTCCGAGAGCGGTGCCCCGTCGGCGGCGGGCACCAGTGCCGAGACCGCGGCGCCGGCGGACGTAACCAAACCCGACGACGACACCCAGGCCACCAGGACCGGGGCCGCCACAACCGCACCGACCGACGATGCGGACGAACTGGAGACGCCCGAGTCCGAGGACGCCGAGATCGACCTCGATCTCGACACCGACCTCGACACCGACACCGACCTCGACATCGCGGAGCCCGGGGAGACCCCGGCCGAGGAGCCGTCGGACGATGAGGTGCCGACGGCGACGGTCCCGGAAGATGACGCGAAATCCAATGTGGAACAGCCGGATCCGGGACCCGCGGCGGAACCGCTGACCGACCGGGCCACGTTCGCCGTCGAGCGGCCGGTGGCCACGGTGAGCCGGGTGACGGCGGAGCCGGCCGCAGCGGCGGTCGCGACGCTCACCGAACCGGACCAGCCTGCGCTCACCGTGACCGTCGAGGAGCAGCCGCCGGCCCTGGTCGGTACCGCCGCCGTCGAGACCACCACTCCGATCCCGCCGCAGCCGCTGTCGCCGATCGCCCAGCTGCTGGAGCTGCCCGGCCGGATCATCAACGCGGTCCTGGAGATCCTCGACTTCACGTCGTACGCCAACAGCCCGACCCTGCCGATCGGGCTCGGCCCGATCAACGACCTGATCTTCGCCGCCTTCCGCGAGTTCGAGCGGATCCTGGGTCTGTGGGAGACCCCGCCCCCGCAGCCGGAGGTGCCCACCCTCGTCTACGACGGTCCGACCGACCTGAAGACACCGACGGTCGCGCAGTTCCTCAACGCCGCCGGTGCCGCGTACGTGCTGGGCGGCACGCCCGGCGGACTGAAGCCGTTCGTCGTCGACGGCTTTCAGATGTCGACCACCAACATCCTCTCGGGCACCGTGGGCAAGGCCTGGGTGACGCCGGAGGGGCAGATCATCATCGCCTACCAGGGCACGACGGGCGGGTCGCATCTGTTGTTCAACCCGCTCATCGTGGTCTCCCAACTGATCGCGGACCTGCAGGTCATCTTCACCGGCACCACCCCGTGGGCCTTCCACGACGCCTACGACTTCGCGCAACGGGTGCGCGCCGAGGCGGCCGGGCAGGGCTACGCCGACAGCGACATCTTCGTCACCGGACACTCACTCGGCGGGTGGCAGGCGCAGTACGTCTCGCAGCGAACCGGCTTGGCCGGCATCGGGTTTGAGGGGCCGGGCTTCAACACCACGGTGCCCGGTAACGGCGCGGACTCGCTGTTCGTCAACATCGCGACCTACGGCAGCACCGCGCCGATCATGGCCACCGACCTGCCCGGCCTGCAGCCGTTCATGCCGGCGTTCGTTCCCGGTGGTGGCAGCAAGCCGCACTACGGGCCGATCGTGATGATCGGCGATCCGACCGCCTCGACCCCGGTGTACAACGCGGCGGCGCTGTGGGGGAAGGGCCCGGTCGAGAGCCTGATCTTCCTGATCGACTTCCTGGGCAACTTCTTCCAGTACCACCTGCCCGGGGTGCAGGCCTACCACCTGGGCGTCACCCCGGATCCCGGGGTGGTGCCGTGGATGGGCACCCGGCGGGGTCCGGTTCAGGACTACGCCGACCTGACCATCCAGCAACTACTGGCTCAGGCGTCGGAGGAGGGCCGGCTGTACCGCCCCTGACATTGTGAATAACATGTGTGTAATTCTCTGTTAGAGCAGTTCAGAGACTTATGCGCCTGTGGATAACTTGTGTCAGGACACCCGGGGCAGCGCGCACTCGCAGCGCACCTGCTCAAGGAAGTCGGCAAACGCGGCGTCGTGGTAGGCGCGGACCGCGACGCCGGCCACGTCGGGTACGGCGACGGCGCAGGTCCACACCGCGAGCCCGCGGCCGGTGGCGGCGATGTCGAAGATCTCCAGCGACGCCTGGTACTCGACCTCCGTGCCCGCGGGCAGCTCGGGCGCCGGTCGGCGTTCGCGCTCGGCCAACCCCACCAGCGTCCCGATCACCGCGGCCAGATCCGCCGACGGGACGTCGATCTCCCTGCGGCACTTGACCATCACGCGCTGCCGCCCGTCGCCCACTGGGACGGTGGCGGTACAGTGCGGTGATGCCATGATCTTCCTCGGTCTGGCCCGTGGATCTACGCGGTTGATGGACCAAGTGTGGCGCCCGGCGCAGGGCATGTCGACGCCGTTATCCTCCATGCCGACAGCGGTTTTCCGCCACTGAATTTTCCGGTTAACCGGTATTGACGAGCGCCGCCCGCCGTCACCTGCCGCATGCCCGACGGGCCGGTGTAGTTGGCGAAGAAACTCGGAGCCTGTGCCGCGAGTATCTACGTCGACATTCCACGCAAACGCTTGCGCAAGCGCTTGCGTCACTCGTAATGTGCTCTCCATCACAGGCACGCGGCGGCGCGTCCGGCGTCGCACGGACGAAGGGGTCCACATGCTCGGGATGTCCACCACGACCACGTCGAAACTCGGGGCCGCGCTGATGGCCGGCTCCCTTGTGCTCGGGCTGACCGCCTGCGGCGGCTCCGGCTCGGACACCGTCAAGATCGGCCTGATCACCAAGACCGACTCCAACCCGTTCTTTGTGCACATACGCGAAGCCGCCCAGGCCCAGGCGGAGCAGGACGGCGCCGAATTGATCGCTGTCGCAGGGGCTTTCGACGGCGACAACGAGGGGCAGGTCGCGGCGATCGAGAACATGATCGGCCAGGGCGTGAAAGGCATTCTGATCACCCCGAACTCGTCGACCGGGGTGCTCGACGCGATCAAGAAGGCCCGCGACGCCGGCGTCGTCGTCATCGCGCTGGACACCGCGACCGAACCCGAGGACGCCGTCGACGCCACGTTCGCCACCGACAACAGGGCCGCGGGAGTGGCGCAGGGCAAGTGGGTGCGCGCCGCGCTCGGCGACACCCCGCCCCAGGTGTTGATGCTCGACGGCACCCCGGGCGGAACCGTCGACACCTTCCGCCACGAAGGCTTCCTGGAGGGCTTCGGGCTGACCGAGAACTCGCCCGAGATCGTCGGCCGGGAGAACACCAACGGCGACCAGACCAAGGCGCAGACCGCGATGGAGAATCTGCTTCAGCGCGCCCCGGGCGCCAACGCGGTCTACACCATCAACGAACCGGCGGCCGCGGGCGCCTACCAGGCCATCCAGTCGGCCGGCCGCGCGGGCCAGATCGTCATCGGCTCGATCGACGGCAGCTGCACCGGTGTGGCGGATGTCAAGGCGGGCAAGATCGGTGCGACGGTCATGCAGTTCCCCGCGAAGATGGCCGAACTGGGCGTGCAGGCCGTGGTCAAGTTCGCCCAGGACGGCACCAAGCCCAGCGGGTTCACCGACACCGGCTCCGAGCTAATCACCGACCGGCCGGTGCCGGGCATCGAGTCCAAGGACACCGCGTGGGGCGAGCAGAACTGCTGGGGCTGAGATGTCGGCTACCACAACCGTTCCCGTGAGCACACCGGCGCCGGCGGTGGACCGTCTCAACGTACGCCACCTGCTGCGGGAACCCCTGGTCGGACCGCTGGCGGCACTGGTCATCGCCGTCGTGGTGTTCAGCCTGATATCGGACTCGTTCCTGAACCCGGCGAACGTCTCGCTGATCCTGCAGCAGTCCGTCGTGGTGGGCATCCTCGCGGTGGGCCAGACGCTGATCATCCTCACCGCGGGCATCGACCTGTCCATCGGGGCGATCGCCGTCTTCGGCACCATCGTGATGGCGCAGATCGCCGCCGCCGGGAACCCGATCCTGGCGCTCGGCGCGACGCTGCTGGTGTGCGTGGCGTTCGGCGCGCTCAACGGCGGCCTCGTCACCGGCCTGCGGCTGCCGCCGTTCATCGTCACGCTCGGCACGTTCACCGCGATCCTGGCGGGCACCCGGCTGCTCGCCGGATCCGAGACCCACCGCGTCGAACCAGGACCGCTGACGTTTCTGGGCACCAGTTTCCGCATCGGCTCGTTCTCCACCACCTACGGCGTCGTGGCGATGCTGCTGGTGTACGCCGTCACCTGGTACGCGTTGACCCAAACCGCTTGGGGCAAACACGTTTACGCCGTCGGCGGCAATCCCCAGGCCGCCGACCTGCTCGGCGTGAAGTCCGGCCGGGTGCTGCTGTCGGTGTACGTGACGACCGGGGTGATCGCCGCGATCGCCGCGTGGGCCGCGCTCGGCCGCATCCCCAACGCCGATCCCAACGCGTACCAGAACGCCAACCTCGAGACCATCACCGCGGTGGTGATCGGCGGCACCAGCCTGTTCGGCGGCCGCGGCGGGGTGCTCGGCACCCTGGTCGGCATGCTGATCGTCGCCGTCCTGCGCAACGGGCTCACCCAGGCCGGCGTCGACAGCCTCTACCAGAACATCGCCACCGGCATCCTGGTGATCGTCGCGGTCGCGGTGGATCAGTTCGCGCGCAGGAGGAACCGGTGAGCGCCCCACCCGTGCTGGAGGCCCGCGGCCTGGTCAAGCGCTACGGCAACGTGACCGCGATCGACGGCGCCGACTTCGAGCTGCGCGCGGGCGAGGTGCTGGCCGTCATCGGCGACAACGGCGCGGGCAAGTCCAGCCTGATCAAGGCCCTGGCCGGTGCGATCATCCCGGACGCCGGGCAGATCCTCATGCACGGAAAACCGGTGTCGTTCCGCAACACCCGCGACGCCCGGGCCGCGGGCATCGAAACCGTCTACCAGGATCTGGCGGTCGTCCCGGCGCTGGACATCGCGTCCAACCTCTACCTGGGCCGCGAGGTGCGGCGAAAAGGACTCGCGGGCAAGGTTTTCCGTCGGCTCGACATGCCCCGCATGCGTCAGGACGCCGCCGGCCACCTCGCCGACCTGCGCATCGGCATCAAATCGGTGGGCCAGGCCGTGGAGACGCTGTCCGGCGGCCAGCGGCAGGGGGTCGCGGTGGCGCGGGCCGCCGCGTTCGGCCGCGGCGTCATCATCATGGACGAGCCGACCGCCGCCCTCGGCGTGCGGGAGTCGGGTCAGGTCATCGACCTGATCAAATCGATCCGGGACCGCGGCATCCCCGTCGTGCTGATCAGCCACGACATGCCCCATGTGTTCGAAGTGGCCGACCGGATCCACATCCACCGCCTCGGCAGGCGCGCGGGTGTCGTCGATCCGAAGCGGCGCACGATGTCGGAGGTCGTCGCGCTGATGACCGGGGCGGAGGAGCCGACGGATGAGGAACGCGCCGGTCTCTGAGCGAGCGCCGGTCGGGGTCTTCGCCGGCTTGGCCACGCTCGACGTCATCCACCGCATCGCCCGACCGCCCGCCGTCAACGAGAAGATCACCGCGACAGCGCAGTTCGTCGCGGCCGGGGGACCGGCAGCCAACGCGGCGGTCACCTTCGCCGCGCTGGGCGGGGACGCCACCCTGGTCACCGCCCTCGGCGACGACCCCGTCGCCGACCTGATCCGCGCCGACCTCACCGCCCACCGGGTGCGCGTCGTCGACGCGGCCGCCGGCACCCGTCGGCCGGTCCCGGTCTCGGCGGTGTCGGTGCTGGAGACGACGGGGGAGCGGTCGGTGGTCTCCGCCGACGCCGTCGCCTCCGACGCGTCACCCCCGGAGGCTCTGGACGCTCTGGTCGCCGGCGCCGACGTGGTGCTCGTCGACGGCCACCACCCGCTGATCGCACGGGCGGCCGCGCGGCTGGCGGCCGGGCAGGCGACCACGCTGGTCGTCGACGCCGGCCGCTGGAAACCCGCGATGGCCGACGTCATCCCGTGCGCGACGGACGTGGTGTGCTCCGCGGACTTCCGGACACCGGAGGCGACCGACTCGCCGTCCACCGCCGCCGCGCTCCTCGACGGCGGCGTCCCCACCGTCGTGATCACCCACGGCGCCGACCCCGTCGAATGGTGGTCGGGCGGGGCAAACGGAACGGTGCCGGTACCCGCGGTGGCCGCCGTCGACACCCTGGGCGCCGGCGACGCGTTCCACGGGGCCTACGCCTACTACGCGACCACCGTGACCGACGTCGCCGCGCGCACGGTTCGAGCGGCCCGCGTCGCGGCACTACGGTGTTCGATGGTCGGCCCGCGGGCATGGCTGAGCAAACTGTCCGGTGAACAGGCGCGGAAGTGAGAACGGTGAACATCGTGGGGGACGTTCAGGACGTCACACTGGACCAGCTGGTCGAGTGGGCGAAGGCGCTCGCCGTGCCCGGCGAACGCCGCATCCTCGGCCTGGCCGGTGCCCCCGCGGCCGGCAAGTCCACCGTCGCCGAACAACTCGTCGCCGCGCTGGGCCCGCAGACCGCCGTCCTCGTCCCGATGGACGGGTTCCACCTGGCCAACGAGGTGCTCATCGACCTGGGGCGCCGCGACCGCAAGGGCGCGCACGACACGTTCGACGACGGCGGCTACGCCCGGCTGCTGACCACCCTGCGCGCCCAGCGCGACGGCGACCCGGTGGTCTACGCCCCGCGGTTCCGCCGCGACCTCGAGGAGTCGATCGGCTCGGCGATCCCCGTGCCGGCGTCGGTGCCGCTGGTCGTCACCGAGGGCAACTACCTGCTGCTGGACCGCGATGCTTGGCCCACCGCGCGCGCCGCCATCGACGAGGTCTGGTTCCTGGCCGTCGACACCGAGGTGCGCCGGGAGCGGCTGCGCCGCCGCCACGAGGCGTACGGCAAGTCCCCCGAGGAGGCGGCACGCTGGGCGCTGGGGCCCGACGAACGCAACGCCCGGCTGATCGAGTCGACGGCGGAGCGCGCGGACCGGATCGTGCGCCTGCCATGACCACGATGGGCGACGTCGCCCGCATCGCGGGCGTCTCGGTGACCACGGTCTCGCACGTGCTCAACGGCACCCGCAAGGTCAACCCCGAGACCCGGCAGCGCGTCGAGGCGGCCATCGAGAAGACCGGCTACCGCCGCAACGTCGTCGCGCGCGCCCTCGCGGCCGGGCGCACCCACACCGTCGGGCTGTCGATCTCGGCGCTGACCAACCCGTACTTCGCGACCCTGGTGCACGCCGTCGAACGCTCACTGTCGGATGCCGGATATGTGCTCATCGTCGGCGACTCGCACGACACGGTCGGCTCGGAGCGCCGCGTCGTCGACTCGCTGCTGGACCGCAAGGTCGACGGGATGATCGTGGCGCCGTCCGCCGGGTCCGAACACAGCACCCTGCCCGAGATCATCGCCACCGGAACGCCGCTGGTACTCATCGACCGCGGCGCCGACATCGACTGCGACCAGGTGGCCTCGGAGAGCGTCGCCGCCGCGCGGGCGCTGACCGCGCACCTGCTCGACCTCGGCCACCGGCGCATCGGTGTGGTGCGCGGCCTGGCCGGAATCACCTCCACCACCGAGCGATTCGACGGCTACGTCGCCGCGCTGGCCGACCACGGTATCGCCGTCGAAGCGGAGCTGGTGGTGGACGGCGAGTCCAACACCGATGTCGCCGAACGTGAGGTGCGCACCCTGATGTCGCGGCCGGACCGGCCCTCCGCGCTGGTGTCGCTGAACAACGCGATGACCATCGGCGCCCTCAAAGCCGTTCGCGGCCTTGGTCTGTCGATCCCCGACGACGTCGCCCTGGTCTGCTACGACGACTTCGAGTGGGCGGACCTGTTCGCACCCCGACTCACCGCGGCGGCACAGGACGTCGACACGGTCGGCGCCACCGCGGTCAAACTCCTGCTGAGCCGCATCGACGGCCAGCAGGACGAGCCGCAACGCATCCTGGTGCCGACCACCTTCCACCACCGCAACTCGTGCGGCTGCACGTGATCCTCGGGCGTCCGCGCCGCCTATCATCGACGCCATGACGGTGTCCCGCGGTGTCGATCGGGCACTTGACGGTCGGGCACCGAACATCGCGGCGGAACTGCGCCGCGCGGGAATCGCCGAGGTGGACGACTCGACACGGCGCCGGGCCGAGTACTCGACCGACGCGTCGCTGTACCGCGTGGTCCCCGAGGCGGTGGTGTTCCCGCGCGCCGTCGACGAGCTCGCCGCGGTGGTGGACGTCTGCCGCCGCACCGGCGCCGCCGTCACCGCCCGCGGGGCGGGCACCTCGATCGCCGGGAACGCGGTCGGGCCCGGGGTGGTGATCGACTGCTCGCGCCACCTCAACCGGATCCTGGCGATCGACCCGGACACCGCGACCGCCGTCGTGCAGCCGGGCGTGGTGCTCGACGACCTGCAGCGCGCGGCCGCCCCGCACGGGCTGCGCTTCGGGCCGGACCCGTCGACGCACAGCCGGTGCACGCTGGGCGGGATGATCGGCAACAACGCGTGCGGATCCCGCGCGCTGCGCTACGGCCGCACCTCCGACAACGTCCTCGGCCTCGACACCGTCACCGGAACCGGGGAGCGGCTGCGGCTCGGCACCGGCGCCGCCACGTCGCCGACCCTGGACGCCCTGCGCGGGATCGTCGACGCCAACCTCGGGCTGATCCGCACCGAGCTCGGCCGGTTCAGCAGGCAGGTGTCCGGCTACTCGCTGGAACACCTGTTGCCGGAGAACAGGTTTGACGTCGCCAAGGCGATGGTCGGCAGCGAGGGTACGTGGGCGCTGATCGAACAGGCGACGCTGCGCCTGGTACCCGCCCCGGCCCGCACCGTCCTCGTGGTGCTCGGCTACCCGGACATGGCCACCGCCGCCGACGCGGTGCCCGCGCTGCTGCCGCTGTCCGCGGTCGCGATCGAGGGCCTCGACGCCCGCATCGTCGACGTGGTCCGCCAACGCAAAGGCGTTGTACCGCAACTTCCCCGAGGGGCGGGCTGGCTGTTCGTCGAGCTCGGCGGGGAGGATCCGGCCGAGCTGCGGTCGCGCGCCGCGGAGGTCGTCGCGGCCGGACAGGCGCTGGACACGATCGTCGTCGACGATCCGGCACACGCGGCGGCGCTGTGGAGGATCCGGGAGGACGGCGCCGGACTGGCCGCCCGCATCAACGAGTCCAGGCCGGGACTGTCGGGCTGGGAGGACGCCGCGGTCCCGCCGCAGCGGCTGGGCGGCTACCTGCGCGAGTTCGAGGACCTGATGCGCGGTCACGGGCTGACCGGGGTGCCCTACGGTCACTTCGGTGACGGGTGCATCCACATCCGCATCGACTTCCCGCTGGGCAGGCCGGGCGGGCAGCAGGTGTTCGAGGAGTTCCTCACCGACGCCGCGAAACTGGTTGCCCGCCACGGTGGTTCGATGTCCGGGGAGCACGGCGACGGACGTGCCCGCGGCGCGCTGCTGCCGTACATGTACTCGGCGGCGGCGATCGACGTGTTCGCCGCGGTCAAGGCGGTCTTCGACCCCGACAACGTGCTGAATCCGGGCGTCATCGTCGACCCCCGTCCGGTCGCCGCGGACCTGCGCGCGGTCGATGTGCGACCGCTGCGCGACGGGCTCGGCTTCCGGTATCCGCATGACGGCGGCGACTTCAGCAACGCGGTGCAGCGCTGCACCGGGGTCGGGCGCTGCCGGGTACGGACCGGCGGCGGGGTGATGTGCCCGTCGTACCGCGCCACCGGGGACGAGAAGGACTCGACGAGGGGCCGGGCCCGGGTGCTGCAGGAACTGGCCAACGGGTCGCTGGTCACCGACTGGCGCTCCCCGGAGGTGCTCGAGGCGCTCGATCTGTGCCTGTCCTGTAAGGCCTGTTCGTCGGACTGCCCGACCGGCGTGGACATGGCCACCTACAAGGCCGAGGCGCTGCACCAGCGGTACCGGCGCCGGATCCGTCCCGCGTCGCACTACAGCCTGGGCTGGCTGCCGCGGTGGGCCAGGCTGGCGTCGCTGATGCCCGGCCTGGTGAACGCGGCGATGGCGGGCCCGCTGGCCACCGCGGGCAAGGTCGTCGCCGGCGTCGACCCGCGCCGCGACCTTCCGCCGTTCGCGCCCAGAACCTTTCGGAAGTGGTTCGCCTCGCACCCGTCGGCTTCGGGACCGCCGGTGCTGTTGTGGGTGGACACCTTCACCGACCACTTCACCCCGCAGGTCGGGATCGCGGCGGTGACCGTGCTGGAACGCGCCGGCTACTCGGTGCGGATACCGCAGCGCAAGCTGTGCTGCGGGTTGACGTGGATCAGCACCGGACAACTGGATGCGGCGCGAAAGATCCTGCGGCGCAGCGTCACCGCGCTGGCGCCCGACGCCGAGGCCGGGGTGCCGATCGTCGGTCTGGAGCCGTCGTGCACCGCGGTGTTCCGTCGCGACGCCGCCGAGCTGCTGGGCGACTCGGCACCGGTCGCGGCCGTCGAGGGCGCGGTCAGGACGCTGGCGGAGCTGCTGACCGCCACCGACGGTTGGGAACCGCCGGATCTGAGCGGAACACAGGCGGTGGTGCAGCCGCACTGCCACCAATACGCGGTGATGGGCACGGCTGCCGACATGGACATCCTGCGCCGGGCCGGGGTGCAGACCTCGGTGGTCGAGGGATGCTGCGGTCTGGCAGGTAATTTCGGCGCCGAACGCGGCCACTACGACGTCAGCGTCGCCGTCGCGGACAACGGGCTGCTGCCCGCGGTGCGGCAGGCGGCCGGGGCGGTCGCCCTCACCGACGGGTTCTCGTGCCGCACGCAGCTCAACCAGCTGGCGCACCGCGACGGACGGCACCTGGCCGAACTCCTCGCCGACGGCCCCTGATAGCGCGAACGTGGGTTACCCGCACGCGATGAGCGCATTCGGTGTGCGGGTAACCCACGTTCGGCTGGGCGGGCCGGCGCGGTCCGGCGCGTGCCGGCGGGCTCGTTCCTATGGAGTGGATGTGAGAAGCCGCTTGGCGGTGAGCCTCTCGGCCTTGCGGGCCTCGCGCTCGAGGCGGCGCTGCTTGGACTCCTCGAACTTCTTCGACGCATCCTCGAGCTCCTCGATCAGCTTGGCGAGATCGTCGCGCAGGTAGGCACCCTCGCCGGTGAAGTCCTCGCGCTCGAAGATGCGCCACTTCTTGAGCACCGGCATCACGACATCCTCGAGGTGGATGCGCGGGTCGTAGACACCGCCGACGGCGATGATCACGGCCTTGCGGCGGAACTCCGGCACCGTGTAGCCGGGCATCTTGAAGTTGCGCAGCACCCGGTGGATCGCCTTGATCGCCTGGTTGGGGGCGATGTCGAGACCCGCCGCGGTGATGTCGCGGTAGAAGATCATGTGCAGGTTCTCGTCGTGCGAGACACGAGCGAGCAGCTGGTCGGCGATCGTCTCATTGGCGGCCTTACCGGTGTTGCGGTGCGACACACGGGTGGCCAGCTCCTGGAACGACACGTACACGACCGAGTCGAACAGGCTCTCGGCGAACAGATCACCCTGCTGGTTCTGGCCCGGCGAGAAGCCACGGGTGACCTGCTCCATGCGCAGCTGCTCAAGCTGCACCGGGTCGCAGTTGCGGGTGACGACGAGGTAGTCGCGCAGCGCGATGCTGTGCCGGTTCTCCTCAGCGGTCCAGCGGTTGACCCACTGCCCCCACGGGCCGTCCATCCCGAAGTTCATCGCGATCTCGCGGTGATACGAGGGCAGGTTGTCCTCGGTCAGCAGGTTCTGCATCATCGCGACGGTCGCGAGTTCCGACAGTTTCGACTGTTCCGGTTCCCAGTCCTGGCCGCCGAGGGCGTAGTAGTTCTTGCCCTCTTTCCACGGGATGTAGTCGTGGGGATGCCACTCCTTGAACATCGAGATGTGCCGATTGAGAAGCTGCTCGGCCACGGGTTCCAGCTCGTGAAGCAGCTGCAGGTCGGTCAACTCGGGCGCCATGAGCCCTCCCAGTATCTGTTTCCGTCGGTTGCATGTAAATATATATGTGTGACAGCCCGTCACATTCAAGTTTCCACGCCGAAAACGTGATCGGTATCTCGTCGCGGCCGGACCGTGACCGACCGGTCACCAACGCGTCGGACCCATCCGACGGCTGTGAATAACATGTGTGTAATTCACTATCCGTGCAGGTCAGAAGCCTGAGGGCCTGTGGATAACGCAAGGGCGGGTCGGGGCTGCCCGCCCCGACCCGCCCCTCTGCGACCGGTCTAGCTGCTCGCCGCGGCGATGACCGCGTCGACCTCGGCGGCCCGGACCGCCATTTCGGCGTGGGCCTTGTCGAGGGCCTCGGCCTGGTCCTCGTCGGCCTTCATCAGCGCCTCGATGTCGAAGTTGCCCATGTCGAACACGCCCATGTCGCGGAACGCCTTCTGCACCTTGTCGCCCCACAGCCCGATGTCCTTGACGATCGGCACGATGCGGCTGAACAGATGCGCGCGGAACTGCGCCATCATCGGTGACGCCTCCACCCACTGCGCGCACTCCTTGACGTCGAGTCCCAGCGTCTCGAAGACCTCGTCACCGCGGAGTCGGTCGCGCATCAGGTAACAGGCCTCGACGACGAACTCCTCGCGCTCGTCCCGCTCGGTCGTCGTCAGCTCGGAGTAGTAGTCCTTCAACGAGATCCGGCCGAACGCGACATGGCGCGCCTCGTCCTGCATCACATACGCCAGCAACTGCTTGGCCAGCGAGTCCGGCTGCGCCAGGTCGCGCTGCACACCGAACGCCGCCAGCGCCAGGCCTTCGATGAGCACCTGCATCCCGAGATATGGCATGTCCCAACGGGAGTCGCGCAGGGTGTCCTCCAGCAGGGCGGACAGGTTCTTGTTGATCGGGTAGACCAGGCCCACCTTCTCGTGCAGGAACCGGGAGAACGCCTCGACGTGGCGGGCCTCGTCCATGGTCTGGGTGGCGGCGTAGAACTTCGCGTCCACATCCGGGACGACCTCGACGATCTTGGCCGCGCACACCATCGCGCCCTGCTCACCGTGCAGGAACTGGGAGAACTGCCAGGCCTGCGAATGCTGCCGCAGCTCGGCCCGGCGCTTGTCGTCGGCGGCTTCCCAGATCGGGCTGCCGAACAGCGGATGGAACTCGTCGGGCAGCCCGATCGGGTTCATCGGGTCGACGTCCTTGGTCCACTCCAGGCGCAACTGCGCGTCCCACTGCTTGTCCTTGCCCTTCTGGTAGAGGGCGAGCAGCCGATCGCGGCCGTCCTCGTACTCCCAGTTGAAGCGCGCGTCGCCGGCGCTGGGAATCACCCAGGAGGTGGACTCGGGAACCTCGGTGTACCTGTCGCGCGTGCTCATGGGTCGTCCCTTCCCGCCGTCGCCTATGACGTAGGTCACAATGCTGACACCCGTCGAGACAACCGTCAAGGACGCCACTACCTGCGGATTTGCCGTGTCAGGCGGGCAGTGCGGTCCGGATGAGGGCGAGGAGTTGCTCGGTCACCTGGTCGAGGGGGGTGATGCTGCGCCGGGCACGGCAGATCGCCACGGTGCCCTCGACGGCGGCGACGATCAGCGTCGCCAGGCCGTCGGCCCGGTCGGGGTCGGCGCCGGCGTCGCGCAGGGACGCCGCGAGCAGCCCACACCAGCGCTCGAAGGCCGCCGCCGCGGCGTCGCGGGGGCCGCGGTGATCGTCGGGCAGGTCTTCCACGGACACCGCCAGCACCGGGCATCCGGCGCGGAAGTCGTTGTCGAGGACCAGGTTTCGCCACATCGACAGGAAGGCGGCCAGACCGGCCTCGGGGCCGGCCCGCAGTGCGGTGGCGAGGATGTCTGAGATGGTGTCATCGGCCCAGCGCACCGCCTCGGTGGCCAGGTCGTACTTGCCGCCGGGGAAGTAGTGGTAGGTCGAACCCAGCGGGGCGTCGGTGTGTTTGGCCAGTTCCCGGACGCTGGTCGCGTTGAGCCCGCGACGCCGGATCATGTCCGCGGCACCGATCACCATCCGTTCACGGCCCGTCCGGTCTGCGGCCACCACCCCTCCTTGCTATGACGACCGTTATAGCCTAGCGTGAAACTTGTTATGACAGTCGTTATAAGGAGCTCGTCATGCCGATGATCCAGCTGACCCTGCCCGCCGGGGTGCTCGAGGAGACCGCCCGCCGAGAGCTGCAGAACACGCTGGCCGCCACCCTGCTGAAGTGGGAGGGCGCCGCGGACAACGCGACCTTCCGGGCGCTGTCGTGGAGCCACGTCGAGGAGGTGCCGGCCGGCCGGTTCACCGCGCTCGGCGACGACCTGCCGCGCTTCCGCGTCGACGTCACCGTTCCCGAGGGTGCGTTGTCGACGCGCCGCAAGGAAGGTCTGGTCAAGGAGGTCACCGACCACGTCCTTGCCGCCGCCGGCCTGTCCCCGGAGGATGGACTGCGTGTGTGGGTCCTCATCAACGAACAGCCGGAGGGCACCTGGGGCGCCGGCGGCGGCATCGTGAAGTTCGAGGACCTCAAGGCGCTGGCCCGGCAGACGGCGAATGCCTGATACCGGCGCAGATGCGGAACGGATGGCCCGGCTGCGCGACGAGCTGGGCCTGACATCCATCATCGACGTCCACACCCACTTCATGCCCAAGCGGGTGATGGACAAGGTGTGGGCCTACTTCGACGGCGTCGGTCCACTCACCGGTCGCGAGTGGCCGATCGAGTACCGGCTCGACGAGCAGGCCAGGATCGGGGTGCTGCGAAGTTTCGGCGTCCGGGCGTTCACCTCGCTGGTGTATCCGCACAAGCCTCAGATGGCCGAGTGGCTCAACGGGTGGGCCGCCGACTTCGCGCGCGGCACCGCGGGGGTGCTGCACACCGCGACGTTCTATCCCGAACCCGGCGCCGTCGACTACGTGGCGTGGGCCGTCGACGCCGGGGCGCGGGTGTTCAAGGCCCACGTTCAGGTCGGTGACTACACGCCGACGGACCCGCTGCTCGATCCGGTGTGGGAACTGTTGGAGCACACCGGGATCCCGACGATCATCCACGCCGGATCAGGTCCGGCGCCGGGTCGGTTCACCGGCCCGGGGCCGGTCGGGGAACTGCTGCGCCGGCACCCGCGGCTGGTACTGATCGTCGCGCACATGGGTTCACCGGAGTACCGGGAGTTCGCCGACCTGGCGCTGCGCTACCCGGGTGTGCACCTCGACACCACCCTGGTGTTCACCGACTTCACCGAGGAGCAGGCCCCGGTCCCGGCCGACGTGCGCGCCGACCTGCCGGAGCTGGCGGACAAAGTGCTGTTCGGCAGTGACTTCCCCAACATCCCGTACCCGTATCCCGACGCGGTCGAGGCGCTGACCGGACTCGGACTGGGCGCGGACTGGTGCCGAAAAGTGCTCCACGACAACGCGGCCCGACTGTTCGGTCTGAGCACCGAAGAGGCCTCAATCCGGTGAGATGCAGGGCCGTCAGCCGCCGGCCAGCTCGGTCAGGATCTCACCCGCCGGTTTCTGCTGGGCCAGCCGGTATCCCGTGCCGGCCCACAGGTGGACCAGCTGGGCCTCACCGGCCGCGGCGGCCGCCTTGCGCATCGGGCTCGTCAGATGGTGGATCGCCGGATAGCCCAGCGGCGCAAGCGAATCGAACTCGTCGATGAACCGGTTGCGCAGCCCGCGCGCGGGTCTGCCGGTGAAGGCGCGCGTCACCACCGTCTCGGTGAACGCGGGGTCGACCAGCGCGGCGCGATGCGTCGCCGACGTCCCGCTCTCGTCGGCCCGCAGCAGCGCGGTGCCCACCGCCGCGGCCGTCGCACCTGCGGCCAGGACACCGGCGACGTCGTCCGCCGAAGCCAGGCCACCGGCGGCGATCACCGGCACCCGCACGGCGCCGACCACCTGCGCCACCAGATCCGGCAGCGGAACCGGGGCCGCCATCCGCTCCGGCGTCAACGTCGCGGAGTGCCCGCCCGCGACGGCGCCCTGCACCGCGAGCATGTCCGCACCCGCCTCGGCCGCCAGGGCGGCCTCCTCCACCGAGGTCACGGTCTGCACGACCGTCGTGCCCGCCTTCTGCAGCGCGCGGATCACCTCGCCGCCGGGCACGCCGAACGTGAAGCTGACGACGGGCACCGGGTCGGCCAGCAGCAGGTCGATCTTCGCGGCGAACGCGTCGTCGTCCTCGACCGGCTCGGCCGGAAGGTCCACCTCGAACCGGCCGGCCACCGCCTGCAGGGACGAGCGGTACGCGCGGTAGTCGGTGGTCGAGATCGGCACCGGGTTGGGCGCGAACACGTTGACGCCGAACGGAACCGACGCCGCGCGCACGGCGGCGATCTCGCTGCGCACCGCGTCGGGGGTCTTGTAGCCGGCGGCCAGGAATCCCAGGGCACCGGCCCGTGCCGCCGCGATGACGAGGGTCGGGGTGGTGGGGCCGCCGGCCATCGGCGCGGCGACCACCGGCAGGGTGAGGCCGAGATTCCGCAGAGCGCCACTCACGGGCACCATTAAACGCCTCAGGCGGTCAACGGCACCGGCGCGGGCGGCGTCTTGGTCGTGAGCCGGGCCACCCAGCTGTTCTCCGAGTACTCGAACGGTTTGGTGTTGGCCAGGAAGTCACGCAGCTCCGACAACAGCACCGAACTGTGTGTCTCGTGCGGAAAGTGGCCTGCGCCAGGCAGTTCGATGGTGACGGCATCGGTGACGTGCTCGGCGAACCGGCGATGGTGGTCGGGCGGGATGGTGGTGTCGGCCGACCCCCACGCCATGAACAGCGGAACCCCGTTGATCAGACGCGCGTGCCCGGTCGCCGACACCGCCTGTCCGCGCCAGTCGATCACCGAGCGCGCGGTCCGGATGAACGCCCGCCGCTGCTTCTTGGCCCGCAGCGTGCCGAGCACGTCACACATCGCCTGCACATCCACCCCCGGCGCCGCGGCGGGCGCGATCGCCAGCACGCGTTTGAGAACCGTTGCCGGAACAGCGCACAACGCACTGAGCATTGCTTCGGCACCGGGCAGGGTGGCGGCACGCAGCGCATAGCTGACCTCGGGTCCCAACCCGCCGCTGCTGATCAGGATGAGCCGGTCCACCCGCTCCGGGAACTGGTAGGCCGTCTGCAGCGCGATGCCGCCACCGAGGCTGTGCCCGACGGCGGTGAACCGCCGGTGGCCGAGCGCAAGGGCGAGATCGCGCAGCACGCTGGCGTGCGCGCCGAGTGAGTAGTCACCGGGCGGCGCATCCGAATCACCGTGTCCCGGAAGGTCGGGGGCGATCACTGTGTAGGAGTCCGCCAGGGCGTCGATGAAGCGGTCCCACGTGCGCCTGCTGCCGCCGAGCCCGTGGATCAGCAGCAGCGCCGGGCCCTGACCGGCGACGGTGTAGGTGACCGAACCGCAGGCGAGGCGCAGGCAGCCGTCGCGCCGTGCGGCGATGCTCGCAACCATGGCCTCTCCTCATCTCGGGTGTATGTCGGGTACCGACAGGTGAGTCCGGTGTACCCGCGACGAGGCGGTCTTACTCCTGTGATCAGACGTAGCGGGGCCGGCCGGCCTGCGCGCCCAGGATGATCTGAAGCACGTAGATGCCCAGCAGCAGCAGCCACGGTGCGGTCCAGCTGTGGGTGATGTCGTGCAGGAGACCGAACAGGAACGGCCCGAGACCGGCGATCAGATAGCCGAGGCCCTGCGCCATGCCCGACAGCTGGGCGGTGTCGGCGGCGTTGCGGGCGCGCAGGCCGAGCAGCGAGAGCGCCAGTGCGAACACCCCCATCCCGATGCCGATCAGCACGCTCCACAGCACCGGTTGCGCGGCCGGGGCGATCGTCAGGCCGGCCGCCCCGCTGACTCCGATGACCCCCAACCCGACGATCCACGGGCTCTGCGAACGGCTGCGGGCCGCCATCGGCGCGATCACCAGCGCGATCGGCACCCCGATGAGGGAGGTCAGCCCGACCAGCAGCCCGGCCTGCGTCTGGTCGATCCCGTTGTCGATGAAAACCTCAGGCAGCCAACCCATCACGATGTAGGCCATCGCCGACTGGGTGCCGAAGAACAACGTGACCGTCCACGCCAGCCGGTTGCGCAGCAGTGAGCGCCGCTCGCCGGCCGGGGCGGCGTTGGCGGCCCACCCGCGGCCGTGCCTGCGCGAGGCGGGCAGCCACGCCAGCAGCGCGATCAGCGACACCGCTGCCCACGCCAGCAGCGCGCCGCGCCACCCGCCGAGCGGGTCCGCCAGGCCCGGGGTCGCGGCCGATCCCAGCGCCCCGCCGCCCTGCAGTGCCGCGGTGTAGATGCCGGTCATCAGCCCGATGCGCGCGGGGAACGACTGTTTGATCACCACCGGGATCAGCACGTTGGCCAGCGCGATACCCGCGCAGGCCACCAGCGTCGCGGCGATCACCACGTACGGGCCCGCGAGGATGCGGCCCGTCAGCCCGACGGTGAGCACCAGAAGCGCGAGCGAGATCGTGCGACCCAGCCCGACGCGGGCGGCCACCCGCGGCGCGGTGAGCCCGGCGATGGCGAAACACAGCGTCGGCACGGTGGTCAGCAGACCCGCCCACGTCGCCGAGACGTGCAGGTCGGCGCGTATGTCTCCGAGAACCGGCGCGACGCTGGTGACCGCGGGGCGCAGGTTCAGAGCGGTCAGGACGACGGCAACGGCCAGCAACGCACCGCCGGCGACGGGAGGCATGACGGTCCCGGGCCTCGCCGTCGTCTGCTCATCGTCCCGCTGGTCGATCGCCACCCTGCTACCCTGCCATACATCCCATGATTGGCTGAAAGGACGATCTGTTGCCGCTGGTCACCGCCCGTCGTACCGGTCTCGTGGATCAGGTGATCGAGCAGCTGCGCGCCGCGGTCGCCAGCGGGGAGTGGGCGATCGGCCAGCGCATCCCCAACGAGACGGCGCTCGTCGAGTCGCTGGGCGTCGGCCGCAACACCGTCCGGGAGGCGGTGCGCGCCCTCGCACACGCCGGAATCCTCGAGGTGCGTCAGGGCGACGGCACCTATGTGCGGGCCACCAGCGAGGTGTCCGGTGCGTTGCGCCGGCTGTGCTGCACCGAGTGGCGCGACGTCCTGCAGGTCCGGCGGGCGCTGGAGGTGGAGGGCGCCCGCGGCGCGGCGCTGCGCCGCACCGACGAGGATCTCGCCGAACTGCGCGACGTGCTCGCGCGCCGCGACGCGGCCCTGGCCGGCACCACCGACGACTTCGCCCGCGCCGACGCGGAATTCCACCTCGCCGTGATGCGGTGCTCGCACAACGCCACGCTCATCGAGCTGTACCGCGGCCTGATGGAGGCGATCACCGCCAGCGTCGCGACCAGCTACGAGGCCACCATGCACGCCGTCGACCACAGTGCGCTGCTCGAGCACATCGCCGCCGGGGACGTCGAGCAGGCGGGCCGGGCCGCCGCGGCGATCATCGACTCGGTGCTCGGGGACCTGCTCTGCTGAGCTACTAGAGTCCGTAGCCATGACTCTGGCAGCACGACTCTGGGCGGACAACTCCGACGTGGTGGCCGAGGTGCTGGCCCATCCCTTCGTGCGTGGGATCGGCGACGGCTCGCTGGACCGCCGCAAGTTCGCCGGCTACCTCGCGCAGGACGCGTTCTATCTCGAATCCTTCGCGCGGGCATACGCTTTCGGGCTGGCCCGCAGCACCGACACCGAGACGCTGCTGACGTTCGCGGAGCTGCTCAACGGGGTGCGCGAGGAGCTCAAGCTGCACTCCTCGTACGCCGCTGCGTGGGACATCGACATGGCGGGGGTGCAGCCCGCCGACGCGACGCTGACCTACTGCGAGTTCCTGCTGGCGACCGCCGCCACCGCCGACGTCGCGGTGATCTGCGCGGCGATGACCCCGTGCATGCGGCTGTACGCGCACATCGGCACGGCGCTGAACCCCGACACCGCGGGCCCGTACGCCGACTGGGTGCGCACCTACGCCGACCCCGAGTTCGACGAGGTGGCCGCGGTGCTGGAGAACCTGCTCGACCGGCTCGGCGAGGACAGCCCCGCGATCCGCTCGGCGTACCGGCGCGCGATGCGGCTGGAGTTGGCGTTCTTCGACTCGGCCTGGCGGGCCTGAGCCCTCACCGCGACCGCTGCGGCCTGCCGCCCAGCAGCACCACCACCACCGCGGCCGCCAGCGACAGCGTGCCCACCACCCACATCGCGATCCGGCTGTCCCCGGTCAGATCGGTGAGCCAACCGGTGACGTAGGGGCCGCTGAAGCCGCTGATGTTGCCCAGCGAGTTGATCAGCGCGATGCCGCCGGCCGCGGCGGCGCCGGTCAGAAATGCCGAGGGCAGCGACCAGAACACCGGCAGCGCGCACATCACCGCACACGTGCACACGGTGACCGCCAGCATCGCCAGGTAGACGTTCTGCATGTAGAGCGCGGCGGGGATCGCGATGCCGCCGGCGATCGCGGGAACCGCCACGTGCCAGACGCGTTCGCCGGTGCGGTCCGAGTGCCGCGCCCAGGGCACCATCACGACGGCGGCGACGACGTAGGGCACCGCGGTCACCAGGCCCCGCTGGATGACGTCGAGGTGGGTGCCGTACTCCTCAGGCACGTCGAACACATCCAGGACTTCTGGGGTGACCCGTTGACCGCGGGCGGCTCCCAGAGCAAGGACGGCAAGGCGGCGCTGGTCCAGCTGTACCTGTCGGGCAATCAGGGTGAGGCGCTGGCCAACGAGTCCGTCGACGCCGTCCGCGAGATCGTCGACAACACCCCGCCGCCGCCCGGGCTGAGGGTCTACGTGACCGGGGCGGCACCGCTGATCACCGACAACTTCGAGGTGGGCAGCGAGGGCACCGACAAGGTCACCGGCATCACCTTCCTGGTGATCACCGTGATGCTGCTGATCGTCTACCGGTCGATCGTCACCACGCTCATCGCTCTGCTGACGGTGTTCGTCGAACTCGCCGCCGCCCGAGGCATCGTCTCGACGCTCGCCGACTCCGGATTGATCGGCCTGACAACGTATGCGACGAACCTGCTGACCCTGCTCGCGATCGCGGCCGGAACCGACTACGCGATCTTCGTCATCGGCCGATACCACGAGGCGCGCAACAAGGGCATGGACCGCGTCGCCGCCTACCACGACATGTACCGCGGCACCATCCACGTCATCGTCGGCTCGGGCCTGACGATCGCCGGTGCGGTGGCGTGCCTGTGGTTCACCCGGATGCCGTACTTCCAGACCCTCGGTGTGCCTGCGGCGATCGGCGTGCTGGTGACGCTGGCGGCGGCGATCACGCTGGGGCCCTCGGTCCTGCTGATCGCCACCCGGTTCGGCCTGATGGAACCGAAACGCGCTACCCGCCAACGGGGTTGGCGGCGGATCGGAACGGCGATCGTGCGCTGGCCGGGGCCGATCCTGGCGGTGTCGGCGCTGCTCGCCGTGATCGGTGTGCTGGTCCTGCCCGGATACAAGACGAACTACGACGCGCGCCCGTATCTGCCCGACTCGGCACCGGCCGTCGAGGGTTACGCCGCCGCCGCGCGGCACTTCTCCGAAGCCCGGCTGAATCCCGAACTGCTGATGATCGAGGCCGACCACGACATGCGCACCCCCGCCGACATGCTCGTGCTCGAACGCATCGCCAAGAGCGTGCTGCACACCAAGGGCGTCGCGCTGGTGCAGTCGATCACCCGGCCGCTGGGCACGCCGATCAGCCACAGCTCGATCCCGTTCCAGATGAGCGCGCAGAGCGCCAGTCAGATCATGAACCTCAGCTACCAGCAGGCGCGCGGCGAGGATCTGCTGCGGCAGGCCGACGAGATCACCAACACCATCGACATTCTGCGCCAGCAGTTGTCGCTGCAGCGGGCCAGCGCCGACGCCACGCATGAGCAGACGCAGGCGTTCCACGACACGGTCACGATCGTCGACGATGTGCGCGACAAGCTGGCCACCTTCGACGACCAGTTCCGCCCGCTGCGCAACTACTTCTACTGGGAGCCGCACTGTTATGACATCCCGATGTGCTGGGCGCTGCGGTCGGTGTTCGACTCGCTGGACGGAATCAGCGCGCTGGCCGAACAATTCGGAAGCATCACCGAGAGCCTGGACAAGCTCGACGCCCTGCAGCCGCAGCTGCTGGAACTGCTGCCGCCGCAGATCGAGATCCAGGAGCGCAACCGCGATCTGATCCTGTCCAACTACGCCACGACCACGGGCATCAACGCGCAGAGCGAGGAGGCGCTGCGCAACGCCACCGCCATGGGGCAGGCGTTCGACGACGCCAAGAACGACGACACGTTCTATCTGCCGCCCGAGGCGTTCGACAACCCGGACTTCCAGCGCGGTCTGAAGCTGTTCCTGTCGCCGGACGGCAGGGCGGCCAGGATGATCATCACCCACGACGAGAATCCCGCGACCCCGGAGGGGATTTCGCATATCGACGCGATCAAGGACGCCGCGTTCGACGCGATGAAGGCCACGCCCCTGTCGGATGCCAAGGTCTACGTGGCGGGCACCGCCTCGACGTACAAGGACATTCAGGACGGCGCCAAGTATGACCTGCTGATCGTCGCGTTGGCGGCGATGGCGCTGATCCTGCTCATCATGATGTTCATCACCCGCAGCCTGGTCGCCGCGGTGGTCATCGTGGGCACGGTGGCGCTGTCGCTGGGTGCGTCGTTCGGCATGTCAGTCCTGGTGTGGGAGTACATCTTCGGGATTCAGCTGTACTGGATCGTGCTCGCGCTCGCGGTGATCCTGCTGCTCGCGGTGGGCGCCGACTACAACCTGCTGCTGATCTCCCGGCCGGTTTGGTGTTCGCCGCGACGATGTCGTCGTTCGTCTTCAGCGACCTGGTCGTGCTGGGCCAGATCGGCACCACCATCGGGCTGGGGCTGTTGTTCGACACGCTGGTGGTGCGGTCGTTTCTGACACCGTCGATCGCGACACTGCTCGGCCGCTGGTTCTGGTGGCCGCTGCGCGTGCGGCCCCGCCCGGCCAGTCGGATGCTGCGGCCCTACGGGACGCGGGCGTCGGTGCGGACCCTGCTGCACGCCGACGAACCGCTGTGACCGCCGAGTATTTTGCTGGATAACGCCTAGGCAAATTTCTTCGAACCTACGATCACCACTGATCCTGGAGGTTCGCCCATGTATCGCCTGGTGTCCAGCGTATTCGCAGCAGTCACAGCAATCACCCTTGCGTGCGCCAGTCCCGCTGCGGCGGAGGAGGGTGCCTATCTGGACGGGTTACAGGACCGCTACCAGTTCCTGACCGCCCAGCAGCTCGTCTCGGCGGGCCACCGCGCGTGCACGCTCTCCGCGGCCGGTGTCCTGGCGCCCGACGTCGTCGCCACGGTCATGGACGACCTCGCGATCGGGCTGGTACCCGCGATGGCGATCGTCAGCGACGCGATGCGCGAACTCTGCTGAGCCGTCACACGGCCGGATCGCGAGTTCTACACCAGGGCGGTGATTCCCGCCGTTCTGCGACCCTCATGTAGAACTCGGCGCGGCAGCCGTCACACGGACGGCGCAAGGCGCACGTCAGCGGAAGCGGATGTTCATCGTCGCCAGGCCGAAGATCTTCTTGCCCGCCGATTTCGCCCCGACGATCACCACACCCGAGCGGGTGTCGGGATCCAGTGACTTCACCTTGCCGGTGAACTCGATGTCGGCGCCCTCCTTGGCGGGCACCACCGCCGGCTGTGACAGCCGCACCGAGTACTTGGTCACCGCACCGGGATCGCCCGACCACGACGACACGAAGCCGGCGCCCAGCCCCATCGTCAGCATGCCGTGCGCGATCACGTCGGGCAGGCCGGCGAGCTTGGCGATCTCCTCGTCCCAATGGATCGGGTTGGCGTCACCGGCGACGCCCGCGTAGTTCACCAGGTCGCCGCGCGACAGCCGGGTGTGGTGCGCCGGCAGCTCGTCGCCGGCCTGCACCTGGTCGAACGGCCGCGTCCCGGGAGTGCGGGTCAGCCCGCCGTCGGAGATCTTGACCTCGCCCTCGGGCCGCACCGTCTTCTCGTAGGCCTCCGGGTTGGCGCCGATGTCGAGGATGTTCATGTCGTGCATCATCGCGTTCTGCACGGCTTCCTTGACCCCGGCGTCGATGTCGTCGGCGGTCACCCCCACGACCGTGGTGTGCAGGGTGTGCACCCGCTCGCCGGAGGCGATGTCGGTGAACGTGTTGGTGACGGTGATGAAGTCGCGTCCGGCGGTCCGGCGCACCGAGGTCAGCTCGACGTCGATGACCAGCTCGTCACCGGCGACGATCGGGCGGTGCTGCTCGAAGACCTCCTCGGTCTGCAGATAGGTGTCGTAGCCGACCACGATCTCCTCGAACATCCGCCGGTTGCACTGCATACCGGGGGCGGAGGTGAAGGTCAGCGGCGCGATGACATCGTTGTACCCGAGCGCGCGGGCGGCCTCGACGTCCCAGTGCGCGGGGTGGTAGTCCTGCACGGCGCGGGCGTACTCGCGCAACTTCTCCCGGCCCACCAGATAGGTGCCGTCCATCCGGTAGTAGTGGCCGACCCGGGCCTCGAGCTCCGGCGTGTCTGATGCTGCGGTCATGGGTTGCTCAACTCTTCCGATCGGCTGGTTCGCTGGAGGGCCGACCCAAGCACAGTAGCGTGGCGGCGCCACGCATCCGCGCCAGGTGGTTCCGGACCGCCGCTAGACTGGACACGTGTCCAGCATCGACGGTGATGCCGCGACGGTCACCTCGCTCGACGTGCGGAGGGCTCAGCGGCTGCGGCGGGATCCCTCCGACGCGGTCCTCGACGTCACCAGCGCACTGCTGGCCGAGGAGTCCTATCCGGGGGTGACGCTACCGGCCGTCGCGACCCGTTGCGGCACGTCGGTGGCCGCCCTGATGTCGCGGTACCCCACCAAGGACGCGTTGATCGCCAGCGTCTACCTGCGCCGCCTGCAGGCCCTGCCGCTGGAGATCGACCGTAACGCCGGTGTCGTCGAGCGCCTGATCACCCAGCTGTGCGTGGTGGCGAACATCTTCGCCGACGCCCCGGACCTGGGTGCGGCCTGCAACATCGCGCTGATGCGCAACGACGATCCCGCGATCGTCCCGATCCGCGAGGCGATCTCCGAGGAGATCCGCCGTCGCATCGCCGCCTCGCTCGACACCGGTGCCTGGCCCGAGATCCACAACACGGTTGAGACCGTGATCTGCGGCGCGCTGCTGCAGGTCGGCGCCGGCCTGCTCACCTATCGTGACATGATCGCGCACGTGGAAACCGTTCTGCGGCTGCTGTTTCCGGACGACTAGCGCACCAGCGTCGCCCCGCCGTCGAGCCGGATCTGCTGGCCGGTCATGAACCGCGACTCGTCGGACAGCAGATACAGTGCGGCGTAAGCCGACTCCCACACCGTGGCGCGGCCCATCTTGAGCTTGACGACCTCCCGGTGTTTCGCGGTCGCCTCCTGTTCGTCCATGCCGAAGAGCGCCTGCGAGTCCCGGTTCGCCAGGACCGAGTTGATCGGACCCAGCATCAGCGTGTTGGCGCGGATGCCGGCCTCGGCGAACTGCACCGCGGTCAGCTCGGTGATCTGGTTGAGTCCGCACTTGCCCAGCGCGTACGGCATGATCCCGATGTTGAGCCCGAGTTCGTTCTTCACGCTGGCGATCGACGAGATGTTGACGATGCTGCCGGTGGTGTCGCCGTCGTTGCGCTCCATGCACTGGGCCGCATAGAGATTGCAGTAGTAGCAGCCCAGCATGTTGACGTTGATGCCGTAGTTGAAGTTCTCGGTCGTCATCGAGTTGGTCTCGAAGTCGAACGGCGGGTTGGTCGCCACGCTGTAGACCATCCCGTCCACCCGGCCGCTGGCCTGCATCGCGGTGTCGAAGATTCGTCGGCAGTCGTCCTTCTCGGCGACGTCGGCCACCACGGCGTAGCCGCGGCCGCCCTCGGCGAGGATCATCTCGACCGTCTCGTTGACCGCGTCGGGGTTCAGGTCGACGGCCACCACCTCGGCGCCGTGCCGGGCCGCCAGGATCGAGATGGCCCGTCCGTTGCCCGTGCCGGGGCCCGGGCTCTGTCCCGCGCCCACCACCACCACGACCTTGCCGGTCAGGTCGAACGCCGTGCGGTCCCTGCGGTCGAAGTCAAACGCCATATCACTCGCCCAATGGATAGAGAAGCTAATTACTACCGATCGTAGAAGCCGTCGCAAGTTGGCGCGCACTGAGGGCACCCGATAACTTGCCTGCGTGATGTCCTCCGCTGCCAGAGCAGTCGCGCGCTGGATCGCCCCCGTCCTGACCGCCGCGGTCACCGCCGGTTTCGTCGCCACAACGGTGCAGCCCGAGACCGATCTGTCAGTCCGGCTGACCAGCGAGGGAAACCCGCTCGACGGTGCCCCGTTCTACGTCAACCCGAACTCGGTGGCGATGCGGGCCGCCCAGAAGGCCGACCCGCCGAACGCGGCCCTGGACTACGTCGCCAACACCCCACAGGCCTACTGGCTGACACCCGGCCCGTCGGCGTCGACGGTGGCCAAGTACACCGCCGATGCCCAAGCCGTCGGGGCCATACCGGTGTTCGCGATCTACGGCATCCCGCACCGCGACTGCGGCAGCTTCGCCGCGGGCGGGCACGGCTCCGGCGACGCCTACCGGGCGTGGATCGACGGCATCGCCGCCGACATCGGCGGGGCCCGCGCGGCGGTCATCCTCGAACCCGACGCGCTCGCGATGGCCGACTGCCTGTCCGGCGCGCAGCGCCAGGAACGCTTCGACCTGATCGCCTACGCCGTCGACCGGCTGACCGCCAACCCGGCCACCGCCGTCTACGTCGACGCCGGGCACTCGCGCTGGACGCCCGTCGAGGAGATGGCCAACCGGCTCAACCAGGTCGGCGTCACCAAGGCGCGCGGCTTCAGCCTCAACACCGCGAACTTCTTCACCACCGAGGAGGAGATCGGATATGGCGAGGCGATCTCCGGACTGACCGGCGGCTCGCACTACGTCATCGACACCTCGCGCAACGGCAACGGCCCCGCCGACGGCGAGATGTACTGGTGCAACCCGAGCGGACGTGCCCTGGGCGTGCGGCCCACCACCGCCACCGCCGCCCCGCACGCCGACGCCTACCTGTGGATCAAGCGTGTCGGGGAGTCCGACGGCACCTGCGGCAAGGGTGATCCGCCCGTCGGAACCTTCGTCAATCAATACGTCTACGAGCTGGCGGCCAACGCGGGCGTCGCCTGACGCCGACCGCCGACCGGAATAGCCGCGCGCCCGGCCGCGTTGCCGACGGCAGACGTCAGCAAGGGGTGCACTATGGAATTCGGTATTTCGACGTTCGTCAACGACGACACCATCGACACGGTCACCCTGGCCCGGGCCATCGAGGAGCGCGGTTTCCACGCGCTGGCGATCGCCGAGCACACCCACATCCCGGCGAGCCGCGAATCGGCCTACCCGGGCGGCGGTGAACTGCCCGACTACTACTACCGGACACTCGATCCGTTCGTGACGCTGGCCGCGGCCGCGGCCGTCACCCCGCGTATCGAGCTGATCACCGGCATCGCGCTGCTCATCCAGCGCGACCCGATCATCACGGCCAAGGAGACGGCCAGCATCGACCTCATCTCCGGCGGCCGGTTCGTGTTCGGGGTCGGCGCCGGCTGGAACCTCGAGGAGATGCGCCACCACGGCACCGACCCGAAGACCCGCGGCGCGCTGCTCGACGAACGCATCGAGGCGATCAAGGCGCTGTGGACCACCGAGCCCGCCGAATACCACGGCACCTACGTCGATTTCGACGCCTCCTACCTGCGGCCCAAACCCGTGCAGAAGCCGCACCCGCCGATCCTGGTGGGCGGCGACTCCAACGCCACTGTCAAGCGGGTGATCCGCCACGGGGCCGGCTGGATGTCCAACCCGTTGCCGGTGGACCGGCTGCGGATGCGTATCGACCAGATCCGCGACGGCGCAGGCCACGACGTCCCGCTCAGCACGTTCGGCACGCCGATCGACCCGGGCTACTGGGATGCGCTGCAGCAGTTGGGGTATCGGCAGGCGAATCTCATTCTGCCCACCCGGCCGCGCGACGAATCATTGCGACTGCTCGACGAATACGCCGAGAAGGTCGCAGCATACCGCGGCTAGTGTGGCCCTGATCACACCGGATCGCTTCCCGGGTAGGGACTTTCGGCCCTGTGCCGGGCTGGGTTAGCCAGCAACACTCGAAGCCTGCAGACGGCGAGGAGGCTTCGAGCGGTGCATGGCCTGGTGAGTTCCGCGGTCGAGCCCTTCCGCGACCCGGACTTCCCGAACATCACCGTGGTCGGCGACGTCCTGACCTACGACGCGCAACGGGTCGCGCGGGCGGTGGGCGAGGTGCTGCGCAACCGCGGCCTGGGCGGTGAGGTCCGGGTCCGGCTGAGCGCGGCGGCGCTGCCGGGCAATCCGCTGGTGGTCCAGGTCAATCTCGGTGAGGGTGACACCGCGCTGCGCATGCAGACCGTCATCCGCGACGTCGAGGATCTGGTCCCGGTGCAGACGCGACTGGTCGAACAGATCGTGCGGACCCGCAGGCCGTGGCGGCCGCGGCGCTGGCCGGATCGCAGCCGCTGCATCCTGTCCGCCCCGGAACTGGCGGTCATCGCGCGCCGCAAGCTGGTGCCGCTGGCGCGCGCCACCCCGCTGGACGCCGCGGCGGCGATGGACGCGATGGACTACGACGTGCACCTGTTCACCGACGCCGAGACCGGTGAGGAGGCGGTAGTGTACCGGGCCGGCCCGTCCGGTTTGCGGTTGAACCGCCAGCGTCACGTACACCCGCCCGGAGGATCCCGCGCGCCGATCCCGCCGCCGCAGCCGCTGGTGGTAAACCCGCGTCCCACACCGGTTCTCAGCGACGACGACGCGCTGGCCAGGCTGTGCGAGCACAGCTTGGGCTTCCTGTTCTACACCGACCCCGACAGCGGTCGCGGTCGGCTGTTGTACCCGCGCTACGACGGCGGTATCACGCTGATCGCGCCCGCCACCTAGGAGTCGCCGGCCTCGCTGCCGCGCTTGATGTCGGCGATCACCGTGGAGTTGTGAAACTCCAGCGCGCGCTGGGCGGCCTGCAGGTCGCCCTGTTCGGCGGCCCGCAGGATGTCGGCGTGCCAGCTCTCCATGTCCGGGTGGTCCGGATGGTGAAAGACCAATGCGCGCAGGCACATTCGCGTCTCGACCGACACCGTGTCGAACGCCTGGATGAGTCGACGGCTGCCGGTGGCGTACACGAGTTCGCGGTGGAAGGCCATATCCAGCTCGTCGGCGCTGTCCCAGTCCTGGATCGCCAGGTTCTCCCGGTACTGCCGCAGGACGTCCCACAACCGGGCGAAGACCCGGGGGTCGGGGTTCTGCACCAGATGTTTGATCGCGGCGAGCTCCACCGCCTCGCGCAGCCGGTAGATGTCCTCGACATCCTCGGTGGACAGGACGGGGACGAACACCCCGCGGTTGCGTTCGGAGACCAGCAGCCCCTGTTCGGTGAGGCGCTTGAGGGCCTCGCGCACCGGCCCCCGCCCGACGTGGAACGCCGCGGCGATCGAGGGTTCGGTGATCTGCTCGCCCGGTTGGAACCGGCCCTGGGCCAACATGTCGCGCAACCGGTTGGCCACCGTCAGCGCGATGTCGACGGGCTCGATCGGAGCGACGTCGGAGAGCGACGCCTTCGATGCCATCCGCACCCCCAGACCTTGCTCGTTAATCGCTTACAATTTACACGCCCGACCCGTCGGGCCGTGCCGACGAACGAAGGGACCCGCAATGACGATGACCGAAACCCGGGTGGCGCTCGTCAGCGGGTCGACCTCCGGAATCGGCGTCGAGGTCGCCCGCCGGCTGGTGGCCGACGGGCTGAACGTGGTCATCTCCGGGCGGTCGGCCGAGCGCGGGGCCCAGGTGCAGTCGGAGCTGGGCGAGCGCGCGCACTTCGTCGCCGCCGAACTGACCGCCGACGGCGCCTGCGATCGCCTGGTGGCCGCCGCGATCGAGCGGTTCGGCCGGCTCGACGTGCTGGTCAACAACGCGGCCATCGACCACACCGGTCCGCTGCTGGCGGTGCCCGCCGCCGAGATCCGCACCACGCTGGAGACCAACACCGTGGCCGCGGTGCTGCTGCTGCAGGCCGCCGCGCGGGCGATGGTCGACGCCGGTCGCGGCGGCGCGATCATCAACGTGACGTCCCGCCTGGCCAGCGCCGGTGTCCCGACCATGGGCATCTACTCGGCGAGCAAGGGCGCACTGCTGTCACTGACCCGGACCGCCGCCATCGAGCTGGCCGAGCACAACGTCCGCGTCAACGCCGTCGCCCCGGGGCTGACCCGCACCCCGCTCTACGAGGAGTGGATGGCCGGGCTGCCCGACCCCGAGGAGGTGGCCAGGGCCCAGGCCGAGGCCATCCCGCTGGGGCGGATCGCCGAGCCCGCCGACGTCGCCGCCGCGGTGTCGTTCCTGGCCTCGCCCGGGGCCGCCTACATCACCGGAGTCTCGCTGCCGGTCGACGGCGGCTATCTCGCCAAGTAGACCCATCGGGTCACCCGTCGCCGCCGAGCCGTACGGCCGGCGGCGATTTTGTCGTTCCGGTTGAGGGGTCTACTCACCGTTGTTAGCCTCCTCGTAAATCGTAAACGATTAACGAAACGAGGTCGGCGATGGAACGACGGGGCAGGGTATTCCGGCGCTGGGGCGCGGCGATGGCGGTGGCGGCGCCGCTGCTGTTGGCCACCGCATGCGGATCGGGCGGTACCGACTCGGCGGGGGAGCAGACCAGTGCCGCTGACAAACCGGCCCTGTTCGCCTCCCTCCCGGCCGAGATCCAGGAGTCCGGCGTAATCCGCAACGGCGCCGACTTCACCTATCCGCCGCTGGAGTACGTCGAGGCCGACGGCACCACCTTCACCGGCGTCGACTACGACCTCGCCGAGGCGATCGGCGAGAAGCTCGGGGTGCGCATCGAGCACTCCAACGCCGCGTTCGGCACCCTGATCCCGCAGCTGCAGGCCAAGCGCCTCGACATGGTGCTGTCCTTCGCCACGGTCACCGACGAACGCATGGAGGTCGTCGACTTCGTCGAGTACAGCCAGAGCGGCACCGCGATGATGGTGCGCAAGGGCAACCCGGAGAACATCAAGACCCTGGCCGACCTCTGCGGCAAGTCGGTGGGTCTGCAGTCCGGGGCCGTGCAGGTCCCGATCGCCGAGAAGGCCAGCGCCGACTGCGTCGCCGCCGGCAAGCCGCCGATCGACATCAAGCAGCAGGGCAAGGACTCCGAGGTGCAGATGCTGCTGCGCAGCGGCCGCATCGACGTCGACCTGCTGGACTCCCCGGTGGCCGCCTACAGCGCCTCGCAGGGCGACGAGTTCGAGGTGGTTCCCGGCGAGCGCTATGAGGTGCGGCCGCACGGGGTGATGGTGCTCAAGGGCAACGACCAGCTCGCCGAGGCGCTCAAGAACGCCATCGACGAGCTCATGGAGGACGGCACCTACAAGGAGATCCTGGACAAGTACCACGTCCCCGACATCGCCCTCGACGAGGCGAAAATCAGCCGCGCCCAGGGATAGTCGTGCCCCCGACCGAGGGAACCGAGGGTGAGGAGAATGCCGTGACGACGACCGAGGCGCCACCGGTCCGGCCGGGCGCGCGCGAATCCGGGCGCAGTGAGCGCGACGCCGCGCTGCCGCGCGCCCGTCCCCGCCACCTCGGCCGGTGGGTGGTCAGCCTGCTGGTGCTGGTCCTGCTGGGGCTGTTCATCCGCACCATGGCCACCAACGAGAACCTCGACTGGGGTGTGGTCGGCAGGTACCTGTTCGACCCGACCGTGCTCACCGGGGTCAAGAACACCATCGTCATCACGGCGCTGTCCCAGACCATCGGCATCGTCGGCGGATTGTTCCTGGCGCTGGCCCGGCTGTCGCGGAACCCGGTGCTGCGCTACGGCGCCGGCGGCTACATCTGGTTCTTCCGCGGCGTGCCGGTGCTGGTGCAACTGATCTTCTGGTTCAACCTCGGCCTGGTCTTCCCGCATCTGTCGCTGGGCCTCCCGGGCACCTCGCTCGAACTGTTCTCGGTGCCCGCGAACACGGCGATCACCCCGTTCGTCGCGGTACTGCTCGGCCTCGGACTCAACGAGATGGCCTACATGGCCGAGATCATCCGCGGCGGCCTGCTGGGTGTCCCGGCCGGCCAGCGGGAGGCCGCGGCGTCGCTGGGGATGACACCGCTGCAGACGCTGCGCAAAGTCGTTCTGCCGCAGGCGGTCCGGATGATCATCCCGCCGACGAGCAACCAGACGATCATCATGCTGAAGATCTCGGCGCTGGCCAGCGTGATCACCTATCAGGACCTGCTGACCTCGGTGCAGCTGATCTACTCGGTGAACCTGCGGACACTGGAGCTGCTGATCGTGGCCAGCATCTGGTACGTGGCGCTGACCACCCTGCTCACCCTCGCACAGGGGGCACTCGAACGGCGGATGAGCCGCTCGCTGGCCGCGGTCCCGGCGGCGCGGCCCTCGGTGGCCGCGCGGCTGCTGCGGGGCGGTGAACGCTGATGGCGCCCAAGGTCGAGATCGTGGATCTGCACAAGTCGTTCGGCGCGGTCGAGGTGCTCAAGGGGATCAACCTCGACATCGCCGAGGGCGAGGTCGTCACCCTGCTCGGGCGCTCCGGCAGCGGCAAGAGCACCCTGTTGCGCTGCATCAACCAGCTGGAGACGCCCACCAGCGGGCTCATCTACATCGACGGTGTGCTGCAGGGCTGGGAGGAACGCAACGGGAAGCTGCACGAGCTCGGCGCCAAGGCGATCGCCCGCCAACGCGTCGGCACCGGCATGGTGTTCCAGCAGTTCAATCTCTTCCCGCACATGACCGCGCTGGAGAACGTGACCTCCGCGCAGCGGGTGGTGCTCGGCCGCGGCCGTCGCGCCGCCGAGGACCGGGCCCGCGAGGCGCTGACCCGCGTCGGACTGGCCGACCGGATGGCGAACTATCCGGGCCAGCTGTCCGGCGGACAGCAGCAGCGCGTCGCCATCGCCCGGGCACTGGCGATGGACCCGTCGCTGATGCTCTTCGACGAACCCACCAGCGCCCTGGACCCGGAGCTGGTCGGTGAAGTCCTCACGGCGATACGCAGACTCGCCGACGACGGCATGACCATGATCGTGGTGACCCACGAGGTGGCGTTCGCCCGCGAGATCTCCGACCGCGTGGTGTTCATGGATGACGGGCTCATCGTCGAGTCCGGTCCCGCGCAGCAGGTGATCGACGACCCACAGGAACCGCGGACCCGTGCCTTTCTGGCCCGGCACGCCGCGGGCGGACGCGTGGCCTGACCGGGGCCCACACCGTTTCCGTGTCAATTCACAAGTCTGATGCAGAAGTTGATCCAGAAGTTGATCCAGAAGTTGATTCAGAGAGTGAGCACAGCCAGATGAACACCCCAGCACCGTCTCCGTACGTCGGGCCACCGGACTCCGAGCAGATGCCGCGCTACGCGGGCCTGACGACGTTCGCGCGCCTGCCGCGCGCCGAGGACGTCGGCCACGTCGACGTCGGGGTGCTGGGCGTGCCGTTCGACTCCGGTGTCTCGTACCGGCCGGGTGCCCGGTTCGGCCCCTCAGCGGTCCGGGAGGCCAGCCGACTCCTGCAGGGCTACAACCAGTTTCAGGATGTGGCACCGTTCCAGGTGCAACAGGTGGCCGACCTCGGTGACGTCAACGCCAACCCGTTCAACATCGAGGAGGCGCTGACGGCGATCGAGCGGCGGGCCAAGGAACTGACCGCGGCGGGCACGAAGATCGTCACGATCGGCGGTGACCACACCATCGCGCTGCCACTGCTACGCGCCGCCGCCGACGCGCACGGCCCGGTGGCGCTGCTTCACTTCGACGCCCACCTCGACACCTGGGACACCTACTTCGGCCAGCCTTACACCCACGGCACCCCGTTCCTGCGCGCCCACGAGGAGGGGCTGCTGTCCCGGGATCACCTGACGCATGTGGGGATCCGGGCGAACCTGCACCACAAGCACGATCTCGACCGGGACGCGGCGATCGGCTTCGGCATCATCTCCACCATGGATATCGCCGAACGCGGTGTCGGGGAGATCATCTCGGCGATGAAGGAGCGCATCGGCGACACCCCGGTCTACATCTCGATCGACATCGACGTGCTCGACCCCTCGCACGCCCCGGGCACTGGAACCCCGGAGGCCGGCGGCCTGACGTCGCGGGAGATGATCCAGATGCTGCGCGGCATCTCCGATCTCAACATCGTCGGCGCCGACGTGGTCGAGGTGGCGCCGAGCTACGACTGGGCGCAGCTGACCGGGCTGGCCGCCTCCTCGCTGATCTACGAACTGATCAGCATCTTCGGTGTGAAGGCCGCCGCGAAGTGACCGCAGCCGCATCCACACCGGCACTGTGGCCGGCGCAGGCGCATGTGCCGTCGGTGCTCGGCAGGCAGATCGTGGTCGAGCGCGGTGAGGGTTCCTACATCGTGACCGCGGACGGCAGAAGGCTTTTCGACGGCACCGCGGGGCTGTGGCACGCCAACGTCGGGCACGGCAGGCCGGAGCTCGCCGACGCCGCGGCCGAACAGATGCGCCGGCTGGAGACCTACCACGTCTTCGGGCGGTTCGTGAACGATCAGGCGGTGGCGCTGGCCGAGCGGTTGGCGGCGATGTCGCCGATCCCCGACAGCAAGGTGATCCTGAACTCGGGCGGCGGTGACGCCATCGATCTGGCGTGCAAGCTCGCCCGCCGGCACTGGCAGCGGGCGGGTCGCCGGTCGAAGACGATGATCCTCAGCCGCGAGTACGCCTATCACGGTCTGCACGCGTACGGGACCAGCATCGGCGGCCTGGACTTCAACCGCGAGGGTTACGGCACCGAGTCCCTGGTCCCGGAGACGGCGCGGATACCGCTGCACGACGTGGCCGCCACCGCGGCGCTGATCGACGAGATCGGGGCCGACAACATCGCGGCGCTGGTCACCGAACCCGTCCAGGGCACGGGCGGGGTGCACCCACCGCGCGAGGACTACCTGCGCCGGATCGCCGACCTGTGCCGCGCCAACGACATCCTGCTGATCCTCGACGAGGTGATCACCGGCTTCGGCCGCACCGGAACCATGTTCGCCGCCGAACGCTACGGCGTCACACCGGATCTCATCACCTTCGCCAAGGGGGTGACGTCGGGGTACGCGCCGCTGGGCGGAGTGCTGATCGCGCGGCCGATCTGGGAGCCGTTCTTCGCCGACGGTCCGGACACCCCGATCTTCCGGCACGGCGCCACCTACTCGGGTCACGCCACGGCGTGCGCCGTCGCGATGCGCAACCTCGACATCCTCGAACAGGAGGCGCTGCTGGACCGGGTCAAGCACCTCGCGGTGCGGCTCGGCGACGGCCTGACCGCGCTGGCGCAGCGCTGCCCGGGTGTGGCGGAGGTCCGCTTCGCCGGGTTCCTCGGCGGCGTCGCGCTCACCGACGACCTCGACGCGGTACAGGTGGCCGACCGGCTCATCGACGCCGGGTTCGTGTCACGGCCCCTGCGCGGCAACACCTTGCAGATCAGCCCGCCCTACATCACCACCGACGACGAGCTGGACGCGTTCCTGGCCGCCATCGAGACCACGGTCACCGAGCTCGCCTCATGACAACACCCGTGCGTTCCGCCGACCCGGCGGAGGTGGCGCGCGCCGACGAGGTGATCGCGGGGATCGCCACGCCGAGCGGGCCCACGTTCCCGGTGCATGATCCGGCGACGGGGGAGCTCATCGCCGAGGTGGCAGACCACGACGTCGACGCCGCGCTGGCGGCCGTCGAACGCGCCGAGGCCGCGGGTCGGGCGTGGGCGAGGACGTCGGCCCGCACCCGCGCCGACGTGCTGCTGGCGTGGTACGACCAGTTGACCGCGCACACCGACGATCTCGCGGCGCTGATCACCCGCGAGATGGGCAAGCCGCTGGCCGAGTCGCTCGCCGAGGTGCGCTACGGCACCGATTTCGTCCGGTGGTACTCCGAGGAGGCGAGCCGACCGGGCGGGACGTACCGCGAGCTGCCCGCGGGCGGCGCCGACGTGCTGGTCCGGCGCGCCCCCGTCGGGCTGTCGGTGCTGATCACGCCGTGGAACTTCCCGCTGGCGATGGCGACCCGCAAGATCGCCCCGGCGCTGGCGGCTGGCTGCCCGGTGGTGATCAAACCCGCCGAGCTGACCCCGCTGACCACGATGTACGCCGTCACGCTGGCCGAGCAGATCGGCGTTCCGGAGGGGCTCATCAACGTCGTGACCACGTCGTCGCCGTCGTCGTTCAGCGAGGCGGTGCTGCGTGATCCGCGGGTGCGCAAGGTGTCGTTCACCGGGTCCACCGAGGTCGGTCGCGTCCTGCTGAACCTGGCTTCGCACAACGTGTTACGGACCTCGATGGAGTTGGGCGGCAACGCGGCGGTGCTGGTGTTCGACGACGCCGACCTGGACAGGGCGGTGGCGGGCACGTTCCAGGCCAAGATGCGCAACGGCGGTCAGTCGTGTATCGCGGCGAACCGCATCTTCGTGCAGGACACCATCCACGACGCCTTCGTCGAACGGCTCACCGACGCGATGGCCTCGGTGGTGGTGGGCAACGGGTTCGCGCCCGGTGTCGGGCTCGGCCCGCTGATCGATGACCGCGCCGTCGACTCGATGGTGCGCCTGGTCGCCGACGCCTACGAACGCGGCGCCGAGGTACGGACCGGGGGAGCGCCGCTGCCCGGCGGCGGCTACTTCTTCGAACCCACCGTGCTCACCGATGTGCCCGCCGACGCCCTGGTGGCGGCCACCGAGATCTTCGGACCGGTCGCCGCGGTGCAGCGGTTCTCCACCGAGGACGAGGCGATCGCCCGCGCCAACGCGACCGAATTCGGGTTGGCCGGTTACGTTTTCACCCAGAACCTGGACCGCGCGCTGAACGTCGCCGACCGCCTGGAGACCGGGCTGGTCGGCATCAACCAGGGCGTGCCGTCGAATGCGGCCGCCCCGTTCGGCGGGGTCAAACAGTCCGGTGTCGGGCGCGAGGGCAGCGGCGAGGGACTCGAGGAGTACCAGGAGGTGCGGTTCTACAACATCGCGCGCCGCGGCACGGCCTGACTACCCGCCCGCTGGACAGGTGTCTATTCTGACCGGCATGAGCAACGACGCTGATGCCGAACGGGTAGCTGCGCTGGCCCGCGAGGTCGTCGCCAAGCACGACCCGAAGGTGGTGCCCATCCCGGAGTTCCTCGGCGCCTGCTACGACGCCGGCCTGTCCTGGGTGCACTTCCCGGAGGGGCTGGGCGGGCTCGGGGTGTCGCGCGGCCTGCAGGCCGTCGCCGACCGGATCCTGCAGGGCGCCGGCGGGCCGGTGCCGCTCGGGCTCAACCCGATGGGTTACGGCATGGCGGCACCGACCATCCGCGAGCACGCCCAGACCGAGGAGGTCAAGCGGCAGTGGCTGCGGCCGCTGGCCACCACCGAGCACATCTGGTGCCAGCTGTTCTCCGAGCCCGGCGCCGGATCGGACCTGGCGGGGCTGGCCACCAGCGCGGTGCGCGACGGCGACGACTGGGTGATCAACGGGCAGAAGGTGTGGACCAGCCTGGCGCACAAGGCGCGCTGGGGTCTGCTGCTGGCCCGTACCAATCCTGATGTGCCCAAACACAAGGGCCTGACCTACTTTGTCATCGACATGCACGGGCCCGGGGTGGAGACCAGGCCGCTGCGCCAGATGACGGGCCAGGCCGAGTTCAACGAGGTGTACTTCACCGACGCCCGCATCCCGGACAAACACCGGCTCGGCGAGGTCGGCAACGGCTGGGCCGTCGCGATGACCACGTTGATGAACGAGCGCACCGCGCTCGGCGGCAGCGGCAGCCGGCGCGGTGCGGGCACGATCGCCGACGCCACCGCGCTGTGGGCGTCGCGTCCGCAGCGGCGCACCCCCGTGCTGCGCGACCGGCTCACCCAGCTGTGGCTGCGCTCGGAGGCGCAGCGTCTGACCGCCGAGCGGTCGCGGGCGTCGGCTGGTGTCGGCGGCCCGGGTCCCGAGGGCTCGATCGGCAAGCTGGTCGGCGCCGAGCTCAATCAGGAGATCTACCAGTGGTGCATGGACTTCCTCGGCCCCGAAGGGCTGCTGTACCACGGGTATGAGGAGGGTCGGGGCGTCGGCGAGAAGGACTGGCAGGGTCCCATCCAGCAGCGTTATCTGCGCAGCCGCGCCAACACCATCGAGGGCGGTACCTCCGAGGTGATGCGCAACATCCTCGGCGAGCGGATCCTCGGCCTGCCCGGCGATCTGAGAGCTGACGCAGGCATTCCCTGGAAGGAGGTGCCCCGTGGCTGAGAAGCTTGCGGATCAGCCCAACAATCTGGCTGAGAAGCTTGCGGATCAGCCCGACAATCTGGCTGAGAAGCTTGCGGATCAGCCCAACAATCTGGCTGAGAAGCTTGCGGATCAGCCCGACAATCTGGCTGAGCCTGTGGGCCGTGAGTTCCGGTTTACCGACGAGCAGAACCAATTACGGGAGACGGTACGGAAATTCAGCGCCGAGCACTTCTCGGAGGAGAACGTGCGCCGGCTGATGCAGTCCGACCCGCCGTTCGATCCGGCCGTGTGGGGCCGGTTGGGCGCGGAGCTCGGGGTGCTCGGCTTGTCGGTGCCCGAGGCCGACGGCGGAGTCGGCGGTACGCTGGTCGACCAGGCCGTGGCGATCGAGGAGCTCGGCGCCCGGCTGGCCTGCGGACCGCTGTTCGGCACCGTGTATCTGGCGATTCCGGCGCTGGTCGCCGCGTCGGCCGGGACCGCCCGTGACGAACTGCTCGGCGACCTGGTCGAGGGCCGTCACACCGCCGCGGTCGTCGTTCCGGACCGGGCCGGGGTGTTCGACGCCGACGCGGTCACCATCGCCGCATCGGGAGATACCCTGTCGGGCCCCGCAACCCAGGTGGTCGACGGTGGTATCGCCGACGTCCTGCTGGTCGCCGCCCGCGGTGGTGACGGGGTCGGGTTCTACGCCGTCGACGCGGCCGGGGCCGGTGTGCAGCGCACGCCGCTGGCCACACTGGACCTCACCCGGTCGGAGGCCAACGTCGCGTTCACTGAGGCGCCCGCGCGGCTGATCGCCGGGCCGCAGGAGAGCGCGCGGGTGCTCGAACACGCCCTGCAGGTGGGTGCGGCGCTGCTGGCCGTCGAACAGGTCGGGGCCGCACAGCATCTGCTCGACCTGTCGGTGGAGTACGCCAAGTCGCGGCTGCAGTTCGGCCGGCCGATCGGCTCCTTCCAGGCGGTCAAGCACCGGCTGGCCAACCTGCTCGTCGATGTCGAGCACGCGAGATCGACGGCGTATCACGCGGTTTGGGCACTCAGCGACGGCTCCGACGATCCGGCGCTGGCGACCAGCATCGCGCAGGCGGTGTGCTCGGCGGCGCTGACGCATGTCGCGGCGGACACCATCCAGGTGCACGGCGGCATCGGGTTCACCTGGGAGCACCGGGCGCACCTGTACTTCAAGCGCGCCGCTACCGACGCCGCCCTGCTGGGCAGCCCTGAGCAGCACCGGGACCGGATCGCGGCCATGGTGCTCGACGACGCGGTCGCCGAGCGGGAACCCAGGGTCGCGGACGGTCTGCCCGCCTGATCCGTCAGCGGGTGACGACGACCTTGCCGATCATCCGGCCGGACTCGACGTCGCGGTGAGCCTCGCGCAGCCCGGCTGCGGAGAAGTCGGCGATGGTCTTGGTGACCGTGGTGCGCAGGGAGCCGTCGTCGACCAGTCGAGCGGTCTCGGCGAGTAGCCGCTGCTGCTCGATCATGTCGGGCGTCTCGTACATCGAGCGGGTGAACATCAGCTCCCAGTGCCAGGCGATGCTCTTGGGCTTGAGCGGCAGCAGGTCCAGGCCCGGCGGCTCGTCGATGGCGGTGATGTGGCCGAACGGCCGCACGATGTCGGCGAAGGTGTCGATGTTGCCCGCCGTGAACGGTGTGAACAGGTAGTCGACGCCGCCCGGGGCCACCCGCAGCGCCTCGTCGCGCAGCCGGCGGTGGTCGATCACCACGTCGGCGCCCATCCGCTCGGCGAATTCGCGGGACTCGTCGCGGCTGGCGGTCGCGATGACCCGGACCCCGGTCAGCGCCTTGGCCAGCTGGATCATCACCGAGCCGACGCCACCGGCCGCGCCGAGCACGAGCAGATCCCCGGTCGAGTCCTTCGTCAGGCCGAACCGGTCGAACAGGGTCTCCCACGCGGTGATCGTGGTCAGCGGCAGCGCCGCGGCGTCCGCGAACGACAGCGACGCCGGTTTACGGGAGACGATGCGTTCGTCGACGGCCTGCAGCTCGGCGTTGCTGCCCTGGCGGGTGACATCGCCGGCGTACCAGACCTCGTCGCCGACACGCAGCGAAGTCACCTGCGAGCCAACGGCTTCCACAACGCCAGCGGCGTCGTGGCCGAGGATGACCGGTGTCTCCGACGCGGGCAGCGCCGCCCGTCGCTTGATGTCGACCGGGTTCACCGAGACGGCGTGAACGCGCACCAGCACGTCGTGTGGCCGAAGCTGCGGCACCTCGACCTTGACGTCTTCGAGTGCCCTGTCATCGTCGATGGGGTGGCCCGCGAAGGAGCCCACAGCAGTCATCAGTTCCATGCCGCACATGAACGCGGCACGGCCCCATTTGCTTCCCGCCGGGTGGCCGCGGGTGTTGTGGGCCTGCGACCAGACGCCGGGGACTGAACCCTTCGCTATCGTTAGCGTTGCGACGGCGTGAGGTGAACTGGTGGCGAGCATCAAGGACGTGGCCGCGGCGGCGGGGGTGTCGCCGACGACGGTCTCGCACGCCCTGAACAACCGCGGTCGCATCGCCGAGGAGACCCGTCTCAAGGTCCTCGAAGCGGCGACCCGCCTCGGGTACCAGGCCAACGCTCACGCCCAGCAGCTTGTCACCAGGCGGAGCCGTATTCTCGCGATCCAGGTGCCCGATCTCGGTGACAAGCCTGGCCCCGCGCTTCCGTTGTCGGCGTATTTTCTCGAGCTCATCAATGGTGCCGCAGCTGCGTCCGATGACGCCGGATACGCCCTGGTGATCACCCCGTCCGGCGGTAAAGCCAGCATTCTCAACAGCTTCTCCATCGACGGTGCGATCGTGGTGGACCCACAGGGCGACGAAGCCGTTTTCAGCACCGACGCACCCGTCGCGACCGTCGGGATACCGCCCAGCTCCACCCGTCACACGCTTGCCGTCGACAACGACCACGCCGGTGCTGCGCGGATCGTGATGGAACATTTCGCCGCGCTCGGATTTCAGCGTCCCGCTCTGGTCGCCGATAACTCGCGGCGTTCGTACGTTGATGACGTGCTGTCCGGATACCGCTCGTGGGTCACCGAACGGGGGCTCGAGGAGACGGTGGTGACGATGCGCTCGGTGGACAAGGACGCCGCTGACGGCGTTATCGTAAAACTGTTGCAGGCCAAGGTCGATGCCGTATACGCCAGTTCCGATGATCTGGCACTCGCTCTCCTCGATGCCGCCTCCCGTGCTGGGTTGGCGATTCCCCGGGATCTGGCGGTCGCCTCGGCGGTCGACAGCAGATCGCTCACCCTGACCTCGCCACAGATCTCGGCGACTAACCTGTTCCCGTTCCAGACCGGCGCGACCGCGGCGCGTCTGCTGATCGAGTGCCTCGAGGACGGCGTCGAGGCCGACGGAACGCGGATGATCGAGACCGAATTCGTTGCGCGCGGTTCGACCGTCGGCGGGCCGGCGCTGAGGGCACAGCGGACCTGAAGACACCGCGCGAACGTTTTCCCGGAAGTGCTTGACACCTTCACGACTACGTGACTACCGTCACACACGCCAAGTTGCCAAAACCCTTTGGCAACGGCAGCTGCACTGTCGGCTGAGCCCTCGTAGAAGTCTGGACGGGGACGCGAACTGCATTTGCCAAAACGTTTTTGCAGAGGAAGGTGACGATGCGTACCGGTGCCGAAGCCCGTGACCGCGCCAACCGTGCCGCGATCGACGCGCTCCTCGCCGTTGACCCGGTACTCACCGGGGTCGAGAGCGCGGCGGCCGCGATGGGACTGCCCGCGACGACGATCCTGACGTCCGGGCCCACGATGCCGTTTGCGTGCTACACCGGCGGTCAGCGCGCGGCCGTCATCGGTGGAGCGCTGTACGAGGGCCTCGCACCCGACGAGCAGTCCGCGGTCGCAGCATTCGAGCGAGGCGATATCGTCGTCCGTGGTTGCCAGGAGTTCGGCTGTGTCGGATCGCTGGCCGGGGTGACGACAGCCTCGATGCCGGTCGTCGTGGTCACCGACGCCGCCACGGGCGACCGCGCGTTCTGCACGCTGTACGAAGGTGACAGCGCCGATCGGCTGAACTATGGCACCTACACCGAGGCCACCCGACGCAATCTCGAGGACCTTCGGCTGCGCGTGGCTCCGGCACTGGACGCTCTGGTCAAGGCACAGTCGGAGCCGTTGCGGCTCAAGCCGATCATGTCGCGAGCACTCACGATGGGTGATGAACTGCACAGCCGCAATGCCGCCGCGACGCTGTTGTTCCTGCGCCGATTGCTCGTCGGCGCCAAGGAACTTGGCCCCGATCTGACCGCGGCGCTCGAATCGCTGTGCGACGACTACTTCTTCCTCCGGCTGTCTATGGCCGCGGCCAAGGTCATGGCCAATGCCATGCGCGGCTACGAGGGTTCGAGCGTGGTGACCGCGATGGCCTTCTCCTGCAGCCAGTTCGGCATCCAGACATCCGGCACCGGCGACACATGGTTCACCGGGCCACTGCCCGTCTTCGAGGACTACCGGATCGATGAAGGCTTCGACAGCGACGACATCGAGTTCATGGGCGGTGAGAGCATCATCACCGAAGTCATCGGACTCGGCGGGCTGTCCCAAGCCGCGGCCCTTCCGTTGCTGCGGTCCAGCGGACGCGATGTCGCGCGCATGATCGCCCGTACCGAGGCGATGTACCGGATCACGGTAGCGGAAAGTCCGGACTTCCTGATCCCCGTACTGAACTACCGGGGCGCGCCGCTCGGCATTGATGTGGCCAAGATCGTCCGTGACGGCGGTCCGACACCGTTCCTCGACATCGGGATCGCCGGACGGTCCCGCCGCCAGATCGGCGGCGGTGTCGCGCGGGCCCCGTTGGAACCCTTCAAGAAGGCCTGGGATGCCCTGAACGCCTGACGATCAACGAACCTGCGACTCGGTCACGACGGCCGTGCACCGGCGTGGCGTACACCGGGCAGTCCTGCCGGTGGATTACTAGACCCTTAAACCTGGTGAACCGAAGGAAACGCACCATGGATCAACTCGCACACGACAAACCTGCCGAACCGGCGCCGAAGGTCGACGCCGTCGGCAAGGTCGAAAGCTACGGCATCGAATACATCCCCGACGAGGACCGGCATTCCCGACCACGCAATCTGCTGTGGATCCTGTTCGGCGGCAGCATGACCTTCGGGATCATCGTTATCGGTTGGGTGCCCGTCTCGCTGGGCCTGGGATGGTGGGCATCGGCCAGTGCGATCGTGGTCGGTTCGGCGATCGGTGCGACGCTGATGGCGCCGATGGGCCTGCTCGGGTTGCGAAGCGGCAGCAACAACCCGGTGGCCAGTGGCGCGCATTTCGGTGCGCTCGGGCGGATGATCGGTTCGGCACTGGGCATCACCGCCGATATCGTCTTCGCCGCCCTGTGTATCTGGGCCGCCGGTGAGGTCCTCGCGCGCAGCGTGGTGCGGATCTTCGGCATTGAGAGCCCGACAGTCACGGTGGCGCTCCTGATCATCGCCTATACCCTGGTCGCGATCGTCATGACGATCATCGCCGTCATGGGGCATGCCAACATGGTGTCTTTCACCAAGTGGATGGTGCCGACGGCGGGCACGATGATGATCGCGTACTGCTTCATCGCCGCACCGAACTTCGACCCCAACTACGCCGGCGGGGACTACGCCCTCGGAAGCTTCTGGCCGACATGGTTCCTCGGCATGCTGGCCTGCGCGGGCACGATCAACTCCTACGGCCCGTACGTCGGTGACTGGACCCGGCACATCTCCACTAAGAAGTACAAGCCCCGCGACTCGGTCATCGCGGCCTGGATCGGCGGCTTCTTCGGAATGGGTGGCGCCTTTATGTTCGGCGCGTACACGGCGGTGACGTTCAAGGACCCGATCAACGCCTATGCCACCGAGTTCGCGAATAATGTGCCCTTCTGGTTCCTGTTCTTCGCGCTCTACCTCGCGTTCATTCCCGGCACCGCACAGGCTGTCATCAACATCTACAACATGGGGCTGGACTTCTCGTCGATCGTGCCCGGCCTGACACGGGTGCGAGCCACCGTCTACCTGTCGATCGTCGCGACCGCGCTCGTGTTCATCGGCGCCTTCTATCAGCAACTCTCAGCGATCCTCAGCTCGTATCTGGCGATCCTGATTGTCCTGGGCGCCCCCTGGAGCATCATCAACCTGATCGGGTACTTCAACAACCGAGGGTTCTACGATCCCGACTCGCTACAGGTGTACAACCGCGGCCAGATGGGCGGCCGGTACTGGTCGTCGCTCGGCATCAACCACCGCGCCGTCATCGCCTGGCTGGCCGGCGTCAGCGTCGGCATGCTCTTCGTCAACACCGGCTGGTACGTCGGACCTGGTACGCATCTGTTCAACGGCGCCGACGTCGGCTTCGTAGTCAGCACCGTCATCTCGGCCACCGTGTACATCGCCTTCCTGAAGTGGAATCCGGAACCCGCATACGTCTTCGGTCCACGCGGTGCGCGCATCGCCAGCGCACCGCCGGAACGCTACGGCGACTTCATGCCGATCCAGCCGATGGACATGAGCAAGGCCCGGTGGCGAATCGGCTGACCTACCAACGCATCTCTGACACCAGACCCGTTCACAACAACGAAAAGACAAGAGGCAAAATGGATACGCTCAGAGCGCTCGATCCCGCACACTCGCAGACGGTCAAGGAACTGGAGGCCGCCGGAGTCCGCTACGTCACCGCGTCCTGGGTGGACATCCTCGGCAGGAACCGGGCGAAGAGCCACCCCGTCGAGTATCTCCCCCAGTTGATGGCGGGGTTCGCGCGATACACCCCACGTGGCATCAACGGCATCGGCGCGATGGACCCAGTCGAGGAGGAGGTCACCGCGCTGCCCGACCTCGACACGCTTACCGTCCTACCGTGGGACAAGCGCTTCGCCTGGATGGCGGCCGACATGTGGTCCGACCGCGGCGAGCCGTTCTCCCTGTGCCCCAGGTCGATTCTGAAACGGCAGATCGCGAAGGCCGCCGAACAGGGCTATCAGGCCACCCTGGGCATCGAGCCCGAGTTCTACGTCTACCGGCCGGAGAACCTGTCAGCCGAGGGCTTCGGAGAGCTCACCGCCACCGGAGCGGTCGAACCGAGCCCCGCCTATGACGTCGAGACGCTGTATGACGTCTCAGCCTTCCTCGACGACGCCGTCACGACGATGAAGGAGATCGGCCTCAACGCCTTCGCGATGGGGGCCGAGGGCGGGGTCAACCAGTTCGAGATCGACTTCTTTTACAAGGATCTACTCGAAATGGCCGACCGCGTAACGCTGTTCCGGCTGATGATGCACCAGGTCGCCAAGAAGCACGGTCTGGCCGTCAGCTTCATGCCGAAACCGTTCGCGAACCTGTGGGGCTCGGGTGCGCACTTCAATATCGGTCTCTATGAGCACGGCAAGCCGGAGGAGAGCGTCCTGCGCATCGGCGGCTCCAGCGTCTGCGGTGAGGACGAGTGGTCGAAGGAGTCGAAGTACTTCGTCGGCGGCCTGCTCAAGCATGCCCGTGCCCTGACTGCGATCACCAACCCGCTGGTCAACTCCTACAAGCGTCTTACCCCCCGACTGGTGGACGGCTCGGTGTCGTGGGCGCCGATCAAGATCGCCTACGGGCCGAACAATCGCTCCTGCATGATTCGGCTTCCGGAGAACCGGCCAGCCATCGAGGTGCGCAACCCCGACGCATCGGCGAACGTGTATCTCGCAGGCGCCTTCCTGCTCGCGGCGGGCCTGGACGGGATCGCCAACGAGATCGATCCCGGACCGGCAATGACCGAACTCGCCTCCGAGCGTGACGAGATTCCGCGCCTGCCACGCACGTTGCTGGAGGCGATCGAGGCCTTCGAGGAGGACGAGCTGACCTACGACGTGTTCGGCGAGGACTTCATCAAGGACTACACCAACACCAAACGTGACGAGTGGGAGAGGGATCACCTACCCGTCAGCGACCGCGAGCGGACCGACAACCTGGTGTACTTCTAACCCCTCGAGACCTCCGGCCGGGCCCGGGTGCCTGGATCCCCCCACCCCCGATACCGGGCCCGGCCGGGTTCCCTGGAGTGACGCCATGACCGTGACTGCCGAGAACTGGCTGGCGGAGCTGGTCGACGAGGTCAGGCCGTGCCTGGACGAGGGTGCGGTCTCCGGTTACCTCCCCGAACTGCGGGCCGCCCGTATCGACGATCTGGCCATCGCCATCGACTACGGTGCCGATGGCATCGCGACTGCCGGACAATGTGATTTGACCTTCAGCGTGCAGAGCGTCGTGAAGGTGTTCACCCTCCTGCTCGCCCTGCACCACCGCGGCGAGGAGTACGTGTTCGAGCGCGTCGGGTGCGAGCAGGGGATCGGCTCCTACAACTCGCTGGAGACGTTCATCCGGGGCTCGGGGGTGCCGGTCAATCCGTTCGTGAATGCGGGCGCACTCGTCATCGCGGACATGCTGCCGGGAGACGACCCAGACGAACGCGCCCGCGGCGTCGTCGAGTTCATGCGTGCGCTGACGGGGAATCCCACGATCGCGGTGAACTCCACCGTCGCGCGTTCGGAACTGCGGCTGGCGGACCGCAACCGGGCGCTGGGCTACTTCCTGCGCAGTCACCGGATGATCAGCACCGACGTCGAGGACCTGTTGTGGGCCTACTGCCAGATGTGCGCGATCGAGGTGGACGTCGTCGACCTGGCCCGCGCGGCGCGGGTGCTGGCGCAGACCACCGGCACCACGGTCGGTGAATACGCGCTGCGGGTCGAGCACCTGCGCCGGGTGCGGCGGCTGATGCTGTTCGCCGGAATGTATGAGGAGTCCGGCCGTTACGCGTGCGACGTCGGGATCCCGGCCAAGTGCGGGGTCTCCGGGGCGACCCTGGGAGTCGTCAGCCGGCGCATGGGGGTCGGCGTGTACGGCCCGTCACTGGACCGGTTCGGCAACAGCATCGGCGGTCTGCGGGTGCTGCGGCATCTGGCGGACAGCCTGAACCTCGACTGACGTCGGCTCAGTTACCGAAGCCGGCTTTGCGCAGCGCCTCGGCCATCGCACCGGTGGGCTGCGGCGCCCGGCGTCCACTGTCGCGGTCCCGGCGCGGATTCCGCTGGTTGCCGCCGCTCCTGTTGTCCCGGTTGTCGCGCCGCGGGGCCGGCCGGTCGCCGCGCCTGCCGCGGTCCTTCTGCGGCTCGTCGTTGAGCCGCAGGCTCAGCCCGATGCGCTGGCGCTCGACGTCGACGTCGACGACCTTCACCCGCACCACCTGACCGGACCGCACCACCTCGTGCGGATCGGAGACGAACCGGTCCGACATCGCCGAGACGTGCACCAGCCCGTCCTGGTGCACACCGATGTCGACGAACGCGCCGAACGCCGCCACGTTCGTCACCACCCCCTCGAGCACCATGCCGACCTTCAGATCGGCCACCTTCTCCACCCCGTCGGCGAACGTCGCGGTGGTGAACGCGGGCCGCGGGTCGCGTCCGGGCTTCTCCAGCTCGGCCAGGATGTCGGTGACGGTCGGGATGCCGAACCGGTCGTCGGCGAACTCGGCGGGCTTCAGCGAGCGCAGCATCCGGTCGTTGCCGATCAGCTCGGCCAGCGTCACCCCGGCACGGTCCAGGATCTTGTGCACCACCGGGTAGGCCTCCGGGTGCACGCCCGACGCGTCGATCGGATCCTCGCCGTCGCGGATCCGCAGGAAGCCGGCGCACTGCTCAAAAGCCTTGGCGCCCAGCCGTGGAACCTCGAGCAGCGCCTTGCGGTTGCGGAACGGCCCGTTCTTGTCGCGGTGCGCGACGATCGCCTCGGCCAGCGACTCGGTCACCCCCGACACCCGCGCCAGCAGCGGCACCGACGCGGTGTTGAGCTCCACGCCGACGGCGTTCACGGCGTCCTCGACGACCGCGTCCAGGCTGCGGGCCAGCGTCCCCGGCGTCACGTCGTGCTGGTACTGGCCGACGCCGATCGACTTCGGGTCGATCTTGACCAGCTCGGCCAGCGGGTCCTGCAGTCGCCGCGCGATCGACACCGCGCCGCGCAGCGTCACGTCCAGCTCGGGCAGCTCACGGGCCGCGTACGCCGACGCCGAGTACACCGAGGCACCCGCCTCGCTGACCATCGCCTTGACCGGCGGCTTGGCCCCGGCGGCCTTGATGTCGGCGATCAGCTCGGCCGCCAGCGCGTCGGTTTCACGTGAAGCGGTGCCGTTGCCGACCGCGATCAGCTCCACCCCGTGTCGGGCGACCAGCGCCGCCAGCGTCGCCTTGGCAGTGTCCCACTGCCGCTGCGGCTGGTGCGGGTAGATGGTGGCGGTCTCGAGCACCTTGCCGGTGCCGTCGACGACGGCCACCTTCACCCCGGTGCGGTAGCCGGGGTCCAGACCCAGCGTGGTGCGGTTGCCGGCCGGTGCGGCCAGCAGCAGGTCCTTGAGGTTCTTGGCGAACACCGCGACGGCCTCGTCCTCGGCGCGTTTGCGCAGCTTGATGCGGGCGTCGACGCGCGCGGAGATCATCAGTTTGGTGCGCCACGCCCACTCGACGGTGTTCACCAGCCACGGCGTCGCCGCGCCCTTGCCCGCCATGTCGATGCCCAGCGTCTGCGCGATCATCGCGTGGTAAACGGCGTCGTCGCCGCCGTCGAAGGTCAGCGCCAGTGCCTCTTCCTTCTCCCCGCGCATCACCGCCAGCACCCGGTGCGACGGCATGTCCTCCAGCGGCTCGCTGAACTCGAAGTAGTCCCGGAACTTCTGCGCCTCAGGCTTTTTCGCGGCCTCCTCGGACCAGGGCGCGGTGCGCAGCGTGCCGGACGCCCAGAACTTCTCGCGGATGGCACCGACCAGTTCGGCGTCCTCGGCGGCCCGCTCGGCCAGGATGTGGCGAGCACCGTCGAGCGCGGCGGCGGCGTCGGCCACCCCCTCGGTGATGAACTCGGCGGCCACCTCCTCGGGCACCAGCGTCGGGTCGGCCAGCAGCCGGTCGGCCAGCGGCTCCAGGCCGGCCTCGCGGGCGATCTGCGCCTTGGTCCGCCGCTTGGGCTTGTACGGCAGGTAGATGTCCTCGACGCGGGCCTTGGTGTCGGCGGCCAGCAGCGCGGCCTTCAGCTCGTCGGTGAGCTTGCCCTGCTCCTCGATGGAGGCCATCACCGCGTTGCGGCGGTCGTCGAGCTCGCGCAGGTACTGCAGCCGCTCCTCGAGGGTGCGCAGCTGGCCGTCGTCGAGGCTGCCGGTCGCCTCCTTGCGGTAGCGCGCGATGAACGGCACGGTCGCACCCTCGTCGAGCAGGCGCACCGCGGCCGCGACCTGCGCCTCCGCGATTCCCAATTCCTCAGCAAGACGGGCGTTTACGGACTTCAGGGTCAGGCTCTGTGGCACGCGGCGACTCTACCGTCCGCCTCCGACGCCGCGGCGCCCGCCGGGCACGTGTGTCGCGTCACCGCCGCAGTGGCGAGGCCGCCTCGAACCGGGCCGCCCGGCCGCCGGACTGCCAGACCAGCCAGTTCTCCCAGCGCCGCAGGTTGGCCTCCTGCCAGCGCCGATCGATGCGCGGCGACACCCGGCGCGCGACCTCCAGCGCCGCGATCACCGGGGCGCGGCCCAGCAGCAGCGCGATCCCCGGCAGCGCCGACGGCAGCCGGTAGCGGCGCCGGTTCCACGGCAGCATGTACAGCCCGAGGTAGCCGGCCTGCAGCCGATAGTGGTACTCGGCGCGCAGCCGGGCCAGGCCGCGGTGCGCGGCCGTCGGTGCGAACGACGGGACGAACGACTCCACGAGCTCGGCGCCGTCGGCGCCGCTGTCGTAGCTGCGGGCGGCGTCGGCCATCAGCAGGATGCGCCAGGCGTCGGCGACCGTCTCCGGGAAGTAGCCGTCGCAGCGCACCCCGACCAGGTGCCCGCAGTAGCGGTTGAAGTGCAGCACCGCCCGCATCTCGCGGGGTGAGGTGAGGTGGCCGAGCGCGAACAGCCCGAGGGCGGGGGCGACGCTGCCGCCGAGCAGGGTGAGCAGCATCGCCGACTGGCTGATCGGCAGACCCCACCGCTCGGCGTCCCACTCGGGGTGGTTGCGGACCCGGTCGCGGACGCTGACGTGCATGATCCGCACGTGCAGCGAGATGGCGCGGCCCACCGAGCCGGGGGTCAGGATCGCGCCGGGCCTGCACACCTCGATCCACCAGCGGGAGGTCTCCAGGTAGCGGTGCAGGGCGCGCTGGCCGGCGTAGCCGCCGGACAGCGACAGCGGGACCGCCAGCCAACCCTCAGTGTAGGTGTCGTTGGTGCCGGCGTTGCCCAGCGCGCCGAGGGCGTAGGCCCAGCGCCGCCACACCGCCGCGCCCTCCTCGACGAGGTCCGGGTCCACCCAGTCGGGGATCTGCTCGAAGTCCTCGAACAGCGCCCGCATCGACTCGGGGGCCTCCGGGACGGCGTCGATGCCGTCGCGCTGGGCGCGTTCGACGAGCTCGCGGGCCTTCTTGGCGCCGAGTTCGCCGTGGTAGGTCTCCGCGACGAACCGCTCGGCGATCGGGTCACCCTCGGTGAGACCCGCGATGAAGGCGCGGGCCACCTCGTCGGAGGGGTACGGGTCGATGCCGAGACGTTTCGCGAGGGCGCGCAGCCGGGCGCGGCGCGGACTCAGCTGCGGGTACCGGAACGCCGTGGGCATGCCCTCAGTGTGGCCGCCGAGTGTGGGGTTATGTCACGCGGATCGGCGAAACGCGTGTGTCAATCCCACACTCGCCGCGATCGCGACCGCCGCGGCGCCGACCAGGCTCGCGACGAACACCGACGTGGTGTCGCTCAACCGCACCGCGACCCCGACCAGCGCCCAGACGATCACCAGGGCGTAGGCGATGTCTGGGTAGGCGATGTTGTTGTGCCGCAGCAGCACCAGCACACCGAGCGCGGCTGCGACGAGAGCCATGATCACCCCCCACGTCGGCTCGGAGAGCCCGAAACCGGACCAGCCCGCGTCGTCGAGGGTGATGGTGGCGTTGGCGATGGTGGCGACCGAGATCCAGCCCAGGTAGATCCGGAACGGGATGTGCACCGTCCACAGTTCCAGCGCCGACTCGGCCGGGTGGGCCGCCTGCAGGCGGTAGATGACGATCAGCGTGCCCAGCAGCACCACCATCAGCAGCATGCTCAGCGGGAACTGGTTGTAGTGCCACGCGAACAGCCAGCAGCAGTTGGCGGCGGCGGTCAGCACGTACCAGGGGGCGATGCGGCGGGCGGCGCCGTCGTCGAACCGGCCGGTCACCGCCGCCGAGATCAGGTAACCGCTGTAGCCGATCAGGCCGAGGTAGATGACTCCCCAGATGGAGAACACGTAGGGGGCGGGGGAGAAGAACACCTCGAACGGGCGGGTGACGTCGCCGGTGGTCTGGCCGTTGATCGGCAGACCGTTGGACAGGTAGTTGACGACCAGCGTCACCGCCGTGGCCACCGCGGCCGCCGCGGGCCACAGCAGGGCGGGACGGCTGACGGTGGTGCTGGTCATGGAGGCTCCTTCGCATGCGGTACCGCGAAGGCATTCCCACGATCGCTGGTCTTGAATCCAAACGGCCCGCCGTCAACGGTCTACGAGCATCGCCTCGAAGGCGACCCGGTCCCCGCGATACAGTGCGCGCACCAGTTCGATCGGTTCGTCGGCGGAGTCGACAGTGCGCCGGTTCAACAGCAGCGCAGGCATCGCCGTGGTGGTGCCCAGCAGTTCGGCCTCCCGCGGCGACGGCAGCACCGTCTCGATCCGCTCAAGTGCGGCAGCGAACTCCACACCCGCGTCCCGGAGCGCCGCATACAGAGACGTCTCCGGATCGAATCGCGTTCGCAACCACCCGAATCGGGACGCCGCGAGGTACGTGGTCTCCAACCCGATCGGCTGCGCGTCGGCCAGCAGCACCCGCTCCAGTCGCATCACCTTGGTACCCGCGCGGATCCCGAGCGCACGCGCGGCGTTCGCGTCGGCCCTGATGTCCTCCCAGCTGACCAGGCGGCGGCCCGCGATGTGCCCCATCCGTTCCGCACCCTCGGTGTAGGAGCGTAACGACAGCGGCTGTACCAACTTCGGGTGTGACACCACTGTGCCCCGACCACGGCGTTCGATGCGCCCCTCGACCAGCAGCTCGTGCAACGCCTGGCGCACCGTCTCGCGTGCGACGTTGAAGCGGGCCGCCAGGTCACGTTCCGCGGGCACCGGGTCGCCGACGTCGAGACCCGCGAGCAGTGTGTCCAATGCGGTGCGGACGCGGTGAGCCTTGGAGATCGTCATCGCCTCGCGACCCGGTCAGCGATCACGACCAGCTCCTCAAGCGAGATTCCCTGTACTCCAGGAACTTTAGCGGCATCGTCGTATTCCCGAAGGCGCAGCGCATCCGGCCACCAGGGATGGTCCGTGAACGCGATATCCGCCGTGGCACCGCCCTGGTGCGCCAGCGACGTCGCCGACACCGCCGACAGCATCTGTCCGTACCCGGGCCGGGTGGCGACAAGGTAACGCTTGGCCGCGACGTGCGCACCGGCCAGCCATCCCACACGAGTGCCGAAACGCGGTGTCAGCCAATCGCGGGCGATCACATCGTGCGCCGCCGACGTGCCGGCCAACAGCGGACTGTGTCCGATGTCGTGCAGTGCGGCGGCCAGCACCAGTTCATCGTCGGCCCCGTCCGCCAGTGCCAGAGCCGCGGACTGGCAGGCGTGGTCGAAATCGTCGACAGCGTCCTCATCCCAGACGCCGCGCAGCGATTCGAGAACGGTAACCATCTCTTCGCATACGGTCACGGGCGCACGGTAGCAGAAATTGGTCTATACCAATTGTTCATCTTGCGTTCACGCCGCTGTACCGGATGTGTCGTCGCGGTGTCGCGCGGAGGCGGCAGAGTCCGTTCGTGCGAATCATCATCATCGGTGGCGGAATCCTCGGTACAGCACACGCTTTCGAGGCGATCCGGAGAGGCCATCAGGTAGTTCATCTGGAGCGCGAGGCTGAGGCGCGCGGCGCGACCGTACGCAACTTCGGTCTGGTCTGGGTGTCGGGGCGAACCGCCGGTGAACTCGACATCGCCCTGCGTGCGCGGGAACTCTGGGATGAGATCGGCGAGACTGTACCGGGCGTGGGTTTCCGCGCCAACGGATCGCTGACCCTGTTGAGGACGCCCGCCGAGGTCGCGGTGGCCGAGGAGACCGTCGGGCGGGCGGACGCAACCACGCGCGGTTTCGCCCTGCTCGATGCGGAACAGGCCCGCGCCCTCAACCCGGCGCTGCGGGGCAAGTTCCTCGCCGCACTGCACTGTGCACGGGACGCCGCGGTCGAGTCGCGGCAGGCGATGCCCGCGCTGCGCGCCCACCTGGCGGCCAGTGGTCGCTACGAGTTCGTCCCCGGCGTCGAGGCCCGCGCCGTGACCACCGCAGGCATCCGCGACGACCGTGGTCGCCACTACGAGGGAGACCAGGTCATCATCTGTCCCGGCGCCGCCCACGGCGGCCTGGTTCGCGAACTCGTCGGTGAGCTACCGGTGCGGCGCGTGCGGTTGCAGATGATGCAGACCGCCCCGCTGGACGAACCGCTGACCACGTCGATCGCCGACGGCGACAGTCTGCGCTACTACCCGGGATACGCCGGGACGGCTCTCGACTCGCTGAACCGAATCCAGCCCCAGGACGTCGTCGCCGAACTCCACCACATGCAGTTGCTCTGCGTGCAGCGCCTCGACGGCGGGCTCACCATCGGCGACACACACGAGTACCGGGAACCCTTCCCGTTCGACGTCACCGAGGGCCCGTACGACTACCTCGTCGGACTCGTCGAGGAACTCCTCGGCCGCGCGCTGCCGCCGGTCGAGCGCCGGTGGGCCGGGGTCTACAGCCAGTGCACCGATCCCGACGCCGTCGTCTGCCGCCGCACACCCGTGGACGGCATTCACATCGTCACCGGCCCGGGCGGACGGGGGATGACCCTCGGCCCGGCGATCGCGGAACAGACCGCTGAGCTGATCGGGTTGTGACCTGATCGGCCTAGACCAAATGATCTCCCGTTGTTCACCTGAAGTTCTGTTCACCGGCACCCACTCGTCCGCCCGACACCCGAAAGTGGCCGCATGCAAATCGAACTAGCCGTCCTCGACATGGCCGGAACCGTCGTCAGCGACGACGGGCTGGTGGTGCGCGCCTTCGAGGAGGCCGCCACCGCCGTGGGAGTTCCCGCCGACGGTCCGGAGCGCGACGCCGCCCGCCGCTACGTCCTCGACACCATGGGGCAGTCGAAGATCGCGGTCTTCACGCATCTGTTCGGCGAGGGCCGCGCCGAGGAGGCCAACATCGCCTTCGAGAAGACCTACGAACGCTTCATCGAAACCGGAGCCAGCCCGATACCCGGTGCTGCTGAGACGATTTCGGCGCTACGGGGCGCGGGTGTGCGGGTCGCGCTGACCACCGGCTTCAGCCCGTCCACCCAGCAGCGGATCCTCGACGCGCTCGGCTGGGACGACATCGCCGACGTGGTGCTCGCGCCCGGCCCGGGTGTGCGGGGACGCCCGTACCCGGACCTCGTGCTGACCGCGCTGATGCGCACGGGTGTCGACGATGTCCGCAAGGTCGCCGTCGTCGGTGACACCGTCAGCGATATCGCCGCCGGGTTGCGCGCGGGGTCCTCCGTCGTCGCCGGCGTCCTCACCGGCGCGCACGACACCGCCACGCTCAAGGCGGCCGGCGCCACCCACATCATCGGCTCTGTCGCCGAGCTGCCCGCCATCGTCCTGACCGACTGATTCGAAGGATTCAACAGCTGATGCGTTCCCACCCCGTCGCCCGACTGATGGCCGTCGCCGCCTGTGCGGCGCTCACCCTCGTCGGTTGCTCCAGCGGCGACTCCGGGTCCGACGGCCCCAACGCCGAGGGCTTCCCGGACACCATCACCCTCGCCGCCATCCCCGCCGAGAACTCCACCGACATGCGGGCCAGCTACGAACCGCTGATCAAACTGCTCGAGAAGGAAACCGGCTCGAAGGTCGAGTTCGTCCAGGCCTCCGACTACGCGGGCGTGGTCGAGGGCATGATCGCCGACAACGTCGATCTCGCGTTCTTCGGCCCGTTCGCCTACGTCGTCGCCAAGCTCAACGGAGCCAGGATCACCCCGCTCGGTGCGGTGATCGCCGAGGAGGGCGCCGACCCGGGCTACCGGTCCTACGGGCTGGCCCGCGCCGACAACGAGGCGGTCAACGGACTGCCCGACTTCGCCGGTAAGAAGGTGTGTTTCGTGGATCCGGGCTCGACGTCCGGCTTCCTGTACCCCACGGCGGGTCTCATCGAGGCGGGCGTGATCACGTCGGGGTCCGAGGCCGACATCTCCGCGGCGATGACCCCGATCTTCGCCGGCGGGCACGACGCTTCGGCGCTGGCCATCAAGAACGGCGACTGTGACGCGGGGTTCGCGTTCGACAGCATGGTCGACGAAACCATGGTCGCCAAGGGCGATCTGGCGCCAGGTGAGTTGAAGACGGTGTGGAAGTCGGAGATGATCGCTGGCTCGGTCTTCGCGGCCAACGAGTCGCTGGGGCCCGAGGTGATCGACAAGCTGAAGACGATCTTCGCCGAGAAGGCGAACGTGAAAACCTTCGAGGCCGAGGGCTTCTGCACCGGTGATGCCTGCCTGATCACCGACGAACGGGTCTGGGGTGTGGTGCCGGTCGACGACACCGCCTACGACGGGGTGCGCAAAGTCTGCGATATCACTGGGTCCGAGAAGTGCAAGGGCTGACCGCCGTGGACGTCGTCGACCAGGACGGGCGTACCGTCGCAGGCGATGATGTCGTCGTCGCGGTACGCAACCTGACCAAGCGGTTCGGCGACACACTCGCCCTCGACGACGTCTCGTTCGACGTGCACCGCAGCGAACTGCTGGTGCTGCTCGGGCTGTCCGGGTCGGGTAAGTCGACACTGCTCCGGTGCCTCAACGGGTTACAGCCCGTCACCACCGGACAGGTCAACGTCTGCGGTACCCGGGTCGACACCGCGTCGGCGGCCGAGGTGCGGGCGTTGCGCCGCCGTGTCGGGTTCGTCTTCCAGCAGTTCAACCTCGTCGGACGGCTGAGCTGTCTGGAAAACGTCCTCATCGGCGGACTGGGCCGGCTGCGACTGCCCCGCTACGGCGCTTTGACCTACCCGCGCAGCATGCGAGCGGAGGCGCTGATGCACCTCGACCGAGTCGGGCTGGCGGACTTCGCCTCCCGGCGTGCCGACACGCTCTCGGGCGGGCAGCAGCAGCGCGTCGCTGTCGCTCGCACGCTCATGCAGCGGCCCGCGCTGCTGCTCGCCGACGAACCGGTCGCCTCGCTCGACCCCGAGAACGCGGGGGTCGTCATGGATCTGCTGTTCCGGATCTGCATCGAGGAGAAGCTGACCGTGGTGTGCACCCTGCACCAGGTCGACCTCGCACTCGGCTGGGCGCACCGCCTCATCGGCCTGCGCAGCGGCCGCAAGGTACTCGACCGGCCCGCCGTGGGACTGAGCCGCGACGAGGTGATGGGCATCTACCAGCGCGTCGACGACCGCTCGGTCAGCCGAACACCGTGAGCACACCGCTGGCCGAGCGCGCACCCGAGGCCGCGCCCCGGCGTGCGGGCCTGCCCGGGCGCCTGCACACGGTCACCGTCGTCGCCGTCGTCACGACGGTGGCTTCGGCGTGGTTCATCGACTTCGTCCCCACCGAACTGCTCGGCGGCGTCGACGAGGTCGCGGCGCTCGTCGCGCGGATGCTGCCGCCCCGGCTCGACGGTCCCGCACGCATCGGTGTGCTCGCCGTCGAGACACTGCTGATGGCGGTGCTCGGCACCGTTTTGGCCACAGTTGCGTCAATCCCGTTGGCATTCCTGGCTGCCCGCAACACCACCCCGCACCCCGCGGTGCACACCGTCGCGCGGGCGGTGATCACGTTTTGCCGTGCCATGCCGGATCTGTTGTTCGCGGTGTTGTTCGTCCGCGCGCTGGGCATCGGGGTGCTTCCGGGAATCCTCGCGCTGGCGCTGCACTCGATCGGCATGCTCGGCAAGCTGTTCGCCGACGCCATCGAGGCCACCGACGCCGGCCCACGCGAAGCGGTGCGCAGCACCGGTGTCGGCTACCTGCGCGAAATGCTCAACGCCGTCGTGCCGCAGGTGGTGCCCGCCTGGGTCGCGGCGTTCGTCTACCGCATTGACATCAATCTGCGCATGTCGGTGGTGCTCGGCTTCGTCGGCGCCGGTGGGATCGGTTTCGCCCTGCAGGACGCGCTGCGCGGTCTGATCTACCCCCGTGCGCTCGGCATCGTCCTGGTGATCCTGGCGATCATCGTCGCGATGGAGCTCGTCGCGATCGGGATCCGGCGAATCCTGCTGACCCCGACCGCTTCCCACCCGCGCCGCGACCGTGCTGCCCGTGCCGTGGCGTCGGCGGCGCTGGCAGGCACCACGATCGCAGCGTTGGTCGTGCTGAAGATCAACCCGGTCGACCTGCTGACCTGGGTGGGGCCATCGATCGAGGTGTTCGCCAGGATGGTCCCGCCGAACTTCGACGCGCTGGGCGGTGCCTTGTTCGAGGCGGCGTTGCAGACCGTGGCGATCGGGGTGGTGTCGACCGCGATCGGCGTCGTGCTGTCGATTCCGGTCGGGATCCTCGCCGCGCGCAATGTCACCCCGAATGCGTTGTGCTACTGGATCGCCCGCGGCTGGATCCTCGTGGTGCGCGCAATCCCCGAACTCATCCTGGCGGTGGTTTTCGTCGCGGCGCTCGGCCTGGGGCCGATCGCGGGCACGTGTGCGCTGGCGATCGGCTCGATCGGATTCCTGGCCAAGCTGGTGGCCGACGCCGTGGAGGAGATCGACCCCGGCCCGATGGAGGCCGTCCGGTCGGTCGGTGGCGGCTGGTGGAAAACCCTGACCGCCGCGGTGATCCCGCAGGCGATGCCGGCGATGATCGGATCCAGCCTCTATCTGCTGGACGTCAACGTGCGGACGTCGACGATCCTCGGCATCGTCGGCGCGGGCGGCATCGGCTACCTGCTGTTCGAGTCGATCCGCACACTGAACTTCGACATCGCCGGTGCGATCGTGCTTGTCATCTTCGTCATCGTCTACACCATCGAGAGGTTGTCGGGATGGATTCGGTCGCAACTGGTCTGACCCGCGCAGCCGTCTGGACCGGCGACGGCGTGGAGCTGCGCGAGGTGCCCGTGCCGGGGGACGCGACGGTGGTGCGGATCCGGCTCGCCACCGTGTGCGGTTCCGACCTGCACACCGTCGCGGGACGCCGGCGTGGCGCCTGTCCGAGCGTGCTCGGCCACGAGGCCGTCGGTGACGTGGTGGCGGCAGGCCCGGGCCGCGAGCGGCTTGTCGGTAAGCGGATCGTCTGGTCGGTCACCGCGAGCTGCGGCACCTGCGCGCGGTGCACGGCGGGCCGGACCGCGAAGTGCCACCGGGTCCGCAAAATCGGACACGAGCCGTTCGACGGCGACTGGCCGCTGTCCGGCGGGTACGCGCAGCACATCGTGCTGCCGGACGGCGTTGCGGTGCAGCCGGTGCCGGATGACCTCGAGGACCGGGTGGCCGCACCCGCGGCCTGCGCGACGGCGACGGTGATGGCCACACTGGAGGCGGCGGGCCCGCTGCGCGGCCGGCGGGTGCTCGTCGTCGGCGCGGGCATGCTCGGGGTCACCGCGGTCGCCGCGTGCGCGGAGGTGGGTGCCCAGGTCGCAGTCGTCGACCTCGATCAGGAGCGGGTCCGGTTGGCCGAGAAGTTCGGCGCGGTAGGTGATACCGGCGGTCCCGTGGACATCGCGATCGACGTCTCGGGCTCGACGCTCGCGTCCGCCGCCGCCCTGCACCGCCTCGAGGTCGGCGGCAGGCTGGTGCTCGCCGGCGCGGTGCTGCCCGGCCCACCGTTGTCGGTCGACCCGGAAAGCGTGGTGCGCAACTGGTGGACGATCACCGGGGTGCACAACTACGAGCCGCGTCATCTGATGCAGGCCGTAGAATTCCTGCAGCGAACCGTCGACATCTATCCATGGGCGTCGCTGGTGGCCGATCCCGTAGGCCTCGATTCGGCCGCCTCGGTCCTGGCTGCGCCCGTGCGTGGCGCGCTGCGTGCGTCAGTGTCGCCCTGACCGCATCCGAGAACGGGTGTCCACCAACGAATTCGAATGTGAGCTAACCCACATCTGGCTGGTGCAGAAATCATGCGTTCGGCGGATACCGCCTGCGCGCCGCCGTCCCTATCTTCATTAGGCAGGGCGGCGTGCCGGTCCGTGCGGGTGAGGGGGACGTACGGACCGCCGCCGCCGCTATGAGGCGGCGGCGACCACCGGCGCCTCGAGCGGCACGACCGTCCGGTCGCCCGCACGCCGGGCCAACTTCTCGACGTCGCGGATCAGGGCGCTGCGGCTGTCCAGCCGCAGCCACCCGCGGTGCGCGAAATCCGACAGCGCCTTGTTGACCGTCTCCCGCGACGACCCCACCAGCTGGGCCAGCTCCTCCTGGGTGAGGTCGTGAGCCACCCGCAGCCCCGAGCTCTCCGACTCGCCGAACCGCCTCGCCAACTCCAGCAGCTGCCGGGCGACGCGACCGGGCACGTCGGTGAAGATCATGTCCGAGTACGTGTCCTGCGTGCGCCGCAGCCTGCGGGCCACCACCCGCAGCAGTTGCTCGCCGATACCGGGGTAGTCGCTGATCCATGTCCGCAGCGCGACGCGGTCCATGAACATCGCCCGCACCGGCGTCACGGCCGTAGCGGTCGACGTGCGCGGGCCCGGGTCGAAGATCGCCAGCTCCCCGAACATGTCCGACGGGCCCAGCAGCGCCAGCAGACTCGAACGGCCGTCGGTGTTGTGATGTCCGATCTTCACTTTGCCTGAGGCGATGATGAACAGGGTGTCGCCCGGATCGCCCTGGTGGAAGATCTCCTGACCGCGACGGAACTCGACGGGCCGCAGCTGGGCGATCAGCGAGGCGACCGCATCGGGGTCCACCCCCTGAAAGATCCCGGCCTTGGCCAGGACGGCGTCGTCGGTACCGCGGACGTTGCTCATGGCAGACCACAATACCGATATTCATTTAGAATTATCGGGCGAGTTAGAAAATATCCGCAGGTCAACCCCCGGACGGCTTATCGACCTGCTCGTCGGGTAGCGGTAACGCCTCGGCTCCCGGAGTTGCGGGCGCCAGCACGTCCTCGTCCTTGGTCGCGGCCTCGGCCGTTACAGCGGGCTCTGATTGTGTCATGACCGCCGCGTACCCTGCGGCGCCACGCTGTAATCACGCCCATTTCGCGATCGCCCACTTCTCGAACACGCCGAGGACGGAGTCCGTCAGCTTGCCCAGCAGCGCCAGCGAGATGATCGCCAGGAAGATCCGGTCGATGCGGCCGTTCTGGCCGGAGTCCAGCAACAGGAAGCCCAGTCCCATCGAGCTCGCGATCAACTCGGCGGCGACCAGGAACAGCCACGACTGGGCCAGCGCCAGCCGCAGTGCCGACACCGCCGACGGCACCACCGCCGGCAGTTGCACGGTGGTGAACAACCGGATCCCGTGCAGCCCGAACGCCCGCCCCGCCTCCAGCAGATGGGCGTCGACGTGCCGCAGCGCCGACCCCACGATTGTGTACACCGGGAAGAAGGCACCGATAGCGATCAGGATGATCTTGGACTCCTCGCCGATCCCGAACCACAGGATCAGCAGCGGCACCCACGCCAGCGACGGCACCGCGCGGATGCCGCCGAAGGTCGGCGCCAGCAGGATGTTCGCCAGCTTCGACAGCCCGACGACCGCGCCCAGCGCCAGCCCGATCGCCGCCCCGAATGCGAAGCCGAGCAGCACCCGCTGGCTGGAGATCGCGATGTACTGCCCGTAGAGGCCTCGCTCGGTCAGGTCGACGGCCGCCGACAGCACCATCGCCGGCGACGGCAGCATCGACACCGGAACCAGGCCGCTGGTCGAAACCCACTGCCACACACCCAGAATCAGCAGCGGAAGGATCGCCCCGCCGACGACGTGCAGCCGGCGGGTGCGCGATGCGGTGGTGCCCGGCGCGGCCGGCACGGTCTCGGTCAAGATTTCAGGCGCGCCGGGTCGGCCTGCTTGGCGAACGAGTCGTTGACCAGGCTCGCCAGCGCCGCGTCGACCTGCTGCTGGTTCGGCACGTCACCGAGGTCGACGAAGATCGGCCCGATCCTCTCCAGCACCGCAATCTGTGCATCACCCGGCACCTGATCGACGTCGAGATTCGAGCGCTCGCGAATCACCTTCTCCGCCACCGGAATATCGATGCCCGCCACGTCGGCGAGGATCTCCACGGTTTTATCGGGGTTCTCGGCGGCCCACACCGCGGCGGCGGCATAGGCATCGACGACGGCCTGCGCCACCTCCGGCTTCTCCTCGAGGAAGTCCTCCCGCGCGTTGAGGAAGCCGTAGGTGTTGAAGTCGACGTTGCGGAAGAACAGCGTCGCCCCCGTCTCCTCCGCGCCGGCCATGATCGGGTCCAGCCCGGCCCACGCGTCGACCGAGCCGTTCTGCAACGCGGCCCAGCCGTCGGCGTGCTGCAGGTTCTGCACCGTGATGTCCTCGGGGGTCAGCCCGTTGGCCTCCAGTGCCTGCAGCAGGAAGAAGTACGGATCGGTGCCCTTGGTGGCCGCGACGTTCTTGCCTCGGAGTTGTTCGACGCTGGTGATGTCGCTGCCCGCAGGCGCCACCAGCGCCGCCCACTCGGGCTGCGAGTAGATCGCGATCACCTGGATCGGCGAACCGTTGGACCGGGCGAGCAGCGCCGCGGACCCTGCCGTCGACCCGACATCGATCGCGCCGGCACGCAGCGCCTCGTTGGCCTTGTTCGACCCGGCCGATTGCACCCAGTTCACCTGCAGCCCAAGGTCTTCAAGCCAGCCCTGATCCTTGATGATCAGGCTCAGCGGGTTGTAGGTGGCGAAGTCTATGTTGAGGGTCTGCCCCGCCAGCCCGTCGCCGCCGCTGTCTCCGCCGGACGGCTCGGAGCCGGAGTTCTCACCCTTCACGCACCCGCTGAGAACCAGGGCGACGGCAGCGAGAAGCGCGAGGAGCGCGGCACGAAGTGTTCTGAATCTCATACTCTGCTTTCCTGATTCACGAGGGCGGTCTGGTCGTGGCGGTCGACGCCGAGGCCGTCGAGCAGTTGTCCGCGCAGCTCGGCGAGCTCGGCCGATCCGCGGTCGCGCGGTCGCAGGCCGGGAACGACGACGGTCTGGCGGATCGTCGCGCCGGGCACAGTGTCGTCGCGGCCGAGCAGAATCACCCGGTCCGCCAACTGCAGGGCCTCGTCGACGTCGTGGGTGACCAGCAGCACCGTCGTCGGCGCCGCCGCGTGCACGTCGAGCAGCAGGTCCTGCATCTTCAGCCGGGTCAGCGCGTCGAGTGCGCCGAACGGTTCGTCGAGCAGCAGCACGCCCGGATTGCGGGCCAGCGCCCGCGCCAACGACGTGCGCTGCGCCATCCCGCCGGACACCTCGCGCGGCCGGTGGCCGGCGAACTCGGTGAGCCCGACGAGCTCCAGCAGGGTGGCGACGGTCCGGCGGGCCTCCGCGGCGGGTGTGCCCTTCGGCAGGCCGAGCGCGACGTTCTGCGCGACGGTCCGCCACGGCAGCAGCCGCGGCTCCTGGAACGCGACCGCGCAGCGCGGGTCGTAGGAGCGCACCGGAGCGCCGTCGATGCGCACGGCACCGCCGGTCGGGGCGTCCAGACCCGCGGTGATGCGCAGCAGGGTCGACTTGCCGCAGCCGCTGGCGCCGAGGATCCCGATGATCTCTCCGGGCTCGACGTCCAGCGTCAGATCACGCAGGACGGGTCGACCGTTGAACGCGCGCCCGAGCCGGTCGAAGGAGACCGCGAACGCCTGGTTCCCGACGCGCGCGGCGACGACCGGGGCACTCGCGGACATACGGGAACTCCAGCCAGACAGTTGGGGGATGGTTCAACGGATGTTCGCCGGAATGTGACCGTGGGTCACGGTTTTTACTCGCGGTGGTTGGAACTCTTGCGTCAGTCCAGCCGTCCCGCGTCGACCAGCCGCAGCACCGCCGCGCCCTCCTCGTCGGAGGCCGCCAGATCCACCTCGACCGTGAACCCCCAGTCGTGATCGCCTGCCGGGTCGTCGAGGATCTGGCGCACCCGCCACACCTCGGGCTCGCGCTCGATGATCAGCATCGCCGGCCCCCGCGCGTCGGGACCGGTGCCGACGTCGGCGTGCTCGGCGAAGTACTCCTCGCCGACCTCGGCCCACCGCTGCGCGTTCCACCCCGACCCGCGGTCCAGCTCGCCGAGCTCGGCCCAGCGCTGCCGGGCGAACAGCTCCACGCGGCGGAACAACGCGTTGCGCACCATCGCGGTGAACGCCCGTTCGTTACCGCTGAGCGGGCGGGGCTTTGCGGGCACCGCGACCGGCGCGTCGTGCGGCTGGTCCGGGCTGGTCAGCTGCTCCCACTCGTCGAGCAGGCTCGAATCCACCTGGCGAACAAGCTCGCCGAGCCACTCCACGATGTCGGCCAGCTCCTCGGTGCGCGCCGACGCGGGCACCCCCGAGCGCAGCGCCTTGTACGCGTCCGACAGGTAGCGCAGCACCGCGCCCTCCGAGCGGGTCAGCCCGTAGTGGCTGACGTACTCGCGGAACGTCATGGCGCGCTCCCACATCTCGCGCACCACCGACTTCGGCGACAGGTGACCGTCGGCGGCCCACGGGTTGGAGCGCAGGTACATCTCGAAGGTGTGGGTGAGCAGCTCGTCGAGCGGTTTCGGGTAGGTGACCTCGTCGAGCAGCTCGATGCGCTCCTCGTACTCGATGCCCTCGGCCTTCATCGCCGCGACCGCCTCACCGCGGGCCTTGTTCAGCTGCGCGGCCAGGATCTGGCGCGGATCCTCCAGCGTCGCCTCGATCACCGACACCACGTCCAGCGCGAAGGTGTCGGACTCCGGGTCGAGCACCTCGACGGCGGCCAGCGCGAACGTCGACAACGGTTGGTACAGCGCGAAGTTCGGCGGCAGGTCGACCGTCAGCCGGTAGCGGCGGCCGTCCGGCTCGGGTTCGTCGAGCCGCTCGATCACCCCCGCCTGCAGCAGCGACCTCGCGATACCGACCGCCTCGCGGATATGGCGCAGCTGACGCTTGCGCGGCTCGTGGTTGTCGGTGAGCAGCCGGCGCATCGCCGAGAACGGGTCGCCGGGGCGGGCCACCACGTCCAGGATCATCGCCGTCGACACCCGCATGTTGCTGACCAGCGGTTCGGGGCTCGCGTCGACCAGCCGCTTCATCGTCGACTCGCTCCACGGCACCATGCCCTCGGGTGCCTTACGGCGCACCAGCTTCCGTCGCTTCTTCGGATCGTCGGCGACCTTGGCGAACTGTTTGAGGTTCTCCACCTCGTGGTCGGGTGCCTGCACGACGACGGTGCCCGCGGTGTCGAAACCGGCACGCCCGGCGCGGCCCGCGATCTGGTGGAACTCGCGGGCGTTGAGCAACCGGGTGCGCACCCCGTCGTACTTGGACAGCGCCGAGAACACCACGGTGCGGATCGGCACGTTGATGCCGACGCCGAGAGTGTCGGTGCCGCAGATGACCTTGAGCAGACCGGCCTGGGCCAGCTGTTCGACCAGCCGGCGGTACTTCGGCAGCATCCCGGCGTGGTGCACCCCGATGCCGTGGCGCACCAGCCGCGACAGCGTCGAGCCGAACGAGGTGGAGAACCGGAACGCCCCGATGTGCTCGGCGATCGCGGCCTTCTCCTCCTTGGTGCACACGTTGACGCTCATCAGCGCCTGCGCCCGCTCCAGCGCCGACGCCTGGGTGAAGTGCACGACGTAGATCGGCGCCTGTCTGGTGTCGAGCAGATCGCCGATGGTCTCGTGCATCGGTGTCGTCGCATACGAGAAGAACAGCGGCACAGGGCGTTCCGCGTTGGCGACCAGCGCCGTCGGCCGGCCGGTGCGCCGGGTCAGGTCCTCCCGCAGGAACGTGACGTCACCGAGTGTGGCCGACATCAACAGGAACTGGGCCTTCGGCAGCTCCAGCAGTGGCACCTGCCAGGCCCAGCCGCGCTCGGGGTCGCCGTAGAAGTGGAACTCGTCCATCACCACCATGACCGGCTCACCGCCGAGCGGCCCCTGCGGTCCGCCCTCCCGCAGCGCGATGTTGGCCAGCACCTCGGCGGTGCACACGATGATCGGCGCCTCGGAGTTGACCGCGGCGTCGCCGGTGAGCATGCCGACGTTGGCGGCGCCGAACACGTCGCACATCGCGAAGAACTTCTCGCTGACCAGCGCCTTGATCGGGGCGGTGTAGAAGCTGCGCCGCCCGCCGGCCAGCGCCGCGAACAGCGCGCCGGTGGCCACCAGCGACTTGCCCGACCCGGTCGGCGTCGACAGGATCACGTTGGCGCCGCTGACCAGTTCGATCAGCGCCTCCTCCTGCGCCGGGTACAGCGTGGTGCCGTTGGCCTCGGCCCACTCGGCGAACGCCGTGAACAGGTCGTCGGGATCGGCGTCCCGCAGGTTCTCGGCCGACAGGAGATCACGCACTGAGATCACGCACCGCGGTGCACCGGGCCGAGCTTATCCGCGATCTGATCCACCGCGAACTCGATCTCCGACAACCGCGACCGCAGCCGCTCCGGCACCCACGCCAACGCGATCTGCGCTGGCGGCCAGGTGGTTTCGTCGATCGGGATCATCTTGAACTCCGGCGGGGAGAACATCTTGCCGATGAACGACTCCGGCGCGTAGCTGATCACCGCGACCAGATGACGGTTGAAGACCTGCGTGGCCATCTCGACCTCGCCGCCGCGCTGATTCGTCGTCCGCACGATGTTGTTCACGCCGCGGTTGTTGAGCTGGCGGGTCATGCTCGCCATCACCACCGGGTTGGGCCGCGCGATGTCGATGGCCACCTCGCGGTCGCGCAGATCCTCGATGGCGACCAGGTCCCGTTCGGCCAGCGGATCGTCGTAGCGCACCGCGATCGCACCCTGGTAGGCGGCCACCACCTTGTAGCGCAGCCGTTTGTCGCTGGCGGGCAGGTGGATCAGGCCCAGCTCGGCGTGCCCGGCGATCAGCTTGGCGGTCACCTCGGCCGCCGAGCCGGGCACGTTGAACTCCGTCGGCTCCGGCAGCCCGGCCAGCACCGACTCCAGCTGGGCCAGCAGATCCGACGGGGCGTACGCCGTCGCGCTCACCCGCAGCGGGGCCAGTCCCGCCACCTCCTGGGCGGCCAGCGACTTGAAGTCCTCGACCTGGCGCAGGATCTCCCGGGCCGGGCCCAGCAGCCGCTCGCCGAGTGCGGTCAGCCGCACCTCGTGGTAGCCGCGTTCGAACAGCGGCCCACCGAGCTCCTTCTCCAGCAGCTTGATCTGCTTGCTCAGCGGCGGCGGCGTGATCATCAACTTGTCGGCGGCCCGCTTGAAGTGCAGCTCGTCGGCGACCGCGACGAAGTACCGGAGCCTGGTGAAGTCGATGTCCATTCCTGCCGCATTCGAACGATGGTCGCGCAGTCCGCGCGGACCCCCTCGAATGCTACGAGATCAGCCCTGCGGCCCCGTCAGCCCTGCGGGACGGGGTCCGGCTGGATGGTCTCCAGGACACCCTTCTCGTGCAGCGCGGCGATCTGGTCGGCGTCCAGGCCGAGCAGCTCGGCGGCGATCTCGGCGGTCTGCTCGCCGATCAGCGGCGCCTGCCCGAGCGGCGGGTCGGCCACGTGATCGGCGTGGACCTGCACGTTCTCCATCATGTACGGGGTCGAGCCGCCGTAAGGATGAAGCTCCTCGCGGAACGCGCGGCGCTGCTCGTAGTAGTTCCAGGCGGGCAGCTCGTGGGCGTGCAGCACCGCACCGGCGGGCACACCCGCCGACTGCAGCCGCTCCATCGCCTCCAGCCGCGTGTGCCGGCTCGTCCACTCCCGGACCTGCTCGGCACCCACCGGTCCGTCGCCGGGCACGCCCAGCACCCAGCGCAGCGCCTGCAGGTCGGCGTCGTCGCGCACGGTCACCGCGATCCAGCCGTCGTCCTCGCTGGTCGAGAACATGCCCCACGGGTAGTCGTGGCCCTCGTCGGTGCGGGTGCGCCCGGACCGCTGCAGCGCGTCGGCGGCGATGTCGGCGGCCAGGTGGCTGAGCATCACCTCGGCCTGCGAGATGCTCACCGAGCCGCCGCGGCCGGTGCGCTCCCGGCGCAGCAGCGCCGCCAGCGCCGACACCGCGCCGATGCGGGCGGCGACGTGGTCGGGATAGACGGTCACGGTGTCGCAGAACGTCTCGGACTCACCGGGATAGGTCCACAGGTTGGTGAACCCGACGGCGGCGCGCACCAGCGGCCCGTAGCCGAGGCGCTTGGCCCACGGCCCGGTCGGCCCGTACGCCGAGCTGTCCACGACGACGACGCCCGGGTTGACGTCCTTGAGCGTGGCGTAGTCCATCCCGAGCGACTCGGCCACACCGGGTTTGAAGTTGGTCAGCACGACGTCGGACACCTCGACGAGTCGGTGCGCCAGCGCGCGGCCCTCCTCCGAGCGCAGGTCGATGCCGATCGAGCGCTTGTTGCGGTGCCCGGCGGCGAACGGCTGGGTCATCGAGCCGAAGCGGCCGACGCGCAGCCCGTCCGGGTAGGTGGAGTGCTCGATCTTGACGACGTCGGCGCCCAGGTCGCCGAACAGCCGCCCGGTGTCGGCGCCGACCACGATCACGCCGAGGTCGAGCACCCGGATGCCCTCCAGCGGCAGGCCCTGGCCGCCGCGGTTGCGGGCGGCCAGCTTCGGTGCCCCGGTCGGGCTGGCCGCCTGGCCGTCGATGTTGAGTGCGCTGGCGCGCTGGCCGTCGATCACGCTGACGCCGACGGGAACCGGGGCGGTCACCCCGGGGGTCAGCTCGACGTCGCGGAAGAAGCCGCGCTCCTGGAAGTGCTCGGCGGTGAGCGCCTCGGACAGGGTGAGCACCGCCGCCGTCGGCACACCGTGCTGCTGGCCCTGCGCCTCGAGTTCGGCGCGGGTCTTGTCCGAGCAGAACTTCTTGATCGCCTCGAACAGGGCGGGGGAGTGGAACCGCTTGCCGAGCTTGTCGTAGGACGGGTCGGAGAACTCCTCCGGCTCACCCATCCAGGTGAACATGCCGCGCCACTGCCGCTTGGCCAGGATGCAGATGCGGACGTGGCCGTCCTTGCACGGGATGATCGGGTAGCGCAGCTGCTCGGAGTTCCAGTCGCGGGCCTGCGCGCTGACCGCCACACCGGCCGAGCCGGTGCCCGCCGAACCGAACGGCGGATCCAGGGTCTGCATCGCCCCGTCGAGCACCGAGAAGTCGATCAGGTCGCCCTCGCCGGTGCGCAGCCGGTCCAGGTAGATCGCCATCGTCATCACCGCGGCCTGCGCGGCGGCCACCTGGTACGGCAGGTCGGCGGGCGGCACCAGCGGTTCGCGGCCCGGGATGCCGGACCGGGACAGCTCGCTGGTCAGCGCGTGCAGCACCGGGGTGGTGGCCTGCCAGCGCTTGTAGTCGTTGTCGCGGCCGAAGTCGCTGATCGACAGGATCACCAGCGACGGGTGTCGCCGGCGGATCTCGCGCACCGCCAGCGTCGCCTCGGCCGACGACCCGGGCTGGGTGTTCTCGATCAGGATGTCCGAGTCCGCCAGCAGCCGCTCGAATTCGGCTGCGTCCGTGGCGGAGTCGAGCTCCACCGACGCCATCCCGTACCGGTTGATCGCGGTCTGCACCGGCACGCCGTCGACGGTCGGGCCGACGGTGTCGTCGCCGGTGACACCGCGCAGGTTCAGCGCGGTGACCGTCGCACCGAGGTCGGCGAACAGCCGGCCGACGGCCGTCATCGGACCCGACGTCAGGTCGAGGACCCGGGTACCGAGCAGTGGGGGATCGTAGGCGTCAGTCATGGTTTGTCAGCTCCGGCGGGCCTGGCGGAACGGGATGTCGCGATCGGTCTCGGGCTCCTTGGGCAGGCCCAGGACACGTTCGCCGATGATGTTGCGCTGGATCTGGTCGGTGCCACCGCCGATCGAGGTGAAGAACGCGTTGAGCGTCTGGAAGTTCACGTCGTCACCGACCGGGTTCTCCGGACCGGACAGCAGCGCGTGCGCACCGATGATCTTGGTCTTCAGCGCGGCCTCGGTGTGCAGGATCCTCGACATCGCCAGCTTGCCCAGCGACATGATCGAGCTCGAGGTGCCGGTCGACGTCGAGGCCTTCGCGCGAGCGTTGTTGAGCCGGTTGAGCTCCCGCATCGCCAGCACCGTGGCGAGCTGGTCGCGGATCGCGGCGTCGTCGAGCTTGCCGTGCTCACGGGCCAGGTCGATCAGGGTGTTGGCCTTCTTGCTGCGCGAGGTGCGGGCGGTGTCGCCCATGATCGAGCGCTCGTAGGCCAGCGCCACCTGCAGTGCGCGCCAACCGTTACCCTCCTCGCCGAGCAGGTAGGCGTGCGGGACCTTGGCGTCGTTGATGAACACCTCGTTGAAGTGCGACTCACCGGTGATCTGCACCAACGGGCGCACCTCGATGCCGGGCTGCTTCATCGGCATGATGAACAGGCTCAGGCCCTTGTGCTTGGGCGCATCCCAGTCGGTCCGCGCGAGAAGCAGTGCGTAGTCGGCGGTCTGGGCGCCCGAGGTCCACACCTTCTGGCCGGTCACCACCCACTCGTCGCCGTCGCGGATCGCGGTGGTGCGCACGCTGGCCAGGTCGGAACCGGCGCCCGGCTCGCTGTAGAGCAGGCAGGTGCGGCTGCGCTCGACGAGGAAGTTGCGCAGCAGATCGTTCTTGAGCTGCTCGGTGCCCAGCGCCAGCGTGGTGTTGGCGGGGATGTTGTAGCGGTCCTGGCACGCGCCCGGCGCCTTGACCGCCGCGAACTCCTGGGCGATGACCTTGGCCAGCTTGTTGGGGTAGCCGCGGCCGAACCACTCGACCGGGTAGGTCGGCACCGCGTAACCGGCCGCGAGCACCTTCTCCAGCCACTCGATGCGCTCCGGGGTGGTGGTCCACGGGTCCGGGTTCTTCGGCAGCGGAGTGTAGTTGTCGCGCAACCAGTTACGGACTTCCTCGGCCAGCTGTTCGGCGCTGGGCAGCTCGGTGTTGGTCATGGTCAGGCGCCTTTCGAGACGAGGTAGCGTTCGCGGTGCAGGCGGGTGCCGCCGAACAGTTGCAGGCCGGTGCGGGCGCGGCGCACGAACAGGTGCGCCGGGTGCTCCCAGGTGAAGCCGATGCCGCCGTGCATCTGGATGGCGTTCATCGACACGGTCTCGTAGGCCTCGGCGCAGGCGAAGCCCGCCAGCGCGATGGCACCCGCGGCATCCGCGCTGCCCGCGGCCTTCTCGGCGGCGGCATGCTGCGCGGCCGACGTGGCGTTCTCGACCTCGATCAGCAGATCGGCGGCCATGTGCTTGAGGGCCTGGAAGGAGCCGATCTGACGACCGAACTGCACCCGGGTCTTGAGGTACTCGATCGTCATGTCGAAGATCCTGCGGGTGCCGCCGGCCTGCTCACCGGCCGAGGCGATCACCGCGTAGTCCAGCGCCTCGGCGACGGCCTCCCAGCCGGCGGTGCCGAGCCGGCGGGCCGGGGTGCCGGCGAAGGTGAAGGTGGACAGCCGCACCGACGGGTCGAAAACCGTTGCCGCCGTGCGGGTGAAGCCCTCGGCGTCGGGGGCGACCTCGAAGACGCCGACACCGTCGCCGGTGCTGGCGACCACCAGGATCACGTTCGCGGCCTGACCCCAGGTCACGTAATGCGCCTCGCCGGTGAGCTTTCCGTCGGCGTCGGCGCGCACCTCGACACCCTCGGGGGTCCAGGTGCCCTTCTTACCGGTGATCGCGACGGTGCCGATCGAGGTGCCGTCGGCCAGCCCGGGCAGCAGCCGCGCCGAGTCCTCGGCCGAGCCGGCGGCGTTGACCAGCGCCACGGTCAGCACGGCGCTGGAGATGAACGGGGCGGGCTGCAGGGCGGCGCCGGTCTCCTCGGCGACGGCCTCCAGCTCGAGTGCCCCGAAGCCCATACCGCCGTGGTCGGCGTCGACGAGCATGCCGAGCACACCCTGCTCGGCCAGCGCCCGCCACAGGTCGGCGTCGTAGCCGTCCTCGGTCTCCATCACCCGGCGCACATCGGCCTCGGTGCACTTGTCGGCCAGCAACTCGCCGACCGCCGTGCGCAGCTCTGCGCGTTCGGCAACACTGATCGTCATCTCTACCGCCTTTCGCTGGTCTCATCGTTGGGCTTGGACGGTGCGCTGTAAATCACGAATCGGATCACCGGCGGGTTTCCGATTGGGACATGCCTGAGGACGGGACAGATTTCCGAACCGAGCACGTGCCGGTGAGCCGTTAGGTCGTTTACAGGCGCCGATCGGGCCGCAAACAATCGACGCCATGAGTCAACCCACGGCGGCCATCGCCGGCCTCGGCATCACCGAACAGGGCAAGGTCTACGGCAAGACCGCGCAGCAGTTCGCCGCGCAGGCGGTGCGACTGGCCGCGGCCGACGCCGGCCTCGAGCTCTCCGACATCGACGGTCTGCTGGTCTCCGGCGGGCTGAAGGGCCGCGTCGGCATCGAGCTGCAGCAGCAGCTGGGCCTGACCGACCTGAGGCTGCTGACCCAGATGCAGGGTTACGGTTCGACGGCCGGGCAGATGGTGCAGTACGCGTCGATGGCGGTGCAGTCCGGGATGGTCGACACTGTCGCGATCGTGTGGGCCGACGCCCCGCTCAAAGAGAAGGGCAGCTCGTCGGCGGCGTACTCGGGTTCGCGGCGGATGCCGCGCGGGTTCGACGGCATCACCGCCTCCAACGGGATCATGTCGCCGACGACGATGTACGCCCTGGCCGCGCGCCGGCACATGAAGAAGTACGGCACCACCAACGACCACTTCGGGGCCATCGCGGTGGCGCAGCGCGAGTGGGCGCAGATGAACCCGATCGCCCAGTTCTACGGCACCCCGTTGACGCTGGAGGAGTACCACGCCAGCCGCTACATCGCCGAGCCGTTCCACCTCTACGACTGCTGTCTGGTCAGCAACGGCGGTGTCGCGCTGATCGTCACGTCGCTGGAGCGGGCCCGCACGCTGCGCCAGCCGCCGGTGCGCGTACTCGGTTGGGCGCAGGCACATCCCGGCCGGTCGGGGATCCGCAACGACGACTTCGGTCTGGTCAGCGGCGCCGCGCAGTCCGGCCCCGCGGCGCTGAAGATGGCGCAGACCTCGCTGGACGAGATCGGCGTCGCCCAGATCTACGACTGCTACACGTTCACCGCGCTGCTGACGCTGGAGGACTACGGCTTCGTCCCGAAGGGTGAGGGCGGTCCGGCGCTGTCGGAGCCCGGCATGATCGGCCCGAACGGCAAGCTGAAGTTCAACACCGGCGGCGGTGAGCTGTCCGCGTTCTACATGTGGGGCATGACGCCGCTGCACGAGGCGGTCGTGCAGGCCCGCGGCCAGGGCGGCGAACGCCAGGTCGAAAACCACGATCGGGTGCTGGTGTCCGGCAACGGCGGCATCCTCGACTACCACTCGACGCTGGTGCTCGGCACCGACAACTAGGAGCGCGACTTCCGATGCCTATCTTCCCGATTCAGCGCGACCCGCAGTCCGCGGAGTTCCTCGACGGCACCAAGCGCGGCGAGTTCCTGCTGGTGCGCGACAACCAGACCGGCGAGGTGCTGCACCCGCAGTTCGACACCTCCATCGACCCCGAGCGCTACACCCGGTTCCCGGCGGCGGGCACCGGCACGATCATCAGCTGGTCGGTGGTGCACCAGAAGCTGCCGGGCGGCGACGTGTTCAAGCTGCCGGTCGGCATCGTCGAGCTCGACGAGGGCCCGTGGTGGTGGACGTCGTTCCCGAAGGCCGACCCCGAGGCCGACCTGTACGGCGCCCGCGTGCAGGTGGCGTTCAAGACCCTCGGCGAGGGCGACGACGCCGAGGCCATCCCCTACTTCAAACTCCTCTGACCGCGAGCAGACGCAGAATCGCACTTTTCTCAGTGAATCCGTGCGATTCTGCGTCTGCTCGCGAGGGTTTAGGTGCGCACGTCGATCTTGAAGGTCAGGGTGCGCAGCGCGCCGAACGCGCCGTGGCCGCCGAGGTAGAGCCGCTTGGTGTCGTAGCCGGCGACGTCCTTCATGGTCTGCCCGCCGAACCGCGCCGGGGTCTGCCCGTCGACGACGGTGACGTCGGCGCCGAGCAGCGCGTGCCGCACCGCGAGCCGCTCCTCGCCGGTCGCGGTGGCGACCAGTTCGCCGATCGTGCGGTCACCCCCGCTGCCGGGGATTGCGGCGCAGGTGATGCCGTTCGCGTCGAGGTAGCCGCTGATCGCGTCGAGGGTGGCGTCGGCGCCGACGGTCAGGCTGAGATTGCCGAAGCTGGCCGAAATCGTGGTGTCGGCACCGGAGGTCAGCGGTGCGGCCGGCCGGGTGGTGCCCGCGAGGGCGTCGCGGACCGCGGCGGCGAACCCGTCGACGGGCGGCTCCCCGGGTGACCGTTCCGGCAGCATCACCCCGGGGTTGAGCAGCCCGGCCGGATCGAAGACCTGCTTGATCGCGCGCTGGGCGGCGATCTCCACCGGGCTGAACCGCTTGGTCATGAACGGGATCTTCTCGGTGCCGACGCC